>OFME01001133.1_pt1 | contig 16521 bp, 17 predicted proteins | sample 1541381 | NCBI WGS metagenome assembly OFME01 (sample SAMN04209243, study PRJEB22552) | human gut metagenome | biome: gut; material: feces | host: Homo sapiens | place: USA: Oklahoma
CAATATCCTTCATGAGAATATTCCTCCTTTGATCAGAATTCCGGGTTAATCTAATCTCAGTATAACGGTTTTCGACAGGGTTTGCAAGTAGGCCGAAAACGCGGTATAATAATTAAGCTGGCAGGTTGCTGACAGGCGTTATCCGATACCGCAACCGCATGTTGCTTGTCCGTAAAAAGATCCTATGATACACTTACCTCACGGAGGTGTTCGATTATGAATACAAAGGATATTTTATATCATCTCAGAACCGAAAGAGGTCTCTCACAGGACGAACTGGCTGCAAAAATTTTTGTCACCCGACAGGCGGTATCCCGCTGGGAAACCGGTGAAACCACGCCGAATGTCGAAACGCTCAAGCTGCTTTCCGCGTTCTTTAACGTGTCGATCAATACGCTTCTTGGCTCTCCGCGGCAGCTGATCTGCCAATGCTGCGGCATGCCGCTTGAAGATTCCATCACCAGTAAAGAGCCGGACGGCTCCTTTAACGAGGATTACTGCATGTGGTGCTATGCCGACGGAACCTTCAAATACACCACAAAAGAGCAGCTGATCGACTTTTGCGTAACGCATATGGCAACCGAAAGCTGGCCTGCAGAGCAGGTTCGCGCCCATATGGAAGCCATTGTGCCGACCCTCAAGCACTGGAAGAAATAAAGGAGAACGCTATGCCATTCGACTTCAAAAAAGAGTATAGAGAACTCTACATGCCGAAAAGCAAGCCGCAGCTTGTCGAAGTGCCACCAATGAACTACATTGCCGTGCGCGGCACTGGCGACCCGAACGAGGACGGCGGTGCATATCAGCAGGCCATCAGCGTACTGTATGCCGTGGCCTACACGCTGAAAATGAGCTATAAGACCGATTATAAAATCGCAGGCTTCTTTGAATATGTTGTTCCGCCGCTGGAAGGTTTCTGGCGGCAGGATAATGTGGACGGTGTAAATTATTCGGATAAATCCGGTTTCCACTGGATTTCCGTCATTCGTCTGCCGGATTTTGTGACCAAGACGGATTTTGACTGGGCGGTACAGACGGCTGCAAACAAGAAACAGCTGGATTGCTCCTCAGCCGAGTTTTTGACGATTGAGGAAGGTCTGTGCGTGCAGATCATGCACGTTGGCTCCTATGATGACGAGCCTGCGTCTGTTGCGGTGATGGACGAGTATCTCGCACAGAACGGCTATGCAAACGATCTCACCGCCGAACGGCTGCACCACGAGATTTATCTCTCCGACCCGCGCAAAACCGCGCCGGAGAAACGCAAAACCGTCCTTCGCCACCCGATCAAAAAGGCGTGAAATAACACGAATACTTTTCAGAAAGGTTTGATTTTTTGTCCGGAACACTTCTTCATATCTGCTGTGCGCCCTGCTCGATCGCGTGCATCGACACGCTGAGGCAGGAGGGCATCGAGCCGGTGGGTTTCTGGTATAATCCGAACATCCATCCGATGAAAGAGTACAAAATGCGCAAGAATACGCTTGTTGAGTACGCGAAAAGCATTGATCTCAAGCTGGAGATCGAAAACGAGTACGGCCTGCGCAGGTTTATTGAAGCGGTCTACCCGAACTGGGACAACCGCTGTGCGACCTGCTACGCGCTTCGCTTCGAGGAGACGGCTCGCTATGCCGCCGAGCACGGCTATGACCAGTTCACTTCGACGCTGTTCGTCAGTCCGTATCAGAATCATGAGCTGATGCGTCAGATCTGCGAGCAGATGGCCGAAAAGTACGGTGTCAAGTATCTGCACCGCGATTTTTCGCCCCGTTTCCGCGAGGGACAGGACAAGGCGCGCGAGCTGGGACTGTATATGCAGAACTACTGCGGCTGCGTTTTCTCCGAGGAGGACCGCTATCGCAAGCGCAAAAAGAAAAAACAGCCGGCCGACGCGCAGGCGTAAGATGAAAACCGGGGCGTTTCCGGCCAAACCGACCGAAATGCCCCGGAATAACTGCTTTACAAATCCCCGAAAGACTGGTATACTATATCATGTACTCGCGCCCGTAGCTCAGCTGGATAGAGCGTTGGACTCCGACTCCAAAGGCCATGCGTTCGAATCGCACCGGGCGTACCATGTTAAACCGCTTGTTTCGTTGAAATGAGCGGTTTTTCTTTACTTTTTAGTGCAATATAAATCGTCACAAATTCCCAGGCGACTGCTGAGGCGACTGATTAGGGGGTTATGATAGAAAAAAAGAGCAGCAATCGCTGTTTTATTCGCATTTCTACTGCCTGTTCCTCTCGACAAGCATAGATGTATGCGCTAATACATCATGTTTCATTTTCTATTATGGACAAACTCTCAAGCTAATTATATAATTAGTTTTGTTAGGAGACGATTATATGGCGCAAATTGATTCTTATTTAAAACGCTTAGTGACTGAAAATAAGTTAAGCTATTCGGATGACTTTCTGGATCTATATAATTTTATCCCTAACGAAGATTTAAAAACACTGCTTGCTATTTACCACACACAACTAAATCGTTGGTTTGCTGTCTTGAACAATGATATACACTCACAATATGGTGACGATGGAAATATCATTTATACTGGTGGATATTTTCACGCTCAGGATAGCAGAGATTTTCTGGACATTATAAACCGTATTGAAACCTTAAAAACAAAGTGTCATAAAACGACCTATGCATTTAGAATTTCAGATCATGGATATGATGATGCTATTAGGCGCTGTCGTCGTTTTGTTGTGAAAAGCGGTGGAAGCACCATACCTGAAGGTTTTAGACCTATTGAAATTGTCGATTTGACACCTATATTTCAGTTGACCTCCGGTATCACGATTGAGCAAGATAAACGGTCCATCTATAGTACACTGAAACCTGTAGGAGAAGGCTCATATGCGCAGGTATTCTCCTATACTGACCCTACATATAAATTCCCCGTTATCCTAAAACGAGCACGCCCAGAACTCGACAACAAGGAATTTGTAAGATTCAAACAGGAGTTTGATGTCTTGAAACAACTACATTCACCATATATAGTCGATGTCTTTGCCTACGATAGCGAAAAGAATGAATACACTATGGAGCGCATGGATGAAACGATATATAATTTCATCCAAAAGAACAACAATAAATTGTCTCTCGCCGCACGGAAGAGAATCATCACCCAGATATGCAAAGGCCTATCCTATATTCACAGCAAGAACTATCTACATCGGGACATTAGCTTGCTGAATATTTTTGTAAAACATTATGATGATGTGGATGTAGTCAAGATAGGCGATTTCGGGCTTGTCAAAATCCCAGAGAGTAGCATGACAAGTTTACACTCCGAACTCAAAGGTTCTCTGAATGACCCGGACTTGGTCAATGTCGGATTTGGAAATTACGAAATTAGGCATGAAACTTTTGCATTAACACGACTCTGCTATTTTATTCTTACCGGAAAAACAAACATAGAGCGCCAGAAAGATGGGGCGATAAAAAGGTTTTGGGATAAAGGAACCAATCCGGATAAGAACAAGCGTTTCAATTCTGTTGATGAGTTGCTGAAAGCAGTGCAAAGTATCACCGACGAAAATAAATGATGCTACCAAATTCCGATGAACATGTGGCTTTTTCGTAACTTTTATCGTATTTTTGTCATTCGTAAAAATCGTTTGGTGTTTATTTGTGATTTGGACCAAAGAAAAAGAGCAGCAATCGCTGCTCTTTTCGTTTTACTCCACGCTTTCGCTCTGCTCTGACAAGTGCAAATCCAAATCTCGACCGCGTGTACAAACACTGCGAATATACACGCAGCTGCGGTTTTCATCGACCGAATACAAAATTACATCATTTCGCGTAACATACTGCCGAATTCCCGAAGAACTCCACGGCTCCACATCATACAGCGGATACTTAGCCGGAAATGCAGTCAAATTCTCCTGTATCAAAGCGCGAAGGCGGTTGTACCATCGTTCTGTCAAAGCGGTATCGCGATACTGCTGCATAATGTACATCAGCTTTTCCGTAATATCCCGCTCGGCCGTTGAGGTGTAAAATATCTTATATCTTTGCGGCACGACTCTGAAGCAACTCCTTTACTTTAGCGTCCATATCGCACTGTGCAGAGATGCGTCCAGCAGCAATATCCTCACTGCTGCGCGACAGCTTTTCGCTGATTTCCGCTTCACTCATATCATCCCACGCCTGAAGCGACGGCCGAAACGGCATACCGCCTTCCTGAAGGCTTTGCTGTGCAAACATTCGTACAGCCTCAGCGAACGAGGTGCCCAGACTGCGATAAAGCGCCTCTACCTGCTCTTTCACTGCACTGTCAATGCGGATCTGAAGTGTTGCATCCATAGCCATAAAATCATCTCCTTGTAGTACGATTGTATTACAGTTTTCTCTGTGTGTCAAGAGGATAACTTTTCTCCTTTCCCATCGTAACCACGCAGCATAACATCAGCAATGCACTCTCCTGCCTTGACGCGCGACTCCTCAATAAGATGTGCGTAGTAGGTTTCCGTGGTCGTTACATTGGAATGTCCAAGTTGACGAGAAACCGTCACAACATCAGTATGATTCGCAATCAGCACGCTGGCAACTGTATGCCGAAAAGCGTGTGGGTTCACATGCGGCAGGTCATGCCGACGGCTAAACTTCGTCAGCCACGCCGTAGGGCTGTCCGGGTGCATAACACGACCGTCATCCCGTGTGAACAGAAAACCTTCGTCATTCTGCCACCGATCGCCGTTCAGCTGTCGCAGCTTCTCCTGCTCAGCACGGTATTCACGCAGCAATTCAGCAGTTTCCTCCGGAATCGCAACAAAACGAATCTCCTCGGTTTTGGGCGTTTCCACATAAATACCGCGTGCCTTAGAGTAACGCAGATTGTATTCAATCTTGATGTATCGTTCGTCCAGATGAACATTGTGCCATTTCAGGCCCATAATCTCACCTCGACGCGCACCCGTGACAATGAACAGGTGCGTGATAGTCTTCCATTTCAGCGGTTCGCTTTCGAGCGCCTGTATAATGCGCTGAATGTCCTTCGGCTGAAAATAGTTGATCGGCTTTTTCTTTGCCCGAGGCAGTGTTGCACGACTTGCGGCATTATACGGAACGAGCATTTCTTTCTCCGCCTGCGACAGTACCGTTGAGATAAAACGATGATGCTGCAGCACGGTTTTCACCGCAAGGTGATCGGTATTGTGGATAATATCGAACAGCCTCGCCGTCGGCAGTTTCAGCGCGGCAGCGATCGCGTCCGCCGAGGTCTTGCGAATCACCTGCTCGCGGCAGGCCGTTGTAATCGTTACGCCGTTGAGATGCGCCAGTCTTGCCACCTTGGCACGAGACCATTTGCGTTCTTTAATCAGCGCACCCAAATCAACTTTAGCCCGAGCGTTATCAAGCGTATGCTTCGTGCAGTCCTCTTGCAAGCTGATATACAGCTTGTTCAGATGGTTCGGACGCAGTTCAGTCAGCTTGATGTGTCCGATTGCCGGAAGGATGCGCTCACAGAGGTGCAAATACAGCTGAATTGTGCTGTGCTTTGTGCCCGTGTGCTCTTTCAGGTCGATAACATACGCTGCATACTCCGCAAAGGTCTTGCGGTTGTCCGGCTGATAACCCTGTTTGATTGCCTTCTCGAACTCGAACGCAATGCGCTGTGCCTCCCGCTCGGCACGCTGCTCTGACCAGCCTTCCGGTGCCTTCCAGACCTTGTAGTGCCGTTTCTTGCGGTATGCCTCATCGTAACCGCAGGAAACGGTAATCTTGAAGCTAAAGCCGTTTTTATTCTGATTTTTGGTAATGCTTGGCACGTTCCCCTCTCCTTTCGTGTAGAATAGTGCGGTGCGCCGCTCGAACGCACCGCAGACTGCATCTTATACCGAAATTTTCGGTGGAATGTACGAAGGACGAATATCATCTGCCGCAACATCATTGTTGCCCTCGGTCAGCAGTTTGATGACGTTCGGGTAGTAGAGTAATGCCTTGCGGCCCAGCTTCACCGCCGGAAGAACGCCCTGACGGACAAGGCCGCGGAGCATGTTCTCCGAAATATTGTGACCGTCTGCCTGCAGACGACGGTGAGTTTCAGCGATGGTTGCCGTGTCGTAGTAGCGGCGCGGCGGTACTAATGTAATTGCAGGATTAGACATAAATTTGCGCCTCCTTGTATTGAATAATTTGTATGGCAGCGTTACACTTAAAGTGAACCCGGGTTCAGGCTTGAAATCGGAATACACAGGTAACGTTTGCCCTTGATTTTCTTGGTGGACTTCCCACTGGCATCGATGGACAGCAGGTTATATTGGCGGAGCAGCGCTGCAACAGATTGCTCGCTGAGGTCACTTCGGTTATACAGATCCTGCAGATACTGCGTCAGCACAGGAAGCTTAACGCAAATACAGCCCTTATGCTGGAATGCAGAGAATTTGCGTTGCTGTACTCCGCCTACGATTGCCTCCTGAATGGTTTTCGGGCGGTTCTCAATACGGCGCAGCTCCTCAGCGATGTTGTGCCAGACTTCAGTCAATGCCTGCGCTGTTGCTCGGACAAACTCGCCTTTTGCGACTGCTGAAACTGCGCCAACTGCTTCGGCGTAGTCAAAAAACCGGCAGAGCAGCCAGTATAATTCGAACAACGACTTCTTCACGCGCTCGTTCGGTGCGCTTTTCACAGCGGCAAGCTGCGACTCCATCTCGATTTTAATGCGAGAACGGAATTCCTCATAGCGCTCGCCAAACCATGCAAGAAACCCCTGCATAGCCGTGGCTGCAGTATGACGAAGCGACTCCAAATCAACCGGATTACTGGAACCGGCTAATTTCTCACGAATACGCACGATGATGCAACGGGTTACGTCCGAGGATGCCTCCATGGGGATTTCACCCGTGACGACCAGTCCAGCGGCACAACTGACATAAACATTCGTGGAACCTTGGGTTTTGGTGCGCTTGGTTTCGTTCGCTGCAAACCGCAGTAATGCGGCCGCACTTGCAAGACGCTCGCGCTGTTTCGCCTTGTTGGTGCCGATATAGATGTCGTCCAGCAGTACCGAACGGTCGCGCGTGGTCATCAATGCACGCTCCATCGCGGACATTGTGCTGCCAGCGTCGTAGACATCAGCCATGCACCCACTCGAATCATCGAACAGTTGACAGAGGGTCTTTGCTGTTGCTGTCTTGCCGAAACCCTGTGTGGCTATCAGGTACAGGATACATGCTGTTGGTAAGCCGCTGTCCTGTAAGAACGAACGGCAAACCGAGAACAGCGAATATCCCCACACGGGCAGATATATATCAAAATGCCGCCCAAATGTCCTTATCAGCTGTTCGACTGCGGTTGCGACCGAAAGCGTTGGATCAACAGACAGACGGAAGATTGCGGATCCTTCGGCAATCAGATAGGGCGGAGAACCGCCTTCAGGCGGTTCTGCCAGCCGGTTTTCTGGGGCCGGATTGGGGAAGTAACGGTGTCGCCCGTCAATCTGCTGCCAGCCGGTTTGGTTAAAGTATTGACCGCGTGGAAGGTCGCTTTGTGCCAACTGCATTCGCAGGTAGGTTGCAACGAGATTTTTAGTACTCCGACCTCTTGCATCGCGCAAAATGCATCCGACAATTAACTTTTCAAGGTTCAACTGGTCCAGCTGCTCCGCAGGCCAGACAATAGTCTGCGGCGGTGCACCTTCTCGCGTTACCTCGAGGAGCAGCCAAGGCGGATCCTCGGGTTCGGCAGAATATACGCCGCGAATTCGCGGCACAAAATTGGCGATGACTTCGCCATTATTAAGCAGACTGGTACCTGCAACGGTGAAATTCATCAGCGATCTCCTTTCGGCAGCAGCTTGAGACCAGCATTGGCCAGCTTGTCGTTAAACGAGCCGCGCTTGACGCTCACCGCCAGAACAAACATTTTGCGCAGCATCTCATTCTCGGCAGAAAGATAGCCGCAACGGTAGTTTGCCTGTGCAATCTGGCGCTCTGTCGCACGCTTACGTGCACGCTTTGCGGCCTTCTTGCGAGCTTTCTTACCCTTTTTACCCTTTTTCTTACTCTTATGTGGCTTGTCTTCATAGAACAACGGCATACTCGAGGGGAAGAGAGGGGTGGAACGATTCTGCTCCTCCTGCGTGTTTGCCGGAGCCGCAGAGTCAAAGGTTTCGCTCATAGTAGTTATCATCTCATAATCCTCCTTAGGATTATAGACGAGCGCGCTCTGGGTTGATATGTACCCCGGGGTGAGTGCTCACTTCAAGTCCGCGCCTTGCTTGGGAGCTGGCGCTGGCTTTGGGTGAGCACTTCAAGTGATCACGGTAATAATTATACGCGAAAATCACAGGCTTCTCTATTCGCAAAGTATAAGGATTTTTCAGCACGCAAACATCGAATCAGAATTAATCCAAATGGAGGGATACTATGCTTCCACAAAATGTCGAACAGTTAGTCCAACAGATATCAACCCGCAAGTACCGGTTGAGTAGGCGCCGTGGAACATCGGGACAGGGGGCTCCACATGATGTCATTACAGATGACGAAATTCGTCAGAAAATGCTTGCTGAGTGGAATGACTTCCATTCGCAAATTGCTTATCAAGATTTTAGTCACTTCTGGGATAAAGAATTGTTTGTCAACGATATTGATAACCTTGAACTTTCTCAAGAATTATTTATTGAATTAATCTGTGATCGTGTTTTTCTTTTCCTCAATTATTCTCGTTCATTGTCCAATCCTGCGTATCCTAATTTAATGGATGCTTGTGGGCGTGAGTTACCGGATGAGTCACCAGAAGACACCCCTGTTACACGGCAACTGCGAGAAAACACTCTGTTTATTCGTGAACATGGCTTTATGCCTACTAACACATTACGCGATAGATGGAGAGGGTGGCAACATAATATCAGAAGGATAAACGCAGCCCTCGAACGTCGAACAAAATTTGTCAGACAGGGCGCGCATCTTCCAATGAACGCCTGCCGTAAATTACATCGTGACAAGAACGATGCCTTGCCAGCAGTAGATATTTCATATACGGAAGATGAACAAAAATTGGCCAAGTTGTTCTATTACTATTTAGAGGCTTGTTGTAAAAAAGCATATTGTCGTGATTACAAGAAATACCTGAAATCCACTACCGAAGTTATACAAAATTCATTGCCTTGGATCCATTTACTCTTAGAGGAGGATACTCTTCAAGTTCCTATTGCATTATGGATATGGGTGCTTTTTACTACATATACAACAAAACTAGCCGAAGGTACATTAAAAACATATAAATTCTGTGTACCCACATCACGTAAGAATGATTTGCAAGATGTTGATCCTGATAAACAGAATTCAAATACAGCATCAAGAAAAAAGTGTAACATTATTCTATTTAATCATCTTCTGGATCTATTGCCACCCGAAAATCTCGACTATACTAAATTTCAATTTTATGCATTATCAAAGTATAATCGCTTTTCGTTCTATGACACAAATGTTCAAGAGCCGTATGATTTTAATTGCAGCGAAAACTCAAACGATTTTATAGATAATTTGGGTGGATTAATTCGCTATCATATCTATCATTGTTTAATGAATGCTCCTTCATGGCTCACTCCACCATTGAACCAACGTGAAAACCCAATCCTCGATTCTCTAACATGTCTCCTTTTGCACGATAGTAGACTACCTCCCAAAAATCGTTTAACAGCAAGAATTAATGCACTTCTTGATGATAAGTCAAAAGCCGCAAGTTATATATCGGCATATAAAAATTGCGAACCGACTCAATCCGCACGACGTGACAAACTTAAGAAAATCGTTGAACAGGAAAACCTACATTTTACACCTACCCGAATGTTCGCAGACGGTGATATTATGGAAGACCACAATAAACTTTTTTGTGAATGTATGGTGTTGGAATTTGCCTTGAGGCAAAGAGCCTTTGTCTCTTACTATGATAAGCTTCTAAATAAAGCCGAAAGACTTTTTCCGCCTGAGTTATTTCTTTCAGACCATGTATTTAGCGAATAAATGGTGGGAATAGCGTACTTTCCCACCATTCCCACCAATATTTTATGAGTGTTGATTGCATCTACGATAAAACGTATTCGGTTTTAGCCCTGTCTGCCGCATGGCCTCGGCCGCGGTAATCTCCCCTGCTCGCCAGCGAGCAACAACTCGTTCGAAGTTGTCCGGCAGGGGAAGGGGACTGCGGCCGATGTACTTTCCCTGCTCTTTGGCGATGGCAATCCCTTCGCGTTGGCGCTGAAGGATATACTCGCGCTCAAGCTCTGCGACCGCTGCGAACACAGTGAGCATAAACTTGCCAGTGGGCGTGGTTGTGTCGATGGCCTCCTTGCGGCTGACAAACTCGACCTGTTTCTCGGTCAGGCGTTCTATAAGATCGAGCAGGTCGCGGGTATTGCGGGCGAAACGGCTAATGGACTCAACAATTACTGTATCGCCGCGCCGGACGTAATTCATCATGCGGGTGAGTTCCGGCCGGTCGGCGTTCTTGCCGCTGGCTTTGTCGATGAAAACCTCGTCAACGCCGAGCTCGCGCAACAGAACTTCCTGCCGAGCGGTGTTCTGATCTTCCGTGCTGACACGGATGTAGCCTATTTTCAAATTTGTCACTCCGTTCATTGCAATAGGGTCACTCTACATTCTGCCATATTTCAAAAGCCGTAAATCGACCCTATTGCCACATCTTTTTGCCATTTCAATAGAGTGTACCCTATTGAAACACTTCTAGAGCAGTTCATTTAATCCTCGTCGAGAATATCAGCCAACAGGCCGATGAGGACTAAGGTATCGCGGATAATTTTTCCTGCATTCATGTTTCCACCTCCTCTCAGTATGCGTATAACAACTCTCCGGTCATTTCGTGCAACAGAGTAGGATCGTAGAGCATTTCTTCGATCTCCTCCTCCGAACAGCCGTAGTCGAGAAGTGCTTGCACCTCATCGGCGGTTACGCCGAATGCCTTCGCCACGCTAAACAGGTCATCATAGCCTGTCGGCGTGTCCTCATAATAGCTGCGATAGAAGGGATATTTGCGCCACCAGTGCTCGAATGTCGTATGCGGTGTGAAGGTGCCTGTAGTGATACGGCCATTCCGGTCGATTTTCATAATTTCGCCCTCCTGTGGCTCCAGAATATCAGTGGGCGCTTTCAATCTCAGCTTTTTGATAACCTTGCACAGAATTTCCTGCGTCGAGGCGTAAATCAGAAAGCCATCATAAAACATGATGCAGAGCGGATTATCGCCAACCACGAACCAGATAGAATTGTCCTTATCCAGTACCGTAAACACAAAAGAACCCTCGACCTTCTCAGCCATGGCTTGCAGGCTGCCGAAGTCGAGGGTTTTATTTTTCTCTAAAAGCTGAACGGCAATGTAGCTGTCTGTCTCAACGCTCGTAAGCGGAAGGCTTTCTTCTATACGGAGTTCCTTGTCGTTCCAAAGCACGCCATTATGCGCGAGAGCAAAGCTGCTGCCGTCAACATGACCAAGGAAGGGATGATTATTCTGGTTAAACTGCGCATTGCCTTGCGTGGTCATGCGAGTGTGCCCCATCACGACATTTACGCCGTACGGAATATGAATCTTCATCTTACGAGCGGGAATCGGGCGCTTATAAATCCGCAGGCGGTCATTAAAGTTGTAGGCAATGCCGGTTGCATCCGTGCCGCGCACCTGACACTCACGCGCCAGCGTGTTCATGATTTTGTTCTTTGTGTGAGTGCTCAGGCACTCCGTAAAGTCGATTAAGCCGAACAAACTGCACATACTCATTCCTCCTCGCTTGCGGTGACAGGCTCGTTGACATACAGGCGGCGTTCCTTGAGGTATTGGATAAGTTCCGGCTCCTTGATTTCGTCGAGGAAGTCAAACCAGCTCATGTCCTGTACCTGATAATCGGACAAAGAAACAGCCACTTCGACAAGATGGTTGACCATCTGCAAAGTGGCTTTCAGTGTGTTTAATTTCAAAGTTCCGCGGAACATACGGATTTCTACCGTGTCAGAGTTCGTAAGATTAACCGCCGTATAACGCCCGGCACAGGAATTCTTCGCGTGGCTCATCTGCTCGGACGGCGTAAGGCGAATACCGTACCGTGCTGCCCAGCGGTTCATCTGGGACTGCGTGCGGCGGCTGAACCGCAGCAGCTCCACCCAGAACTTTTCCACGAAATACAGCAGGCGGGCAGTCGCAGCTTCCTGCTGTTCATAAGTGCAGCCGAACGCCAGACGCGAGATATGAACGTGCAGGCCGCAAGTCCCGGCCGCGTGGCTCAAATAACCCATGCTTTGCGCTTTACGGAGGACTTCCGCCCACGGCATTTCGTTCAGATGGTACTCTAACGTCATCGGATGAGTTACAAGCTCTAATCCCTCATCCAAGCTGCCGTCTGTCTTGATGTACAGATTTTCAGCATTCTTGTTCGCAATGTCGAGCAGCTTCTGTGCGTTGCTGTCCACCGTACCGCCATCGTCGATTTCAAGTTCAACGCCGAAATGCCGCAGACCTTTGCCATGAAACACGAGATCCGGCGTGTAGCTGTATTCGTGAATTACATCATGGTGGTCGTCCCAGCAGGATGCGCAATAGGTGTTGTCGCTGTCATCCCAGTATGCTCGGTCACGGTTGATAATACGACCGCAATCGTCACAGCGAACATAATGAGCATCAAAACAATCGTCACACAGTACATAGTCATCATCGGTGATCGCATTTTCTTCATAAATTCGCTCATCACAGTGATCACAAACCACTGTTAAACGATCAGCACAGGTCTCACAGAGCCAGTCGCCTTCTACTTGGTACATAGTTTCAATCGGGTGTTCTGCACCACAGTTTGTACAAATTCTGGTTTCTTTCATTATAAATAACTCCTTTACAGCAAAATAGAACCCGAGGAAATATTCCTCGGGTTCATAGCTATAGTATGTACTTACAAAACATGTGAAATCAGAAAATTAAATCTTGTAGCCGCGACTGCGATACAGGGCAATCAAATCAGCTGCAGCCTTATTGGCCTGCATCTCTTTCTTATTAAACCGGTCCATAAATGTTCCAATGATGCCTATTACACCCAGCGCAACACCAGCAATACCCGGCCACTTCATATGAAAGAAATAGTTCACGGCCAAACCAATGGCTGCAAGACAAATGCCGCCAATGATTGTACTCATCGGAGATTCTGTTGCCGATTTGTACTTTTCAGCTTTTTCAAAGGCCTCAGCCAATCTTTTCTTCGTGGCCTGATCCAATGCCTCCAGCAGCTTTGCCTTATCAGTATCACTGACCGACATCTCCATAACCTTGGAGCGCAGCATCAAGAAGTCCGACTCGCTACCGCAAAACTCAAACATTTCCTTAATCTTCGCATCTGCATTCAGTGGAGCTGCTGCTCGGGCAGACTGTGTAGGTGCCTTACGTACAGGCCGTGCCTGCGCTGTTTCCTGTGCTTGTGCAAACAACGAGAGACTCTGCTGTACATCTATCTGCTGTCCGCACTTACTGCAGAAGCCACTTTCCTTTTCTGCGTTAACCTTAATAATTTCTCCACACTTCGGACATTTTCCGCTTGCTAATGCCATAATAGCATTCCTCCCTTAATCAAATCAGTGATGCACCACATTCCGCACAAAATTCGGCATCTGCATCATTTTCAGCGCCGCATTCAAAGCAGAATTTGGTTTCTTCACTCTCATCGAAATCATCATCGTCATCTTCTAACTCATCATCTGACCGAAAACGCTCATCAAGATCTTCACGAGTTAAATTAGTATATTGCAAAACTTCACCAGCAAAATCTTCACTCGTTGTAAGCGTACTGTTATAAGATAAGAACGAGCAATATGCACAGAAGAATTCAATAATTGCTATAACGGCAGAGTTCTCAATGCTGTCATACGTCTGGGCCTCTGCTTCATCGTTGATTCTTATAAACTTGCAGCCGTTATCTTTTTTGATCAATTCAACCGAAGTCACATCTTCCAAAGCGTATTGCCGTTCAGGCTCTCGATAACCACTTGGGGATACATACAGATTTTTATCAGTCAAAAAGATGCCTTTATCACCGCCGCCCCATACTTTAGATGAAAACATCAAAATCGGAATTTCGCCTTTTCTGATATGAACATATGAATTATAAGCCGATCGGATTTTAGATGAATGTTTTGCTCTATATTTCTCATTGAATATCATGAAATTATCGCACAGAATACCGCCAAGGTCTTCGCATTGTTCGGCAATCACATCAATCGTATCTTCAACGCTGTCAATAAGATAATCATAGCAAGCACAGAACATAGGGTTATTCACTAACTGTTCTGCATACTTCTGCGCTTGGCTTTGAAGCTGTTTTTGCTGTTCATGCAGATCGATACCATAACGTCGAGCCATTCCGCAATACTTTTCTTTACGAGCGGGCCGCAAAGCGACTGCTGCATTATAGATTCCTGGTTCGATCGGATATAGTGCAATCATTTGATCAATGGCACTATCCAGCTGATCAGAAGGAACTCGTCCGTCATGAATAGCATCTGCAATATTCCATGCCTTATCACGATCTTCCTCAGAATAAAACGGAAACTTTTCTTTTCCCAATGAATTCCACAGTTCTGCAAAACCTTGCAGCATATTATAGCAATCGTTGCAAATCTGTCGTAACAGATTTTCACGATACTCCATGTTGTTAAAGAATGATCTTTTTTGTCGCTCTGCCTCAGCAGCACTATTGGCGTTTCCCCAAGCATTTGCAAAGGAATGCAGCAGGCCGGTAGTCATATTGATCGCTCCAGCAGTAGCCATGCCCTTAACTGCACCGGAAAAGCCAAAGCCACCGCCAATCACTTGACCCCGCCCAGCTTTACGCATTTCTCGATACTGGCGCATTCTTTGTTCTTCACCAGTAATGTTCTGGTATGCTTCCAATGCAACATTAAACGCATCCGCCCAGTAGCCAATGTACTTATGGGTATATGGTGCAATCTGTTTCTCGCCATATTGATATACGCCATGGATCTGCATAAAACCAATCAAGAACGCATCTACATGCGAGAAGATTTCCGTAATATCTTGCTCACCTCGACGCACAAAAGCATCAAGTGTTTCGTATCGAGATGTTATAGAATCAAAGTAATCCTGCGTTTCATTGGAAAGCATCATCAGAAAATGATGATAAAATTCGCCTACGGTTTCCTTTGGAAACCAGTTTGTCTTAGGCTGAACCTGTTTCGCAACAGCCTTAACCGTATTCTCTTTCTGTGAGGGCACAGGTGTTCCGCAGTTGACACAAAATTTTGCACCATCGCTCAATTCTGTACCGCATTGCGCACAGTACATATTTCCATCCCCTTGTCATTCGCCTTAACAAGCGATGTAAAAATCCTTACTTCTTGTAAGTATTTGCATATTTATATCTACTAGATATAATAATATATTTATCAACTCATGTCAACCTCATCGAAGATTGAGTACCATATTACTGAGGTGCTTACATGAAGACCATATATCAGTACGAATATTTACAATTAGGGCTGAAAATTGCATATTACCGCAAACTTCGAGGATTGACACAGGAACAGCTTGCCGAGCGAATCGGACGCACACCTGCGTTTATTGGACATATTGAAGCTCCCAATATCGTTAAAGCTGTTTCCTTGGATACACTGTTTGATATTGCAGCAGAATTAGATGTACCCGTTCATAAGTTTTTTCTTTTTGATGATTAGTTCACTACGCAAGGTTCTCCTCGATAAACATGCGTATACTTGCCGATGGAATCCTCCACTCCCTGCCAACCTTTACGGCAGGGAGTTCTTCGTTTACGATCATCTTTCGAACCTGCTGGCGTGTTGTCTTGAGCAGGACGGCGGTTTCCTTAACAGTTAAAATCTCATCGTACATCATAAAAATCTCCTTAAATCAGAGCGAAAATCGTATTTCACCGTAATTCGAGTATACTTATTCTAATGTTCGTTATTAACTGCTATAATTTACAATTTTCCGAAGCGCAAACAAGTCAAGAACGCCCTTTATATGGACTATTTCTGCTTCCAATACGCAAGTTCGATTTTCACCGGCTGTGTTCCGACTGATTTTAGGATATACAGCAGGCTTGGCATTCTTTTAGCCGCATACCCTTTGCGCAGCGGAATAGGATTCAACCCAAGCGACTGAAAGCGTTTCAATAAGCTCTTTGTCTTGTAGCCTTTCTTCTCCATATACTGCACTGCCTTATCAATCGTCTGTTTACGCTGCATTTGGTCCAGAAGTGTGAGCATCTGCTCTTTGGTATCAGCGTGTAATGATGAATTCTGAATAGCCTGCTGGCCATCCTCATAGCTCAGATAAGGCAGGTCAGGATAACATTTTTCAACGAGTTGCAGGATTCGCTCCTCACTTTCCTGCATCAGCAGCCATAGGAGATCGAGCGGGTCATCAGCTTTGTATTTATTCTCAATACTCCGCAGCTTATCGCGTCCATAGTGAACCTCTACACGCAGCACATGGAGGTTGTAGATAACGCAAGTGATGAAAACAACGAAAATACAAGGAGAAAG
>OFME01001167.1_pt1 | contig 16030 bp, 10 predicted proteins | sample 1541381 | NCBI WGS metagenome assembly OFME01 (sample SAMN04209243, study PRJEB22552) | human gut metagenome | biome: gut; material: feces | host: Homo sapiens | place: USA: Oklahoma
TGTTAAGCACGCCGCCAGCGTTCATCCTGAGCCAGGATCAAACTCTCATGTTAAAAAGTTGATCTCAGTCAAGTTAAACTTGGCTAATTCGTTCATTCAGATAGAATCTGAATTTACTGTTTTAAAGGTCTTCAATTTTCATTGAAGCGTTCTGATTGATTCTCAAAATCTTTCAAGGTTTCTCACTGTTCAGTTATCAATGTTCTTTGTTTTGCTCTCTTGCGACAGCTTGATTATTTTATCAAATCACTGTTCGTTTGTCAAGCACTTTTTTATTTTTTTGAACTCTGTTTTAAGTTCTCTGTCTTGCGACAGCTTGTTTATTCTATCAAAATGTTTTTCATTTGTCAAGAACTTTTTTCACAACTTTTTTAATCAACTTATTTCAAAGCAATATTTATAAAGTCATGTCTGTAAAATGTAACTCACAAGCTCTACAACTCAATGTGTCCCGCGAGTCAGCTTTGATATAATATCATCCTGGCACACATATGTCAACGGATTTTCTGCAATTAATTAAAGTAGTAAAACTATCTTAAAAAACACAAATTTTCTAAATTGTCTGTTTATTATATACAATTCTCACAATTACTATCTGACAGCCTCTATCGCTTCCTTGATATTTGCCACACCGACAATCTCAATTCCATTAATATGCGACACTCCTGCAAGACACACTTTGGGAACAATACACTTTTTAAAGCCAAGCTTCTTTGCCTCAGCCACACGCTGCTCGGACATGGTAACTCCGCGTACCTCTCCGCTTAAGCCCACCTCTCCAAAGCATATGGTATCCTCACGCACTATAATATCCTTTTTGCTTGATGCGATTGCAAGCACTATCCCAAGGTCTATCGCCGGTTCGTTCATCCTTATACCGCCTGCTATATTCACATAAGCGTCACAGTCTGACAGTGACAGGTTGGCTCTTTTTTCAAGGACCGCCATGAGTAGATTTACTTTATTATAATCTGTACCATTTGCTGTACGCCTTGGATTATTAAAAAAACTGTGACATACAAGAGCCTGTATCTCGAGAAGTATCGGGCGGCTTCCCTCTATGGAACATGTGACAATTGATCCTGATGCTCCCTCGGGCTTACCGCTAAGCATATACTCCGACGGATTTTCCACCTCTATAAGTCCCTCCGCCTTCATTTCAAATACGCCTATCTCATTGGTCGAACCAAATCTGTTCTTAACGCCTCTAAGTATCCTGTACGACTCATACCTGTCACCCTCAAAATAAAGCACAGTATCAACCATATGCTCCAACGTCCTCGGCCCCGCAACCGCACCATCCTTTGTCACATGTCCTACTATAAAAACAGAAATACCCAGAGTTTTTGCAAGCTGCATAAGCACTCCGGTTGTCTCCCTGACCTGTGAGACACTGCCCGGTGCCGACGCTATCTCCTCATTGTACATAGTCTGGATGGAATCTATTACAACAACCTCCGGTTTTTTTCGTTGAATCACATCCTTTGCTATATCAAGACTTGTCTCACATAAAAGCTCCAGTGAATCCGTAAAATCACCAAGTCTGTCGGCACGCATCTTTATCTGATGCAGGGATTCCTCACCTGACACATAAAGTAATGGCACCTTTTTTTGTGAAAGTTCCCTGCATACCTGAAGTAGAAGCGTGGATTTTCCTATACCCGGATCTCCTCCCACAAGCACAAGTGACCCCCTCACAATTCCTCCACCAAGCACTCTGTCAAACTCGGCTATACCTGTCACTATACGCTCCTCTTTCTCGCTTTTTACTGCCGAAAGAGGCAGAACCTGTGCCGCCTTTGATTCTTTTTTTACTTTTCCCGACGAGCTTATCGACTTTTTATCTACGGTTTCCTCTACAAATGTATTCCATTCCTTACAGGCTGGGCACTGTCCCATCCATTTTGCCGATTCATAACCACATTCCTGGCAGAAAAATACAGAGGTCTTTCCTTTTGCCATATTGTTCTCCTTTATAAAATACAAAAAGCCCGGCTTTCACCGGGCTAAAAATATGCTCTATTTTCTTGATACTTTGATATCGACTGAATCAACACCCTCAAGCTCTACGCTTAAGCTGAGCTTGCCGCCGAGATTTGTCTTCATAGTACCTGCAACAGCTCCAGCTATATCAATTTCGTACTCTGTCTCCTCTTCAAGGCCAAGAGTAATCTGAGCATCCTCAGGTCCCTCCACAGTAAATGTCACTGTATCAGCAGTCTCCTCGAAATCCATAACCGCTGTTCCCGGAACAGACTCGTATACAAAGAGTCCGTTTCTTTCGAGCTTTGTAATCTCTTTAAAGGTCTTTATCTTGTAGATATCTCCATCCTTCTCAAAATTGTCAAGCTTTGCCTTTGCAGCCAATGTATAATCTCCGAAGCTGAGCTTTCCGTTTTCCTCAGTACGGATTAATTCACTTATTACAGCCATTTTTATCCTCCCGTAGCTATATTGATATATTAATTATAAATCCAATTCTACTCAACAGTCAATGAAATTTGTTTGTTTTTCGTAGAAATTATTACCTTATTGCCGCGCTTAATTTTGCCGGTAATAATATCCTCTGACATACGGTCTTCAATCTCCTCCTGAAGTTTTCGTTTAAGAGGTCTTGCGCCATATTTTCTGTCATAGGCTTTATCCACGATAAAGGATTTTGCACTGTCGCGCACTGTGAGCTCTATATCAAGCTGTTCTTTACAGCGTTTCTTAAGCTCCTTTACAAGAAGTGTCACTATATGCTTCATGTCATCCTTGTTGAGAGCTCTAAATACAATAGTCTCGTCGATTCGGTTCAAAAACTCAGGTTTAAATATACGGCGGACCTCCTCCATGACACTGTTCTTCATACGCTCGTGATCCTGCTTTTCATCCTCACCAGCGCCAAAACCAAGGCGCTTTGGTTCTATAATAGAAGAAGCTCCTGCATTTGATGTCATGATGATTATTGTATTCTTGAAATCAACCGTGCGCCCCTGTGAATCAGTGATTCTACCATCATCAAGCACCTGTAAAAGTATATTGAACACATCAGGATGTGCTTTTTCTATCTCATCAAACAATATAACAGAAAAAGGATTGCGTCTGACCTTTTCTGAGAGCTGTCCGCCCTCCTCATGGCCCACATATCCCGGTGGTGAACCAATCATCTTTGAAACACTATGCTTTTCCATGTACTCTGACATGTCAACACGTATCATGGCATCTTCTTTGCCAAAGACAGCCTCAGCAAGTGCCTTTGACACCTCCGTCTTACCTACTCCTGTCGGTCCCAAAAACAGGAATGAGCCAATCGGCTTCTTAGGATCCTTTAAACCAACACGGCCTCGTCTGACTGCCTTTGCGACAGCAGAAACAGCCTCCTCCTGTCCTATTACACGCTTGTGAAGTATCTGTTCAAGCTTTGCAAGTCGTCCTGCCTCTGACTCTGTAAGCTTATTTACAGGTATTTTGGTCCATCCCGATACTACATCCGCTATCTCATTTTCGCCGACTACAGGCTGATTTTTGGCTCCTGTGCGACGGTTCTTTCTCATAAGCTTCTGCTGTTTATTTTCAAGCACTTCTTTTTCTGACATAAGCGCGCCGGCAGCTGCAAGATCTCCTTTCGACAAAGCATTTTCCAACTGGTTCTGCTTATCTGTTATCTCTTTTTTCAGTGCAAGCAGCTCGTCAGATGATGTCAGATTCTTAAGCCTTATCCTGGCTGCCGCTTCATCCATAAGGTCTATCGCCTTATCAGGTAAAAATCTGTCATTTATATATCGTGCAGAAAGGTTTACTGCTGCTTTCACACCCTCATCTGTTATGATGACACCATGATGCTTTTCATAGATTTCCTTTAATCCTGTGAGTATCTCTATTGTCTCATCCACACCAGGCTCTTCAACCATCACCGGCTGGAAACGGCGCTCAAGCGCAGCATCCTTTTCCACGTATTTGCGGTACTCTTCTATGGTAGTGGCGCCGATTACCTGTACCTCGCCTCTGGCAAGCGCAGGCTTTAATATGTTAGATGCATCTAACGAGCCTTCTGCTCCTCCTGCACCTATTATAGTGTGAAGCTCATCAATGAAAAGCAGTACATTTTTGGCATTTGAAACCTCGCTTATCACCTTCTTGATACGCTCCTCAAACTCACCACGGTACTTTGATTTGGCTACAAGCCCGGACATATCAAGGGAAACCAGTCTCTTTCCCAAAAGAATATCCGGAACATTGCCACTGACTATATCCTGCGCAAGTCCTTCTACTATAGCAGTCTTGCCCACTCCCGGCTCTCCAATCAGACATGGATTGTTTTTGCCACGGCGGCAAAGTATCTGGATAACGCGCTCCATCTCCTTTTTTCTGCCTATAACAGGGTCAAGAAGCCCTGCCTCTGCCATATCTGTCAAATCTCTGGAATACTGATCTAATACAGGAGTCGCAGAATTGTATGATGTACCATAGCTTTTCATCAGATCCCTGTATGCAGACGGATCCTCACCCATCGCACCAAGAATATCTATAAACATCTTCTGACTGTTAACACCCATGGTGTTTAAAAGTCTTGCAGCTGCACAGTCTCCCTGCAGTACTATAGCCATCAGCAAGTGTTCTGTACCTATCTCATTGCACTCAAATCTATCGGCTTCCTCCGATGCACGCTCCAATACTCTCTGTGTCCTTGGTGAATAGCCATCCCTGTCCATCACTTCGATGTTATCCCCCGGTGAAATCAGGTCTTCAATCATCGAAATAAGCTTATCATATTCCACATTGCAGGCTGTTAGAACCTCAGCTGCCACACCGGTGCCCTCTTTTATAAGGCCAGCCAGTATGTGCTCTGTTCCAACATAGCTGTAATTCATTTTCTTTGATATACGTGCAGCCAAATCTATTGCTTTTTTAGCCTTACTTGTATATGGTTTCAAGTCATATCCTCCAGTCATATTCACTAATTTAAGTCGATGAACTGCAAATCATCATCTTCGCTGTCATCTTCATTATCATCCTTTGCACTGCTGTCTATAGTCTCAGACAGCTTATTTCCCTCATTGACAAAGCCATCAAGTGCCATTTGAAGCTGATTCTTTAAAGCATCCTCATCAGCATCGTTTTCTGTGTCAGAAACGTTTTCCTGCCTTGAATCGTCTTTTAAATCAAACTCAGAGTTTTCATTCTCAACAGCTTTCTTAGAATCAGGTGTAATTTCTACGGTTCTTCCGACATAGGATGCATTTGATATATTTTCATCCGTAGCCATCTTTTGCTCATCTGCAGCACCTTCCGCTGTTTCTTCTGCGGCTTCACCTGCCGACTCTTCTGCAGCTTCTCCTGCCACTTCATCCACCGACTCTTCTGCCACTTCATCTAACGACTCTTCTGTAACCTCTTCTTCCGGCTCATCTGCTATCTCGTCCGCAGTTTCATCAGTTGTTTCTTCCAAAGCTTCATTTGATACATCTTCTGCTGCATCATCTACATCATCATCGTCATCATGATAGTCCATTGCCTTATATTTTCTGTTTTTCACAGCTGATACAATAAGCAACAGTAACAGAATAATGATAATAAGAACCAGTATTGCAGCTAAAACAAGATATTTATTGGCAATTCCCGGGACAAGCTCACTCATTGTTGTATCGTTTTCCTCCTGTGCCACTGTAGGTGTACCAAGCTCAGTTCTCATATATGTGCCATCTACGCTATCATATGTGTACCAGCCACTCTCACCATTGTCATTCATAGCGTATACGAGGTAAAAATCCTTTGTCTGATCATCGTTTTTTTCGACTTTGGTCTGGTAGGCTGTTGCCACACCCTTGCCCTCTATAGAGAGCGATATCTCATTATATCCCTCAGGCACATCATCCACCTTAGGCAGTAAAACCACTATAAAATGCGACTCTGAATTGATACGGACAAACTCATATGCTGCATTCTGTGCTGCATCATATACAAAAAGCCCATTGCCGCTTTCCGACTGTAAATACACAAGCGTGATATCACCGAAGGTGCCATGAAGGGTATTGTATTCAAGTCCGTCAATCACTGTCTTTGAGTGCTCAAAGCCTTCAGGAACAACATCCTCCGGAATGTCATTTACCATAGTCCACTCTGTGCCATTTATATCAAACTTCTTCCAGTTATCCTGCTTATCTGCATTCTCCGGATCATCCTCGGCTCTTCTAGTAACAACTATATTGTATGTGCTTGTGCTGCCATCCTCTGCTGTCACAACAACGCTTACCGTATTCTCTCCAACCTCAAGTGAATCATTGCCTGTGACGGATGTCACACTCGCCTTGGAATCAGCCGGATTTGCTGTAACCGCAAGGCTTGAACAGCTGTAATCTACTGTAGCTGTGTAATCCTTTGTCGCAGCAGAAAACTCAGGGGAAAGCGTACCTGCTGAGATAACAAGCGAACCAAGAGATGCGTTTGAGGATTTCTTTTCCTCTTTGTTTTCATTATCTTTATTTGCATTGCTGTCATTGCCGGTATTGCTGCCGGAATTGTCCTTGTTATCCTTGTTGCTGTTTGAATCATTGTTTGATGAAGCACTTGTTACCGTCACCTTCGTGCTGGCACCGGTAATTATACCTCCGGCATCATTGCCCTCTGCATCTCCTACAACTGTACAATATGCCTTTATAGTGCAGCTTCCTGCAGCCTTCGCCGTAAATGAAAATGACTGCGATGTGGGATATCCTGCGGCGTCACCAATATTGGCCACACCATCTCCTCCGTTACTCAGTACTCCCTCGTCAGAGCTTGAGATAACTACAGTACCAAAATATCCAGACGGCATGGAAACAGTCACCTTAACTGTTTTTCCAACAGCTACAGAGCTTGAGCTGACACTGAGACCAAGTCCCTGCGCATATACATGCTCGGCAGGTGTGAAAACAAGCATCACCGCCACAACAAGTGATAATATACATCCAAATAATTTCTTCATATCTTTCCTCACATTTCTAATTCTGCGATATCTTTGATTTGCCCAGTATGTGTCTGTTCATGATTATCATATCAAGGGCATTTCCACCATCACGCTTTCTGTTAGCATCAGCTGCCTCCAGATAAGCACCTATGAGTGTTCCCTTTCCTAAGATATGTCTGTTGAGCTTAATCATATCAAGAGCATTTACAGCACCATCACCATTGATATCTCCATATATAACAATATCATATGTCTTTTTCAGATTACCTGAAGCATCATAAACAGCCACTTTATTGCCTGTTGCAATCTTTCCGCCGTTTTCTGAGCCTGAGCTTGTCAGAAGCTTTACAGTACCTGATGCTGATACTGCTATATTCTTCACAAAATCAGCTGCACCGGTTCCAGGCTCAATGCCTGTAATATAAGTACCTATACTGTATTTACCTGATGTTATGTTTACATCTGTATTATTTTGGTTATTATTGTTCTGATTATTATTGCCACCTGCATTATTTGCAGATGCCGCCTGCCTGTTTATATTGATAGTGTATGTTCTTGTATCACCGCTTTGCGACTTGCATTTTACCTTAATTGTATTATTTCCGACAGCAAGCGAATAGCTTCCTGTGCCTGAAACACCACTGTTTCCTGAAACAGCATCTGCCGAAACAGTCACTGAGCTTATAGCATTTGAAACAACTGCTGAATAGCTTGTTGTCGCTCCATTAAAGGCCGGTGTGAGTGTTACACCACTTATCGCAAGCGACTGCAGATAGTTATTGGTATCGCCAGCTTTATCGAAGCCCACTGCTGACGATGGCATATTGTTGTATACAGGTATTTTAAATACAAAAGCCTGATTCTTGTCTGAATATCCTTTAGCCAGACTCTGTCCCTCAGTAAGAGCCGCTGTGGCATTGCCCATGTACTGATGGAAATACAGCGAGCTTGTATTTACTACATTAAACTTCTCAAAATACAGTGTATTTTGACCCTTATTTATATAATTGCTGCCCACCTTTACAGCTCCGCCGTTTATGGACTTTACTCTTGTATTCCAGCCCTGCTTCTTGGCAAAAGACAGACCATTTTTATAAATCTTATCCTTCGTGTTTCCGGTTGCACTAAAATTAAAATAATTATAATATCCTTCGTATCCGGAATATGTACCCGAAATAAGAGGGCTCGTTCCCTTTTGTCCCTGCTCCTGCTTTATACGCGATGCTATATGGTATGCACTTACTCCACTGCTCTTTGCCACATCCATGAATGTGCTTGCATAATTGATTTTCTCGCCATTGTTGGAATAGGTCTTTGTTCCCTCCATAAATGTGCCTTTTACTATGGACTTGACACCTTCAAGTGCCTCATTCGGACTGTATGCCAGACTCTGAAACTGAAAAATATTGGTCTCATCAAGAAAATTCCTTGGATCCATGAGATAAGCAATATAGGCACTGCTTGCTGACACCCATCCCGGTTCGTACTCAACCCACGTATTTGTTGACCAGTTATATGCTCCGGCAGCTGTGGATTTCTTGGCATTGTCTGCTGATTTGGATACCAGATTAAGTCCGTTTACACTTTCATTTTCAATCACCGTATCCCAATTCAAACCTGTATTTACAGCCTCAAATGTCCAGCTTGGATACTTATTGTGAAGAGCTGTAAGGTTTGCAATATAACTGTCAGGAAAGCCTGCATTCTTCATAGCCGTGACAAAATCAGTATTGTCTCCGCTATTATTGTATGTCACCTTTATATATGTACTGATAGTCCAGCCCGTAAATGCCTTGCCGTTTAAAGTACCCTTGACATTATACCATACCACACCGTTTACCCTGGTCTCTCCAATTATGTCAACCTGATGGTTCCAGTTGAGTGAGACAACCTTTGTAGTGCCGGATGTGCCTGCTGCATTGCGGACATACACATTGCCACCTGTAATCGTACCTGTAGCATATGCTCCCGATGCGGTTGCAAGGGCAAGCTGTTCCTCATTATTCTGCTGTATGGCATCCGCATTGCCGGTGTCTGCTGAAGCATCCCCTGTCTGCGCATTGTCTGATGCAGCTGTGCCGGTACCTGCTGATACAAAATCAGACCTGATATAGCTTACACACTCCTCGTTATTTGCTGCCAGATTGTACTTTGCCTTGTACCACACCTTGCCGTCTGCACCTGTGGTCTGCTCAAGAATAATAATATCCTTACCGTTTGAAAGCTTGTGCTCCAGCTCATACTCTGTGCCCGGTCCGCTTCTCGCCGCTACCCAGTATCTCTCATCACACACAACCTTAGCCGCCTGATCCGCATAAACTGCTATGCTGCTGTATGGTGCCAGGTCACATGCGGCTAATGACAATGTTACGACAGAGGCTGCCAGAAATTTATTTATCTTTATCATCAAATCCCATCTTTCTTATGTGCATTGTTTACATTAATCCATTATCCATTTAATTATAATAGAATATGACCTTTGTATCAATGTATTCGGCAGAAATTTATTATTTTTTTATTAATTAAAAAAACTCCCTTCAACGTGCAGCTCATGCTTACGTTTCAGGGAGTTGCCTGATTCATATTCTGCTTATTCTTACTGTCTCCTGTAGCTTTTCTAGCTGAACAGGGATTTTATCTTATCCCATAAATCCATGAAAAAGTTACCAAGCTTTTCCCAGAAGCCCGGGTCATTTATCTTATCGCCAAGCTTTGATGCCCAGTCCTGTGCCTGGTTGATGACTGAATCCCAGTCGATATTGGCATCCTTTAGCTTCATTAAAAGAGATGTAAGCTTTGCAATATCATCATCAGAAAGCTTCAGGTCGTAATCCTTTGCAGCCTCCTTTATCGCATCCTTTATCTGGCTCTCATCCTTGAGCTTTCCATCGGCAAGCTGCTTCTTTAGGTCAGCAATCATTGCCTCGATATCCTGCGAATCGCCGTCAATGCTCTTGTTGAGCTCTCCTGTTGTGACAAGCTCATCCATCGCTGCGTCTGTCACCTTGTCGTCAAGCTTCTTGCCTGTCATCTCCTCGTATGCCTTTAGTGTGCCTACAAGTGCTGCCGTTCCGGAAATAGGGAAAGGGCCTGCGACTATGATTTTAGCATCAGCTATGCCTGCTGTGGCAAGCGCATTCTTGTACATTCCTACCGTACAGTAATTGATATTGTGCGTGGAAACACTAAGACCCGCACCCTTTTTATCCTCTGTAATGAGTACTGATGAAAGTGACCTTGTGCCAATCTCGCTCTTGCTGATGTATGAATCGAGGTACTTGTGCTCCTCATCATTATTTACATAGACCACATCGTATTTGTCCAGATCAGTGAGCTCGATTCCCATAAATCCAAGCACTGTCGCTCTCTGATCCGGTGTGAGGTCTGCTCCAAGACTTAAGTATGGCTTATCATTATTGCTGATGGTCACCTTGTCGTTTGCCTCACTGCCGGCTGTCGTTGTGCTGTCTGCAGTACTGTCTGTGTTACTCTTATCAGCTGCGTCACTGCTGTCACTACCTGATACATCAACGCTTGAAACTGTATCAGTCTGCGTAGCTGTCTCTGTTGCAAATACAGCCGGATTCATTGTAAACAATGTCACCGCAGCAAGCACGCTACATACAATACTCTTTGCTTTTTTCTTTATTAATCTAATCATTTTTCCTCCAATCTACTGCTCTATATCATACGAAATTGTAAAGCTGTTTCCGTCGAAGCTGACATCTGCCATGCTTCCGCATACCACAGGCATCATTGGTGACATATGACCTATATCCAGATCCATGATAATTGGCACATTAAACTCTCTAAGCAGTGATGAAAGCGCCTGTCTGTGGTCTATGCCAAACATTTCCTCTCCGAAGTGCGCCGGGCGTCCGATAAGAAAGCCCTTTACATTTGAAAACCATCCTGCATTTTTCATCTGCCACATAGCCCTTCTCATGCCCATCACATTAAGGTCACAAGCCTCAAGGAACCATATGATACCATCATCACTGTAGCGCTCATTAAATTCCCTTACATGGTCAAACGATGTACCAAGCAGATTGATAAGACAATCCATGCAGCCACCAAGCAGCCTGCCTCTCATGGTAAGCCTGCTTTCCTTTGCCACCGCAGGAATAGAGCTGATGCACGACTTTTCGGTCAGGTTGTAGCCCACAAACGGAGCATTCTCATCCTTTATCGATTCCTTCTCCCACATAGGGTAATTGGTAAATGAAAGCTTCCTGCCACAAAGCAGATCAAACGCATCGGTAAGTGACTCATGCCACACCTCCATGCCAAAGCTGCCCGCACACGGCCCGTAAATACCTGCTGTATCTGCAATAGTAGCCTCCAAAAATGTGAAATTCGTGTTATCGGAATAGCCCATGTACCATTTCGGCTTTGACTGCTTCACGCGCTCAAAATCAATATAAGGCACTACCTCGCACATCAGCTCGCCACCACCACAGGATATAAGCACATCACTATCAACAGAAGCATAGCTCTCGTTCAGCTCTTCTGCGCACTTCTTAGGTGTATTGCTGATACCTATGCCACTGTCGCACCTGCAGTTAGGTCCCTCTATCGTCTTATAACCCATGCTGTGAAACCTTTTAATGGCATTGTCAAATGCACTCCTGTACGGCTCTGTTGTACAGCCCATCGAAGGCGCCACAAAGCCTATTGTTCCTCTATCCTTTAGAAATTCAGGGTATCTCATGTTTCTATCATCCTATCACTATTATTTACATATCTAAGCTTCTGTCTGAAGTAAAATATGTAGGATTTTATCATTTCTGTCAAGGTCATTTTACTGTCATAATTAAATGTCGTCGTGTACTGCACATGCTGTCTGTTGCACCAGTTGTATATATCATGCAGACTTATCGAATCAACATTCTTCATATTGTTCATAAACACCTTAACCTTTGAAAGCTCATCCTCACTGTCAATGTATAGATGAAAGATAGTATTCGGACATTCAATTATTATCTGCTGTTCTTCTATATTTTTCATCACTGTATCCTCTATTGAATGATGTATCCTGTGTGATTAAAAACATTATCGTCTGTCACACCGGGATGTGAGTAATAACAAAATATCGTAACCGTTCAGTACCTTCACAGTTAAAAAATATCACATAACCATAGTACTACACCGGCGTCACAAAATCCAGTCATTTTTGCCTGCCAATTCTTACTATTTTATTAAGAAAAACGGTAAATATTATACTCCCTCACAGTCAAATGCCGGAATGAAGCTGTCCTTTGCCACGTCACCCTCCTGTATAAATGCATTCGTGATTCCTATTTCGAGGGCATAGTCAACAAGCCTTTCATACTCTCTCCTTGTCACTGTGCGGTTTATCTCAGGATAATCCTTTAGTGCAATCGGCGTAAACTGGCTCATCATGCTTATATATACGTGATCATGATATGTATCATACAGATACTTAAGTACAGCCTTTGCATCATTCACATGTCCCGGCAGTAGAAGCTGTCGCACAATAACTCCCTTTTGTATGAGTCCTGTCGCATCGTCAATCACGACATCCGGCTGCTGCCTGACCATCTCTGAAAGCGCCTTCTTTGCGACAGACGGATAATCTTTTGCCCTTGAATACCTTGCCGAAAGCGTACTGTCCATATATTTAAAATCCGGAAGATACACATCCACTATACCCTCAAGCAGCTTTAGCTCTGTCACATTTTCATATCCGCTCGTATTGTATATAATAGGAAGCTTCATGCCGCGGCTTTTTGCATCGTTTACCGCCCACACTATATCAGGGATATACTGCCCCGGTGTGACCAGATTGATATTATTTGCGCCTTTGTCAGCAAGTTCCATAAAGATATCACTCAGCCTCTCTTTACTGATTAGCTTTCCCGCTTTTCCGTCAGAAATCTCCCTGTTCTGGCAGAACACGCAGTGCAGGCTGCAGCCTGAGAAAAAAACTGCCCCGCTTCCTCTTTTTCCTGATATGCACGGCTCCTCCCAGTAATGAAGCGCTGCTCGCGCCACCTTTATTTCAGATGAAACGCCACATACGCCTGTTTGTCCGGTTCTTCTGTTTATGCCACATTTTCTGGGACACAATAAGCAATTCTCGTATTTATTCATATTTTTCATTTTAACCCTTGCTAAAAATAATGTTTGATACTACAATCTATATGATTATGCGGTGCATATGCCATGCGCCTTCAGTAGTCATTTTCAAATTATATCATAACTATTCTTACAGAAGAGAATAGTTAAAATACACAATAAGGAGATTACAATGAATCAGTCAAACTGTATCGTCGCCCAGTCAGGCGGCCCAACTGTTGCAATCAACGCAAGCCTTGCAGGAGTCATCGCAGGAGTAAAAAGCTCTGAAAAATACGATATCTGCTATGGCGCCGTAAACGGAATACTCGGCATATTAAATGAGAATTATCTCAATCTGTCAGATATTTTTGCAGATGATGCTAATCTTGAAAAACTTAAGACCACACCTGCCATGTATCTTGGCTCATGCCGCCACAAGCTCCCTGATTACAAGGATGATGATTCACCATATGTATACATCTTCCACCAGTTCGATAAGCTTTCTATAAAAGCTTTCTTTTACATCGGTGGAAATGATTCGATGGATACCGTATTAAAGTTATCCGATTATGCAAAAAAAATCAACAGTGATGTGAAAATTATAGGGATTCCAAAGACCATTGACAATGATCTGTGCATGACAGACCACACTCCGGGCTTTGGCTCTGCCGCCAAATACATCGCATCGAGCATGCTTGAGATAGCCCATGACACCTTTATCTATGCTGTTAAGAGTGTGACAATCGTTGAAATCATGGGACGTGACGCAGGATGGCTCACTGCCGCTTCCGCTCTCGCACGTAATGAGTACAATACAGCGCCTCAGTTCATATATCTGCCTGAGGTGGATTTCGACAAGGACAAATTTGTTGCCGATATAAAAGAAGCCCTTGCGCACACTAACAATGTAATAGTTGCCGTATCCGAAGGAATACATGACGCAGACGGCTCATACATTACATCATCAAAGGCCGCATGTGACCAGTTCGGACACCAGCAGCTAAGCGGTGCCGGAAAGGCTCTTGAGTTCATCGTAAAGGAAAACATCGGTGTCAAGGTGCGCTCTGTAGAGGTAAATGTGCTCCAGCGCTGTGCCTCACATCTTGCATCATTAACCGATATCGAGGAATCTTTTGCTCAGGGTAAAAAGGGTGTCACTATTGCAGCAGAGGGTGTGACCGCATCAATGGTATGCTTAAAGCGCATCTCAAATAATCCTTATCAGGTGGAATACACATATTCTGCTATCAAGGATATCGCAAACGAGGCCAAGTCTGTGCCAAGAGAGTGGATCAATGATGCGGGCAATGATGTGAAGCCTGAGCTTATCGAATACTTAAAACCACTTATTCAGGGAGAAACCGCTGTAGCCTACAAGAATGGTCTGCCTGACTATATGGATGTGTCACATCTTCACAAATGTAACTGATTTTAGCTGCCGCCTACACCCCGGTGTGGGCAGCAACAGCATATCTCCAAGGAGGTCGATTTACATGAAGAAAAAAGTGCTTATAACCTGCGCCGTTGTGCTTGGTGTGCTTTTGGCCGTTTATCTTGGCTTTGCCTTTTATTTTAGCAGCCACTATCTGTTCAACACAAAGATTAACTCTGTAAAATACGCAGGGAAAACTGCAAAAGAGGCATTAGAAAAAAATACAGCCCTAAGCCGCGACTATCTGCTCACAATCACTGATAGAAAAGGCAACAGCTTTTCACTTAAGGGACCTGATTTTTCATATGAATATGTCTCAAACGGTGACGAGGAGCAAATCCTAAAAAGCCAGAATGCTTTTACATGGCCTGTCAGTCTCTTCAAAGCTCAAAACTATACTCTAAAGGGTTCGTCCAAATATGACGATGCCACTTTGGCTGAAAAGCTCAAGGCTCTTGATATTTTCAGTGATGACTACATTGAAAATCCGGAGGATGCCCACATCGAGATAAACGACGGCAAATACGATGTGATTGAAGAGAAAAATGGCTGCAAACCGATATATGACAGCATCCTTGCCGAAGTAAAGAATGCCCTGGACAACGAGCTTCCAAAGCTTAGCTTAAGTGATGACTGTTATGAAGCTCCAAAAATCACAAAGGAAAGCGATACAATCAAAAATGAAAAAGAATCCCTCGACAAATACACTGCTTCAACCGTCACTTACAAAATTGAAGGTGCCGACGAGAAGCTTGACTCAGCCAAAATCCTTGATATGCTAAGCATCTCAGATGACGGCAGCGTGAGCATAGATGATGCCAAGGTCACTAAATATGTCCAGCAGCTTGCTTCCAAGTATAACACCTTCGGCCGCAAGCGCTCGTTCAAGACATCGTCCGGTGACACTATTGAAATAGGTGGTGGAGACTACGGATGGGTAGTCAGCAAGAAAAATGAGAAGGCCAAACTTCTTTCAGATTTAGAGGGAGGCAAGCCTGTGGAAAGAGAGCCTGTTTACGAGCAGACTGCTCTCTACCGCGGTGCTGACGACATAGGTAATACATACATAGAGATTGACTACACAAAGCAGCACATGTGGTATTACAAGGATGGTGCTCTCCAGATGGAGTCTGATTTCGTATCAGGTAATCTCGCCCGTCAGAATGGCTCCGTAGATGGTGTATACAAGATTGTTTACAAACAGAGAAATGCTACTCTTGTCGGTGAGGGTTACTCTTCTCCTGTCAGCTATTTCATGCCGTTTGCCTACAATATAGGTATCCATGATGCCAGCTGGCGTAATACCTTCGGAGGAACAATTTACAAAACCTCAGGCTCACACGGATGTATCAATGTGCCGCCTGCTTTTGCAGAGCAGCTGTTCAACGCTGTGGATAAGGGCACTCCTGTTGTTGCCTACTACAGAGAGGCTGTCACTCTGACAAACAATGCTGCAAAGATGTCCAATGCATACTCGTATGTGGCTCCTGATGCTGCGCAGTAAGTGTGAATTGCTTGGTATTTTTCAATAATACGGGAAGACGATCGGCGCACGGGGAATTTGCCCCCGGCAGAGGTGCTCCCGA
>OFME01001170.1_pt1 | contig 15974 bp, 12 predicted proteins | sample 1541381 | NCBI WGS metagenome assembly OFME01 (sample SAMN04209243, study PRJEB22552) | human gut metagenome | biome: gut; material: feces | host: Homo sapiens | place: USA: Oklahoma
GCTTTCGCTGACCAGAATCACGCACCAAGTCTCACGTGCGTTCGACTTGAATTTTGACTTCTGCATAGTTACTGTTCACACGCGCCATTCGGAAAAAGTTCAATACTACGTTTCAAAATTCCTTTCATCTGTGCAATAGCAATTCCATAATTCGTAAACGGAACCTTCTGATCCTCCGCACACTTCATGCGGTATTTTACTTCCCTTTCATTCAGCATGCAGCCACCACAGTGGATCACTAACGCATATGATGTTAGATCTTCCGGAAATTCCGTTCCTGAACTTGTCTCAATGATAAGTTCTTTTCCTGTATGCTGCTTTAACCAACGCGGGATCTTGACGGTTCCGATATCATCACATTGACGATGGTGCGTACATCCCTCGGAAATCAGGATTTTATCTCCATCCTTCAGATGGTCGATAGCAGCGACTCCATTTACCGCAGTCTCAAGGTAACCTTTATACCGTGCCATCAAAATAGAAAACGATGTAAGCGGAATTTCCTCTGATACTTCCTCCGATACCTGTTCAAATACCTGGCTATCGGTAATGACCATGGCAGGACTTCTGCCAAGCTGCTCCAATGTCTGCTTTAATTCGCTTTCTTTTACTACTATGGCTGCTGCATTTGCTTCCAGTACATCCCGAATTGTCTGTTGCTGCGGCAGAATCAGACGTCCTTTTGGTGCCGCTGAATCAATTGGTACAACCAGAACTACGAAATCTCCCGGATGCAACAGATCTCCTACAATTTTCAGTGTCATATCCTCATTTGGAGTCAGTTTTCCGATACACTCTTTTAGTTCATAGATGCCGGCACCGGTAAGGGCACTGACATATTGTTCCTGACCTGAGGAAAGCAACGCATTTTGCTCTGCTTTTCTTTGTTCAGATACATTATTCTGACAGACTTTTTCTGAAATTTCATCAGAAAGTAAATCAGCCTTATTATTTACAATAATATATGGAATCTCTTTTTCCTTGAAAATACGAATCAGTTCTTCATCACACTGCTTTTTGCCTTCTGTGGCATCCACTACAAGCACAGCAATATCAGTTTTGTTCAATACCTGTTTTGTTTTTCTGACACGCAGCTCACCCAACGCGCCTTCATCATCAAAACCGGGTGTATCAATAATCATTACCGGTCCGATTGGCAGCAATTCCATAGATTTATAAACCGGATCCGTGGTCGTTCCCTTCGTGTCCGATACCACAGCCAGTTCCTGCCCGGTCACAGCATTTACGACGCTGGATTTTCCTGCATTTCTTCTTCCAAAAAAGCCAATATGTACACGATTGGCACTCGGTGTACTATTTAATCCCATTTTTTTACACTCTCCTTTACATCATTCTTATAATGCGAATATTGGGTAGAATTGTGAGAGTACGAAGTACGGAACAATTCGTAAGGCATCTTTTAACCCCAACATCAATTTTATTGTAACACCAGTATTTTTTTCTTACAATAAAAAGCGAACGTTTTGTGCTGCAAAACAAAAATCAAAAGTTCTTGCATTACAAAAACTTTTGATTTTCAATCACAACTTCTTACAACATATATTGACAGATTATTTTTACTGCAATGCTTTCTCCGCATATTCTGTAGTTACAACGTCCTGATAATCTGGCCGTTTCTCCAGCTGGCCGGCACTTTCAAGAATATCTAACAGCAATGTAAAACTATCCTCTGAAAACACAAGATCTCTCTTCCATGTATCCTGCTTCTGATAACGACGGATGATCGTTGTGATAGTTGCCGTGTCTGTCTCAGAAAACTGCGTCTGAATGCTGGCTGCAATTTCCTCCGGTGTATGTGTATTGACATATTCCATACCTTGCTGCAATGCATTAGTAAATGCCTGGATCACATCCGGATGTTTCTTCATATAACTCTGTTTTGCACTGAAGGCTGTATATGGCACATAACCGGAATCCACCCCCAACGATGCCACCACATAGCCGGCTTTCTCCTGTTCCAGTAACGTTGCCCCAGGTTCAAATTCCACCGTATACGCTCCCTGTCCTCCGGTGAAAGCTGCTCCCGTAGAGCCAAAATCAATACTTTGGTCAATGTTTACTTCAGACGGTTCAATACCATTCTGTTTTAAAATGTACTCAAACACCATTTCCGGCATGCCACCTGCTCTACCGCCAAGTACATCCTCACCGATCAGATCTGACCATTTGAAATCATTCATTTCTTCCCTTGCAACAAGAAAATTTCCTGCTCGCTGCGTCAGCTGTGCAAAATTGATGACCGGATCTTTGCTGCCCTCATTGGCCGTGTACACGGTTGTCTCCGGTCCCATAAACCCAATGTCAGCTTCTCCGGAAAGTACAGCGGTCATAACCTTATCCGCACCGAATCCTGTCACCAGATCCAGATCAATACCGGCATCTTTAAAATATCCTTCTTCAATTGCTACATACATCGGTGCATAAAAAATGGAATGTGCCACCTCATTTAAGGTCACTTTCTGCAATACAGGTTCTTCGCCGTTTTTCTCAGGTTCAACAGAACTTTCTTTTTTTTCAGAGCTATCAGCAATCTCATCCGGAACCGATGTCTGACCGCATCCCATTAGTAACATTCCTCCGACAACAGCGATACACGTGAACATAGAAATTACTTTTTTTACACTCTTTTTCAAAACAACCTCCAAAAACTATCGTAGATTTTTCTTTTTAATATATGTGGACTGTTTGTTTTTGTTCCTATGTACATATTTATGATGTGAATGTCAAAAGTGTAGCATTGTTACACATGAATGCATACTTTTTTATAAATGACTTGCCCACTCTCACCCACCTTGTTATACTCTCTATATAACCTTTTCCCATCACGCATGTAAGATCTGGTGCGTGATTTATGACTTTGGGGGGATATTTATAATTATTGGAGGGACAAACATATGATTTATTTTCGCTCAGACTACAGTCAGGGCGCACATCCAAAAGTCATGGATGCGCTGGTAAAAACAAATTTTGAACACACAGACGGATACGGATTAGACGAACACTGTGAACACGCAGCCCGTATGGTACAGGATCTGATTGACAATCATGATTGTCATGTACATATGATGGTAGGCGGCACACCATGTAATGTAACTACGATTGCCGCAAGCCTGAAACCATACGAATCAGTAGTAAGTGTGCGCGGTGGACATGCTTATTTCCATGAAACCGGTGCCGTAGAAGGCACAGGACACCGCATTGTCACCATGGAAGGTGCCAATGGAAAACTGACACCGGAAATGATCGATCAGGCGTGGGAAGAATATGAGGACGAACATACACCAATTCCTAAACTTTGCTATATCTCACAGCCCACCGAAATTGGAACGATTTACAGCAAAGCTGAAATGACCGCCCTTTCTGAAAAATGTAAGGCACATAACATGCTGCTTTATGTGGACGGCGCCAGACTCGGCTGCGCCCTGACATGTCGTGACAATGATCTGACTATTCAGGAACTGGCAACGCTCTGTGATGCTTTTTATATCGGCGGAACCAAAAACGGAGCTCTTTTCGGAGAAGCACTGGTTATTTTAAATGATACTATGAACGATCATTTCCGTTGGATGATCAAACGTCAATGCGGTCTGCTGGCAAAAGGACGGCTCATCGGTGTTCAGTTTGAAGCACTGCTGGAAGGCGGCATGGACAGCATCTATTTTTCCATGGCATCCCATGCCAATGAAATGGCTGCTCTCCTGCGCGACTCTCTGACAGAACTTGGTGTACCGTTCTTCGGAAGCTCCCAGACAAACCAGATTTTCCCGGTTCTTCCGACTGCTGTTGTGAAAGAGCTGGAAAAAGACTTTTTCTTTTATGAATGGGCACCGGAGAAAAATGGCATGATTCCAATCCGTCTGGTCACCGCCTGGGGCACAACAAAAGATGATGTGGAATCATTTTTACATACCATCAAAAAATTACTTTCATAGAAACAGCTAATACGTCTTCTATCAGTCGAACGCACCGGTTCTCACGTGCGTTCGACTTAATTTATGCCAAACACACATGAAATCCGGTGCGTCATTCCATTCAGTATAAGCTCTTATATTTTTCTTATAATCACTGCATATCCCAATTCTGCCCAAGTGGCAAAGAACCTTTTTAATGAGCAAACTGGCTGTTATATAACTTATAATAAAACCCTTTCTGTTTCAGCAATTCTTCATGATTTCCCTGCTCAATGATACTTCCATCCTTCATCACCAGAATCCGGTCTGCATTCTGAATCGTGGACAGACGATGCGCCACGATAAAGCTGGTCCGTCCTTTCATCAATTTTGCAAATGCATCCTGAATTTTAATCTCCGTTCTCGTATCAATGGAAGAAGTTGCTTCATCCAGGATCAGCATCGGTGGCTGACACAACATCACCCGCGCAATGGAGAGCAGCTGCTTCTGTCCCTGGGACAGGCTTCCACCATCTTCTCCGATCACAGTATCGTAACCATCCGACAAACGCTTGATAAATCCATGTGCATGGCATGCTTTTGCTGCTACAATCACTTCTTCATCGGTGGCATCCGGACGTCCCATTCGGATATTGTCCCGAATGGTACCTGCCTGCAGCCAGGTATCCTGCAGCACCATACCATAATTTTCACGGAGGCTGTGTCGTGTCACATGCCGGATATCCTGATCTTCCACGCACACAGAGCCGGCATTGACATCATAGAAGCGCATCAGCAGATTGATCAGTGTCGTTTTTCCGCATCCGGTCGGACCTACAATCGCAATGGTCTGTCCCGGTTCCACCTCCAGATTCAGATCCTCGATCAGTTTTTGCTCCGGCAGATAAGAGAACGCTACCTTTTTCAAGTTTACTTTTCCCTCTATCTGATGCAGTACAACTGCGTCCTTATCATCCGGAATTTCTACTTCTTCTTCAATCAGTTCAAAAATACGTGCTGCACATGCCAATGCATTCTGCAGTTCTGTAATAACACCGGAAATCTCATTAAACGGTTTCGTATACTGGTTGGCATAACTCAGGAAGCAGGAAAGGCCGCCGACCGACATGCCGCCTGCAATAACACTTAATGCTCCTGCCAGCGCCACGCCTGCATATACCAGACTATTGACAAAACGGGTACACGGATTTGTCAATGAAGAAAAGAAAGTTGCACGCAGAGAACAGTTCTGCAGCCGTTCATTAATCTCATCAAACTGTTCCAGTGCTTCATCCTCATGTGAAAATGCCTGTACGATTTTCTGATTTCCTACCATTTCATCAATCAGTGCTGTCTGCTCTGCTCTTGTCTCCGACTGCAGCCGGAACATATCATAAGTCCGTTTTGCAATAAATCTCGCCACAAACAATGATATTGGTGTCAGACCGACTACCACCAGCGTAATACCCGGATGAATGGTCAGCATAAAGATCAACGTACCGATAATTGTGACCACACCGGTAAACAGCTGGGTAAATCCCATCAGCAGACCATCCGCAAACTGATCTACATCCGCAATAACACGACTGACAATCTCACCATAGGAATGTGCATCCATATATTTTAGCGGTAGTTTCTGAATTCTGATAAATGCCTGGTTCCGCACATCACGCACTACCTGATACGTTACTTTGTTATTGATGGTGTTCATGATCCACTGCAGCACTGCGGTGCTCACCGCAAGAATGGCAATTTCCACTAAAAGCTTTGTGATGCTGACAAAATCAACATTTCCACGATCAATGATAAAATCAATGGCACGTCCTACCAAAATCGGAATATATAAGGTCAGAGCCACTGTTACCGCTGCCAGCACAATGGATGCCAGCATCCAAAAACGATAAGTTTCGATATATTGCAACACTTTTTTTAACGTGTTCATCTGTGTTCCGGACTTTTTCACAAGTTGTCCCTCCTCTTGCATTTTCAATAAACTTCCCTGTTCGCAACACTTTATTTCGTCCGTTTATACTGTGAATCATAAATTTCTCTGTATACTTCGCAGGTATTCATCAATTCCTCATGGGTACCGATACCAACCACCGAACCGTCATCCAGGACAACAATCTTGTCCGCATATTGAATAGCAGAAGTTCGCTGGGAAACGATAAACAGTGTCGGTTTATGTTTCATGGATCCGATGGCCATACGAAGTGCCGCATCTGTCGCAAAGTCCAATGCAGAGGAACTATCATCCAGAATCAGGATTTCCGGCTGTTTTACCAGTGCTCGGGCGATGGTCAGACGCTGCCGCTGTCCCCCTGAAAAATTCTTTCCACCCTGTTCTACTTCTGTATCCAGGCCTTTTTCTTTCTTTGATACTACATCTTTTGCCTGGGCAATCTCCATTGCCGCAAAAATTTCCTCATCCGTAGCATCCGGTTTGCCCCACTGCATATTGGAGCGGATGGTTCCGGCAAATAATACCGATTTCTGTGGAACCACACCAATCTTGTCTCTGAGCTCTGTCAGACCATAGGTGCATACATTTCTGCCATCCACATACACCGCACCGGAACTGCAGTCATAAAAACGTGGAATCAGATTTACCATCGAAGATTTTCCGGAACCGGTTCCACCGATGATACCGATGGTCTCTCCCGGACGGACATTCAGAGTGATATCACTGACCGCTTCCTGCGCCGCATCCGGATAGCGGATTCCCGCATGTTCGAATACCACACTGTATGCTGACTTACCGGCTTCACCATCGCCAGACACCGTCGCTGCTCCGTCTTTAACAGAAGGCTCTACTTCCAGTACGGACTGGATACGGTTTCCACATGCTACCGATTTTGTAATATTGATGATCAGATTGGCCAACTTGATCAGTTCTGTCAAAATCTGAGACATATAGTTGTACAGTGCAACAACCGCCCCCTGGGGAATAATCCCCATATCCACACGTATGGCACCGATCCAGATCAGTGCAATGATTGCCACATTGATGATCACATATGTCAAAGGATTCAGCAAAGCGGAAATACGTCCCACAAACTTCTGTGTATCTGTCAGTGTCTGATTCTGCTTCTGAAATTCCGCTTCCTGCTCTTCTTCTTTACAGAATGCACGCAGGACACGAACACCGGTCAGATTTTCTCTTGTCAGCCCCAGTACTTTATCCAGACGGTTCTGTACCTTCCTGTACAATGGAATACATGCAAGCATTACGCCAAATACAACCACTGCCAGTGCCGGGATTCCCACGACAAACACCAGTGCCGCCTTCACATCAATGGTAAATGCCATGACCATGGCACCAATTACGACAAACGGAGAACGCAGCAGCAAACGCAGGGTGAGATTTACACCATTCTGTACCTGATTCATATCACTCGTCATACGGGTGATCAATGTGGATGTTCCCTGGGTATCCAGTTCTGCATAGGACAGTTTCTGGATATGTCCAAACAGTACATGACGGATCGTTGTCACAAATCCCACGGCTGCCTTTGCGGCAAAATACTGTGCCGTGACAGAAAATGCCAGGCCGATCAATCCGAGCAAAACAAGAACGAGGCACATCTTTACGACATAGCCTCGATCCTGATTTCCGATACCGGTATCAATGATGGCTGCTACTACCAGAGGCACAAATAATTCCAACGTAGCCTCCAGTAGTTTGAACAGTGGTCCCAGTACCGATTCTTTCTTATATTCTTTTAAATAACAAAGCAATTTTTTCATAATTTCTTATGGTTCTCCCACATTTCTTTTTCACATCACTGTAATGCAAGAATTCTTCATAATCTGTTAATTATTAACTCCATGATGCACTGGAATCGTATCTTTGGAAATCGGATAAAAAGAATATCCATTATTCTTTCCATAGGTAATGATACTCTGCAATGCGTCTGCAGATGTCTGTTTTGCGGAAGTATCATGCATCAGCACCACATTATTACGATTATGCTTGAATCCACCGGTAACATTTTTAATGATCAGATTGACCGGACGGTTATTTCCTTCCGCATCACCGGAAGATACATTCCAGTCCATATACATCAGGCCACTGTCTGTAACGGTCTGTACCAGCTGGGACATTACACCCACACAATACTTCTCACTGACTGTATTGGAACTTCCACCCGGAAAACGGATCACATAAGCATCATACCCGGTATCTTCCTTCAACTTATTCTTCAACTTGTTGATGTTCTCCATAAAAGCATCATTGGAAGTATAAATCTGACTGTAATCATGGGAATAACCATGAATACCGATCGTGTGTCCCTCATCGATCATTCTTTTGATGATTGGAAGTTTATCTTCATCATAATCGCAGATAAAAAAGGTTGCTTTAATGCCATTTGCCTTCAGTGTATCCAAAACTCGGACTGTCACATCAGAACTCGGACCGTCATCAAAGGTCAGATAAATGGAATCTCCCGGATTGGTCTCCACCTCCTCTACCTTCACAGTCCGTGTAGCCTGTGATACATTTCCGCTGGAGTCTGTTGCCGTATAGGTCACAGTATAGGTGCCCGGCCGGTAGACATCCACATAACCGCTTTTCACCAGATTGGCCGTAATATCACCATCCCGGTCATCCGTTGCTGTTGCACCTGCATCCTCATATTTTTCCAGTTCTTTGACTGTCACGGAAGATTCACCATTTAAAGTAATCTCCGGTGCTGACGTATCCTTCAAAATGATCTGACGATCCATTGAGCCGGTATTACCATGGCTGTCTGTCACCTCATAATGCACCTGCATGGTATAATCATTTACTTTTTCTTTTGTGATCTTGATATCCTTTGACACATCACCGTCACAGCCATCCTGTGCCGTAGCTCCTGCTTCCTGATATTCTTCAAAGCTGCCTACAATTACTGTGGCATCTCCGTTTAACGCGATCACCGGAGCTGCATGATCGATCACCTTAACGATACGCTCTTTGGATACTTTTCGTTTCTTGTATTTCAGCTGATACTCCACATGATAAGTACCAAGCTTTGATGTATCCACATTGCCGGTGGTCATCACCAGGTCACTGATATCCTCATCTTTTGCGGTAGCCTTTACACCCGGATCCACAAATTCACTGCCACATTCCACCAGCATTTCTTCCTCGCCGTTCAATGTGATGATCGGACTGGCACCAACCAGTGGGCTGATGGCCATTATAAAAATACAAAGCCCAATCAGCACCAGCACCGCTGCACCCATCAGGCGTTTTTCCTGTTCACTTTTAAAAACTCTGTCAATAATCTCCTTTATTTTATCCATTTTGAATTTCCCTTAGTATCTCCTTTTATCTATATGCATCAAACGGGCTTTCATGCGCCCGCTGATTATCATAGCACAGATTTCAGAAAAAAACCTTTAAGTTTGTGTTAATTTTTCCTGACACAATATGGGAACATACACATTTTTTTCCAACACACTTTTTTTTGCCACATGTTCACCTTTCACTGTGCGGTAAAATTCAGATACTGTGCCGCATCCTGCACAAATTCTTCCTGGTTCACTGCTCCGCCCAGCAGCTTTCTGGTCAGATTCCGCCAGTTATCACCATCCTCCTTCTCCAACACGGCATACCACAAAGGTGTGTAGTGAACTGCCTGATCCAGCTGCTCATGAAACTGCCGTACAGCCAGTGCTTCCTCTGACGGTGCCTCAAGACCGCTGTCATTTACAAAATCCACATAATCATACTGTGTCACATTGCGCTCATTTACCCGTTTTGCAAATTCCAGGCATAGCTGTGCTGCCTCATCCGGATAGTTTGTATTCGAACTGATACAAAGCCCCGGGGTCAGGGTATGATTGATATCTACCATATATTGTGCATAGGAATCATCATAGGCCGCATTGCAGCTTGGAAACTGTTCCATACTGAGCGCATCTGCCCCCATCTCATCCAGCAAATGATAAACAATGGTTGACTGATGTGGAAAAAGCACAGCTTTCCCATCTGCAAAATTCTGCACTGCTTCTACTTCTCCGATTTCCAGAAATTTTTCAGGGAAAGCATTCATCTCTTTTAGCTGCATCAGTTTTTCTGCTGCCTGAGTAAACACCGGAGCGGAAAAATCCATTTCCCCGAAAGCCAGTTTTTCCTGTGCATAAGGATCAATGCGGTTTACGATCACCGTATAGAGCAATTCTCCCAGCCAGCTGTCCTTGTCCCCCAGTTCTATAGCTGCATATTCTGTCCCATGTGCTTCATTATAAATATTGACCTGCTGCACCAGTGCCACCAGTTCTTCCCATGTATGTGGCACCGTAAGTCCCATCTCCTGCATGAGATTCTGGTTACAGTAGGTAACGGCATATGCCTCCACCAGACACGGGATGATATAATTGTGTCCATCCTGATAAGGCAGCACATAATTATCTGCAAACTTTGTCTCCGATGCTTCCAGATATTTTTCCACCGGCAGACAGGCATTCGCATCAAACAGAAAATTTGGATAATTTCCTCCCCAGACGGCAAAAACATCCGGCAATTCATCGCATACCAGTGCAATCTTCAGCTTGTCTTTGATCTGTTCTGTGGAATACGTCTTCAATTCAATGTCATAACCATATTCCTCCGCCAGCTTTTCCCACAAATCTACATAATAGGTTCCCGGTGTATTTTCATCAAAAAAAGCCCATACCGACAGGGATACCTTTTCTCCGGAATCTGTCTGAACATTCGTAGCTTCTGACGTTTTTGGCTGCACTGCAGTTTTGCATCCGCTGCACAGCAGAACTGTTCCAAGCAAAATTACCAACAGCAGAGCTGTAAGCAATCTTCCCATGATACCATTTTTCTTTTTTACTCTGTTTTTTTTCATCCTGTTTCCTTTTTTCTTCTTTACTTTATCCGTGCTCACAATACCATCTGACAAATCCCACCATGTTCCGGTCGGCATACGATATCTCATACCGGTGATTGTATCTTTCTGTGCTTTATTTTCACATGAAAGCCCTGCTTCGTCAAGTTCCGATTCGTATTCGAAGCTTCAATGGTAAAAACCCCAGACAACATACATTGCCTGGGGTCCTGTTTCACTTGTTTGCTTCACTTTTTTATAGATAACATCAGATTGTTTTTGCAAAAGTCTCTGCTTCTTCGCTGCCTTTTGCTTCCTGTTCTGCAATCCAGTCTGCATTGTATTTGTGATCTTTTACAAATGCGATGATCACAATCACATTGATCAGAGCCAGACATGCATCAATGGCATATGCGTAACGGATGTTTCCACCTGTCATATTCATAACTGCGCCGTTGATGGCAAAGGTCAGTGCTGTAATGATACCCTGGATTGGGAACAGTACCGAATTTACTTTATCAAATCCTTTTCTTCCGAATACAGATGCCGGAAGAGAAGTGGTGAAGTTTGCACTTCCGCCGATACCGATACCGATCATAACGATAGAGATCCAGAAGCCTGCCATCGTATCTGTGAAGTTGAATAATAATGCACATGCATACCAGCATCCAAATACGATCATTGCTTTCTTTGTTCCAAGTTTCTGATCCAGAACACCAATCAGAAAAGATCCGACAACACCTACGATGGCACATGCAGACATAATACTTGCAGCTACGGTAATAGAGAATCCAAATCCGTTTGTAGTACGGTTGATCATCTGTGACATGGTTCCTACGGAGCAGATCTGGAATACACCGGTTACCAGTGCAACAATCCATACCTGATCACATTTTAACAATTTTCCAATTGTCCAGCCGCCATTTTTATCACTGTCTGCCCCATCAGAAGTATCATAAAATTCATCATATACTTCTTTGGATACATGGTCCGGATAATAGCCACGCTCAAACGGAGTATCACGGACAAATAAAATTCCGACAATACCAAGAATGATACATCCGATAGAAATCGGATAACATGCACGGGTTACTCCGAATCTTCCAACCAGGAACAGGATCAGCGGTACATAGATTGCTGTTGCAAGGTTGTGTCCCATAGTTGTATATCCCATAACGATTCCTTTTTTCTTAGGAAACCAGTTTGCAACCAGCACACCGCCGCACAGATAACCTGCTGACATGATGGTTCCGCAGGTAACTGCCATCATAATGGTATAAACAACAGGGTTTGGGGCATTCAGTACACCGATATATGTGATGCCGGCGATGATGCAGTTAATACCGGACATATATCTGGAACCGATCTTGCGGTTTAAGATACCGATTACGATAAACAGTGCCACACCTATGATTCCGGCTATGGAATTACAAGTGGAGATCGTTCCTGCCATTTTTGCACTTCCCAGCATATGTTCTGCAATTTTTCCTGCAATATTGTTACTTCCGTCGTTGATCATTCCTACATAAAACCAGAACATCAGCATCATGTAAATAATATGGAACCAACCATGTACGCCAAACGCAACCACTGAATTTTGCTTGTCTTTTTTCTTCATGTTTCAATTTTCCTCCCAATAATAAATACTTTTTCTGCACGAAAAACCCTAACTCCTTCGTGCTCTTCAAACCTCCTTTATTGTATCGGAAACGCCGTTTAAAAATATAAAGAAAATTTCGTTTTTTATTGACTATATTTGGGAAATATAGATTTTCTTTGTCTTATTACATTTTTCTGTTAAAATACTATGGTGTAAGCGTCAATCATATTGAAAAAATATGACTTTCCATCTATAACTTGAGGTAACTTTATGAAAAAAAAATCACTAAACATACATAAACGAGATAATCAGAGTTTCCGACACCGGCTGCTGCTGTCCATTTTCCGGATCGCCGCTCCGGTCACTGCCATCGTCTGTACCGTTTCCATTGTTATGCTGACTCTGAACTACCGCCAAACCGTCATTAATTCCCAGGCAGCCGCTACGGAAAAAGTCCGCAGCGACATAGCACATATTGTCGATAATACACAGATCTTATCCCAGGATATGATCTTCAACAGCGAAATCCAGCAGATTCTTGCCAGCAGTACCGCCGGCGAGCAGTTTCCACAAAATACGGACGTTGCCTACCACATTAACGGTTTTATCGCCAACCGGGATTATATCAACTGTGTGATCCTGACCGGTAACAACCAGACGTTATACTCCACAGAAAAAGCATTTACCAATATTTCCGACTATGATACAATTTTTCATTCCACATGGCTCGCGCAGTTACAAAACAGCCATAAGCCATATCTGTGGTATGTGGATCCGGATTACACACCTTTATCTGCCTATACTTCCAGCTCGGATTCTGCAGATTTGGCAGTATCGGAATCAGCTTCCTCTCATACCACTCCGGGCAGTCAACAACATATTATGATGGCACGTCCCGTATACAGTATGTCGGACTACACGACCCTGCTTGGTTACCTTATGCTGTATCTGGATGATACTTTTTTACAAGACCTAATGGGAGAATTTGACTTCGGTCACACGACAAATATCTGGCTGGTAAACAAGAATGGAACCGCCATCCTGCAAAATAATTCTTCTGCTGATTATTCTTATTTATTAGAAGATTTTTCTCCGCAGGAAAAAGGCTCGATTCTGTCCTCTCATGGCAAACGTTTTGTCCTGAACATCCGGCCGGTTACAGAAAACGGATGGTATCTATATACCGCCACTCCATTCCGGGAAGTTTCGGAACCGCTGACAATTTTTGTCCTGCAGGCGATCTTACTGGGCGCAGCCATGGTAGCGATCCTGTTTTTCCTGTCCCGGCGGACAGCCTCCTCCCTGTCAGATCCTATCATCCATCTGGCACATACTATGGATCACTACCGCAGCGATATGAAACCAATGGTCTTTCCCGGACGGACTCCGGTTTTGGATAAAGATGCTGATGATGATACTGGTTTGACATCTGACACCACAAATACGGTGGCTGTGAATGCTCCGGATCGTTCTTCTGTATCCTTTTCAAATATACAACCAGCGGATCCGGAAGATTTCTCCTTTGAAGGACAGCCGGACGAAATCATTCAGATCTATCGTTCCTACCAGCAAATGGTCAACCGAATGGATACTCTGATCCGGGAAAATTTTGTAAAAAATCTGGAGAAAAAGGATGCGGAACTTGCCCTGCTGCAAAGCCAGATCAATCCACATTTTCTATACAATACGCTCGACTCTATCAACTGGCTGGCCATCGCCAATGACGAAGATGAAATCAGTGAAATGGTCACCGCTCTGTCAGATATGTTCCGGCTCAGCCTGACCAAAAGCCACAGTTCCTACATCCGGGTGGCGCAGGAAATGGAATATGTACGGAGTTACCTGGTATTACAGCAGTTCCGCTACGAAGACTGTCTGAGCGTATCGATCACGATTCCGGATACAGTCGCAGAACTCTACATTCCCCGTTTTACCCTGCAGCCGCTGGTGGAAAATGCCATCAAACACGGTATGATCTCCCCAGATGATCCATTCGCCATTGATCTGGAGATTTTTATCCGGGAACATACACTGCATATCCGGATTGGAAATGACGGCACCCGCATCTCTCTGGAACAGATGAAAAAGCTGCTGGATTTTGATGCTTCCAGACAGGAACTGCTGGATTTTGACCAGAAAAGCTACGGTGTGCAAAATATACAGCGCCGCATACAAATCCTCTGTGGAATTTCCTATGGTCTTTCCTACGAGATACGAAACAACCGTACCTGGTGTGATCTGACGCTTCCGGTTCTTGAACATGATCCATCAGAAAAGACAGAGGATTTGCAATAAAAGAAGCACTCACACGGAGCATTGCTCATTTTCTGAGTTTCCCCTCCTGTGGGTGCTTTTTATGTATATAATCTTTTCAGTTTATTTCTTACTTCCTGCCTTTTTGCGGAATTCCGAAAGGGTTTCCCCTGTATTCCGCTTGAAGATCTGTGAAAAATAAGTGTAGTCGTTGTAACCGACTTCCACGGAAATCTCATACATCTTCATATCTGTATGTAGCAGCAGTTCTTTTGCTTTCTCAATACGCAGATTTGTCATATACTGAAGAATCGTCACTTTCTGCTCTTTCTTGAACACATCGCACAGATAACTTTTATTCACATTGATATGCTCCGCAACGTCCGTCAGGGAAATGTTCTCATTGTAATGTCTGCGGATGTAGTACAGGGCATCCCGCACGATCTTTGTGGGCGACTGCTCGCCTTCCTTTGCCAGTACACCGGGGCGCTGCGCCACATTGGCCGGCTGTACGGAAGAAACGGCATGTTTCACTTCCTCTTCTCCCACAAGTCCTCTGGCATATCCATCCAGCACCTGATAATAGGCTGCCTGTCCGATTTTTGCCTCCAGACGTTCATACATCCGGTGCAGCATATCACCAAAATCCGTCTTTTTGATTGGTTTTAACAGATAGTCACTGACTCCGATCTGCATGGCAGTCTGCGCATAGGAAAAATCACGATACCCGGACAAAATCACAATCTCGCTCTCCGGCAGGATTTCCTTGGCCCTTCTTGCAAATTCCAGACCATCCATCTGAGGCATCCGCACATCGGTAATGATTAGATGCGGACGCAGACCCGGCAATGCATCCAACGCTTTCAGAGAGTCCACAAAGGCTCCCTTGATCACAAATCCAAAATCTTCCTTCTGACAAAGCTTCTGGATTCCCTGTAATACGATTTTTTCATCATCCAGTATCACCATTGAATACATACCGTCACATCCTCGTACAATATCTTATAACCGGTTCTCCCCGTCTATAATCCGGCAAAAAATAACTCGTAGAAATCCTGTAAGTTTCCTGTCGATCAGCCATTCAGATCTTTCAGGCTCTGGAACAGCTCAATATCTGACTGCTGTACACGCATATTTGTCGTCATCGGCTCCTCTCCCGGTCTCGTGACAGTAATCTCAATCACAGTGCCTTCCTGTACCCCACCGGTTAAGACATTTCTGAAAAATGCCGCAAATTTCGGATGGTTGCTCACAAACTGATTTTTTGCTTTCATTACTTTCATAGCTGCTGCCGGGTTTATCATACTCTGTTTCCTTCTTTCTTCATTTATATAAAGCGGACATTCGCAATCCGCTTTCGCTACTTGCTCATGAACGCAGTCGCTT
>OFME01001189.1_pt1 | contig 15717 bp, 9 predicted proteins | sample 1541381 | NCBI WGS metagenome assembly OFME01 (sample SAMN04209243, study PRJEB22552) | human gut metagenome | biome: gut; material: feces | host: Homo sapiens | place: USA: Oklahoma
TTCTAAAAAAGAACAGTAAGGCGGCTACAGTAACAGACAAGGAGATGCAAAATGAATAATAAAATTTTACAGGAAAGTGCAGACGATTCTATTTTACAGGAAGACCTGGATCGTATTTCAGAGAGTGATATTCCATTGGAAGAGCTGAAGGGCAAGACAGTTCTGGTAACAGGGGCGACCGGGCTGATTGGTTCTCTGCTGGTAAAAGCATTGCAGTGTTGTAATCGGAGAAAAGAGGCCGGCATCAAAATTCTGGCACTTGTGCGTAATCAGGAGAAGGCAGAAAAACTTTTCGGTGAGCTGTTAAAGAGAGAGGATTTAAAGTTGGTGATCGGAGATATTACGATGCCGGTTGAAGTGGATGATAAGATTGATTGTACACCGCCCGATCATGCGCAGCTGTTCGCCCAGCTGAAAGCGGAGCTGGCCGGAGGAGAGCGTTACTGGTTCTCGGAAGAGGAAGAAAAGGAGATACAGCACAGCAACCGGAATTTTTATAAAATGCCTGCCGAACAGGAATTGTTTTTGCGTTGTTTCCGGATGCCGCAGGAAGGGGAGTTGTCCAAGCCCTATACCACGACGGATTTGTTCAATTATTTGCAGAAACATTATCCGGCGGCCATGCGTGGGGTGACTCCGAACCGGTTGGGCAGGATGATGGTTGCATTAGGGATACAGCGTGTTCATACCGAGTATGGCAATGTGTACCGGCTGGTGAAGCTGAAGGATTCTTCCGCGGCCTGATACTTTTTCCCGGTGTGATCCTTCAGCTGGAACGCCCTTCTGCAAAGGGTTTGCGGGAGGGCTGAAGCTTTTGAAGGATTTTTCAGGGGGAATCGTATAAGGGGAAATAAATGAAAAAGATTGCTTAGCGATTTATTTGTTCGACTTTTTTAGTGGTGGCGTTTTTATCTATAAAAACATGGAAGTGACAGTTTACATATTTATTGCATTGTTTCTTCTTGGGATTGTCCGGAAACGAGATACTCCAAGTTTCATGCTGCTCCGGGAGATACTTTGCAGTTGAAAGTTTCCTTCCGGTCGGACAGTATAGGGGTGTTTGTCCGTGAATTTCATATCTATGGCAACTTTTCCTTTTTGCCACTTGGTCTGACGGTGGAGGGCGATTGCATATAAGGCAAGCTCATAGCATATAAGAGAAAGAATTAACAGGATAATTTTGTTTTTATCGAAGGTTTATTGCTAACTTTGCTCTACCATCGTAATATGGATGAAAAGCACAACCGATATACAAATGAGCAAAATGCCTGGAAATTCTTTTAATGATATCTATACCTCTTATTATAAGAAGTCTTTTTTCTTTGCCAAATCATACGTTCATAATGATTTGGCGGCAGAAGATATTGCCTCCGAGGCATTAATAAAGTTGTGGGAAAAGTTGAAGGCCGAGCCTGTTGAAGAGAAATATATCTTACCATTGTTACTGACAATTTTGAAGAACAAGGCTTTGGACTATCTAAAGCACGAGGAGGTAAAACGCAGTGCTTTTGAAGTGATGGCCGACTGGCAACAACAGGAATTGTCTATCCGTATGTCTGCCTTGGAAGCGTGCAATCCTGATGAGATTTTTTCGGAAGAAGTGGAAAAAATCATCAGTGCTACTTTAAGTACCTTGTCGGAACAGACGCGACGGGCATTTATTTTGAGCCGTTTTGAAAATAAATCCAATAAAGAGATTGCCGAAGAGATGGAAATCTCTATAAAGGGGGTGGAATATCATATATCAAAAGCATTGAAAGTACTGCGGGTGACTTTAAAAGATTATCTTCCTTTATTTTATTTCTTCTTTTATTATTAAGCCTGACCGGATGGGGATACGGATGTTTTTGAGGACAAAAATGATTTTTTTATATTTTTCTTCATTTTCTTTTAGGGTAGTTTCTTCTTGAGTCGTTTCTAATAAAACAGCATAGAATATGAATCCTGAATTATTGCAAAAATATATAGCCGGAAATGCTACTGAAGCCGAAAAGCAGCGTGTGACCGAATGGATACAGGAAAATCCTGAGAACATGCGTGAATATATGGCACAACGGAGGTTGCATGACATGGCATTGTGGCGTACGGAACCTGTGGCGGAGGAGAATAGCCGGGAAAGGAAACATTTCTCGTTACGCGGAGTATGTATGGAAGCTGCCAAGATAGCAGCGGTATTGGCGATCGTCTTGTTGGGTACACATTATTGGATAGGAAAACATCAGGTACCGGAAGACAAAACATGGCAGTCTATTTATGTGCCGGCGGGTCAACGGGCGGAATTGATGTTGGCGGATGGTACGAAGGTTTGGTTGAACTCACGCAGTACCTTGACTTTCCCGGGAAGTTTCAAAGGGAATATCCGAAATGTGAAATTGGATGGTGAGGGTTACTTTGCGGTGACAAAGAATGTGGAACAGCCTTTTATTGTAGAGACGAACAAATGTAATGTGAAGGTGCTGGGTACAGAGTTCAATGTAATGGCTTATGCAGCGGATAGCGTATGGGAAACTTCTTTGTTGGAAGGTGCTGTAGAAATTTTAGTGCCCGGTTCGAATAACAGTGGAATGAGGCTGGAACCGAACATGATGGCCAGCTTGAAAGGCAACAGACTGGTGAAAGGACGCATCAAGGAGGCCGATTATTTTTTGTGGCGTGAGGGCTTGCTTTGTTTCAATGATATATCCGTACGTGATATGATAGAGAAACTGAAACTGTATTATGGGGTGGATATTGTAGTAAATAATACCCGGATTCTAAAGAACCGTTATACAGGTAAATTCCGCACGAAAGATGGGGTGGAACACGTACTGAAAGTTTTGAAACTCAATAATAAGTTTACTTATACAAAGGATGATGAGACAAATGTGATAACAATTAATTAACCCTTAAAAAAGAATATGCCTATGAAATAACACACCTGGTCTAAAAAAGAAATGGGATAGTGCTGCAACACCATCCCATGGAATGTCAATGACGCATTGACAATTTTTTCTCAAATAATCTTAAGTTGAACCTAAAATTAGTAATGCAAATATATGAAAAATATTTTGTATCAGGAATCTATTGTAGAAATTAAACATTTATTCCGTATGATGAGAAACACACTCTTAGCTCTGTTTGTCTTTGCCGGAACAGCCTTTGCCACTGAGTCTTATTCTCAGACAATGAAGGTGACTGTTGTGGCGGATAACGTGTCAACAGGCAAGGTAATCAGTGAAATAGAAAAACAGACAGATTATCTGTTTGTGTATAATGTGAACGAGGTGAATCTGAAGCGCAATGTGAAGGTGAATGCGCAGAACAAATCTGTAGCCGAAGTGCTGAATAAGGTTTTTGAAGGTACTGATATTTATTATGCCATGGAGGGTAAGAATATCATGCTGATGAGTAAGGCGAAAGACGGGGAAGCTGTCCAACAGGCAAATAAAGTGACAGGTATTGTGAAAGATGCGAATGGCGAGCCGGTAATCGGTGCCAATGTAATGGTTAAAGGTCAGTCAATAGGTACGATAACAGATATAGATGGGCGGTTTGTGTTGGATGCCCCGAAAGAAGCCGTTTTACAGATTACGTATATCGGGTATGTTTCTCAAGAAGTGAAAGTTTCTGGGAAGAGAGAAATTAATGTAGTATTGAAGGAAGATTCGGAGATGTTGGATGAAGTGGTGGTGGTAGGTTATGGTACAATGAAGAAAAAGGATTTGACAGGTGCAGTTTCTCAGATTCGTCCGGCTGAACTTTCTAATGAAGCTCCGAAAACTGTACAAGATGTTTTGCGTGGTACTGCTGGCTTGCGGATTGGATTTGATGGGTCTGCTAAAGGTGGTGGCTCCATGCAAGTTCGTGGTCAACGTTCTGTTTATTCAGATGGAGGACATAACGATCCACTTATTATATTGGACGGTATGATTTTTTATGGAGAATTGTCTGAAATCAATCCGAATGATATCAGTCAGATTGATGTGCTAAAAGATGCTTCTTCTGCTGCGGTTTATGGTGCTAAAGCTGCTAATGGAGTAATTATTGTAACGACAAAAAAAGGACGTTCGGAAAAACCTGTTATCAATTTTAGTGCAAATATAGGCTTCGTTACTATTGGTGATAGCCGGAAAGTATATGACTCTCATGGATATCTAAAATATCGTGAAGATTTTTATACGACAGACACTTATGGTATAAATGCTCAAACAGGAAATTATGAAGCTTATCAGACAGGAAATACTCCTGTTGGTTATTATAGTCGTCCTACAGAAACTAATTTGAATAAGTATGGCATTACTTTGGAAGCTTGGAAAGCTCAAAGTAATCAAGATGGTTCGATGAGTACAGAGGAGATTTGGGGAAGAAGATTGGGATTACAAGCTAGTGATATAACATTAAATAATTTTTTATTAGGCAAAACGTTTGATTGGTATGATCATTCTTTCCATACAGGATTGAATCAAGATTATAACGTCAGCATTTCAGGTAATAATGAAAAAGTGAATTATTATCTTTCATTAGGTTATCTTTCTAACGAAGGGGTAGCAAGAGGTAATGAGTATAGTGCAATACGCTCAAATATGAAACTTAATGCCCAAATAACTTCTTGGCTTAATGTAGGGGCAAACATTAATTTTCAGAATCGTACAGATGGGGATATTGCAACTAATTGGGAAAGCCAAATATTGGATAATAGTCCATTTACTTCTCCTTATAATGAAAATGGGGAACTAGTGCCTCATCCTATGGGTGAAAATGCTTATTGGAAAGGATATAACTTTGATTACGATCGCCAATATCTTGACTTGGATAAAGGTTTTACAGTTTTAAATTCTATTTTAACAGCCAAAGTAACTTTACCCTTAGGAATTACTTATTCGTTTAACGTATCACCGCGTTTACAGTATTTTCATGATCGCTACTACCGATCATCAGAACATCCTGATTGGCAAGCGGAAACAGATGATCGTGTAAACCGTGAGCAAAGTAAACGTTTTGATTGGTCCTTAAATAATACTATTACTTGGGAGCACATTTTTGCAGAAAAGCATCATACTATTTTGACTTTGGTACAGGAAGCTGAAGAACGTCAATCTTGGGCAGATCGTATTGAGGCGCGTAATATTCTACCTTCTGAAGCTTTAGGATTTCATGGCACTGCTAATGGTGATAAAAATCTGAGCTCATTTAGATCTACTGATACGCGTGAAACAGCATGTGGTTATTTGGCTCGTTTATTTTATTCATACAATGATACTTATATGGCTACATTTTCTTTTCGTCGTGATGGTTATTCTGCATTTGGAACAACTAATCCTTATGCTAATTTCTTTTCAGGAGCATTGGCATGGACTTTTACTAATGAGAATTTTTGGAATTGGAAGCCGTTAAGTTCTGGTAAGCTGCGTGTGTCATTCGGACAGAATGGTAACCGTAGTTTGGCTGATTCATACATTGCTTTAGCAAACTTGTCACTTGGAAAATATACACAAGGATATATAAATTCTGCTTCGGGGGCGTTGATGGATCTAAAGTATCTTTTTGTAAGTCGTTTGGCTAATCCGAATCTACAGTGGGAAAAGACTACTTCTTGGAATGTAGGTCTTGATGTGGGATTTTTTAACAATAGGATCAATGCAAGTATGGAATATTATGTAATGCCTACTACGGACATGATTATGAACCAATCATTGCCTGACTTTACAGGATTTAATTCTATTACAACTAATTTGGGTAGAATAGAGAATCGGGGATTTGAATTGTCTATTAATTCACGTAATATTGAAAAGGCAAATTTTCAATGGGAAACCGGATTTACTTTTTCAGTTAATAAAAATACTATTAAGAAATTATATGGAGAATATGAAACCATAGTTGATGCATTGGGCAATACAATAGTAAAAGAACGAGATGATGTGACTAATGGCTGGTTTATTGGGCACCCTGTTAGTGCTATTTGGGATTATAAAGTTACAGGTATTTGGCAAAAAGATGAGGTGAAAGAAGCTGCCAAATATAGTCAACGCCCAGGTGATCCTAAAGTACAGAACATTTATACAGACGATGATAAAGTAAATGCTGATGGAAGCGTAACCCCTGTTTATAATAATAAAGATAAACAGTTTATGGGGGAAACAACACCTCCTATACATTGGTCCTTGAGGAATAGTTTTACTATTTTTAAAGATTGGGTTTTTTCATTTAATATGTATTCTTATATGGGACACAAGAGCTTGGATACTAATTATTTGAATAATGATAATAATTATTCGCAGATAACTAACTGTAGAAATGTCTACACTAAAGAATATTGGACTGTAGATAACCCTTCCAATACTTATGCGCGTCTTAGTGCACAAGGTCCAACTGGCATATCTGCACCGGCCCGTGTGATAGATCGCTCATTTATCCGATTAGAGAATATTTCGTTGGCTTACAATATTCCAATGAAATTTTTAGAGAAATATAAGATTCAGAATGCCAAGATATTTACTACTGTCCGTAATGTAGCAACTTGGAGTAAAGAATGGGAATATGGTGATCCTGAAACAGGTGGTTTGGCTCCTCGCACTTATTCTTTGGGAATTAACTTAACATTTTAATAATATGACATATGAAAAACTATAAAAATATATTTAGAATATTGATAGGAACTGTTTGTTTTCAATTATCTATGACAGGTTGTTCTGACGACTTCTTAACCCCCGATCCGCTATCACTTTATGAACCTTCAATAACTTTTAATACAGTAGAAGGGTTAAATGCAGCTTTAGCTTCAGCTGATAAAGCATTGCGGGCTTATTGGACAAATACCGAAGCGTGCGATCTGATGCTTCCTTTAATGAGTGAATACCTGTTCTCTGATTTAACCGTAGCAGCAAAAACAGACGATGCGCTTATTTTTTGTGACATCAATGAACGCTTTACTCCTAATAATGGTTGGTATAATTTTGACCAAAACCGTTTGGTTATCTTTTGGGGAGAAACCTATAATGGTATTAAATATGCTAATACGATTATCAGTTATATTGATAAAGTGGAAGGACTGGACGAATCAATAAAGAATGAATATTTAGGACGAGCCTATTTTCATCGTGCTTATCGCTATTTAAATTTGTGCTTCCAATTTGGCGATGTACCTTTTGTGTCAAAAATTATAGATCGACCAAAACAGGATTATAAAAGTACAAAACGAGAGGCTATCATAAAAAAACTAGTGCAAGATATGGAATTTGCAGTGCAGCATGTGCCTGATCAAAAGGATATGACTTACATTGGTATGATTAATAAAGGAGCTTGTCGCCAGCTACTTATTAAATGTTATTTAGCTAATGGGGAGTTTCAGAAAGCCAAAGAACAAGCTGATATATTAATTAGTCAGTCTGGGTATAAGCTGATGACGGAAACCTTTGGTACTTTCTCTAATCCACACCCTACTACATGGAATATTACTAATAATGTGATTTGGAATTTGCATCAAGGAAATAACAAAGTTATTGCAGCTAATAAAGAAGCAATTCTTGTTATGCCTAATCGTTATGGTTCAGATTCCGGTATCCGGACACGTACAATGCGTAATTTGGTACCTTGGTGGAATGCAACGTCTATTTCTACGCCTGACAACAAGTTGGCAGTAGACCGTTTTGCTCTTACTCATGCTTCCTATGATGCATCAATGGATTATAATAGAACGTTTGGACGTGGAGTAGGAGTTGTACGCCCCACTTATTTTGCAGAAAACTCATTATGGTATCTTAATGGTAACCATGATGATGGGGACTTGAGGCACAATTCAAAAGTTGGTAATTGGGTACATATGGAAGACTTGAAATACAACAATCCCAATTCTGTATATTATGGCAAACATTTGAGCTACAGTTGTATTAATGATAATGGAGAAGAACAGATCCTTTGCAATGATACTGTTCGGACTTGGTTTGATTGGCCTCATTATAAGACATGGTCTGAGTCTCCAGAAGATGAGGCTCCTCATCTTAATAATTATCAAGGTAGTGGATATAGTGATTTCTATTTGTATCGATTAGCTGAAACTTATTTACTTCGTGCTGAGGCCAATTATTATTTAGGTAATATAGAAGAAGCTACAGCAGATGTTAATATTATACGTCAACGTGCAAAATGTGACATCTTCTATTCAAAAGTAAATATTGATGATATTGTAGACGAACGTGCTCGTGAACTTTATATGGAAGAATGGAGATTTACTGAGTTGAGTCGTATTTCTTATTGTTTGGCTTTAAGTGGTAAACCTGATAATGAAGGGAAGGTATATGATGTGGATAAACTTTATGAAGATAGTTTTTGGTGGCATCGTATTAATAAATATAATAATTATTATAACAAGCCTGATGCACCAATAGTAAAAGGACGTAAATATACTATAGGACGTCATAATATAAATTGGCCTATTCCACAAAGTGCAATTGATGCTAACCTGTTAGGGAAACTCGGTCAGAATCCTGGATATGACGGTTATGATCCTACTGTAGAAAAGTGGAACACATGGGAGGAGGCCGTAGCCGACGAACAATAAATCAGAATAGATTTGAAGAAAGTAAATTGATACAATTGGGGCTGTTGCGTCAATTTACTTCTTCAGAACAATTACAAATTAAATATTGACTTTATGAAATGTATATTGGGGATGGTTGCATTATTATTGCTTGCAGCATCTTGTAGTAATAAAAAGGAAAATACTGAGACTTCTGAGGAATTACTGGAAATAATTCATCGTGTGAACCAGCGCTATCAGTCTATGCATAAGCCACAAGTCCGGTCATTTTGGGACAATGCTGTATATCATACTGGAAATATGGAAGTTTGTGCACTGACTGGAAATAAGGATTATCTGCAATATTCTATTGATTGGGCTGACTATAATCAATGGAAAGGAGCTACCAGCAACAACAAAGCTGAGTGGCGAAGCACTTATGGAGAATCACCGGAATATGTTCTTTTTGGTGATTGGCAAGTTTGTTTCCAAACTTATGCCGATCTATATAAACTTGACCCTGATACAATAAAAATAGCGCGTGCCCGCGAAGTAATGGAATATCAGATGTCTACTTCAAAACTTGATTACTGGCATTGGGTTGATGCATTATATATGGTAATGCCTGTCATGGTGAAGATGTATGATATAACAAAGAATCCATTATATTTGGAGAAATTACATCAATACCTTACAGTAACAGACAGCATTATGTATGATAGGGAAGTTGGTCTTTATTATCGTGATGCTAAATATCCGTATCCGTTTCATAAAACAATAAACGGAAAAAAAGATTTCTGGTCACGGGGAGATGGATGGGCATTTGCCGCATTTGCTAAAGTACTGAAACAATTGCCGGCAGAGGATAAGTATCGTGAAGAATATATAACTCGTTTTCAGACAATGGCAAAATCTATTGCTGCCTGTCAACAGCCTGAAGGCTATTGGACACGTAGTTTAATAGATCCGGAACAAGCTCCGGGTCCTGAAACAAGTGGTACTGCTCTTTTTACTTACGGCTTTCTGTGGGGAATTAATAATGGATTGCTAAATGCGGATATTTATTCGCCTATTGTAGAAAAGGCTTGGAACTATCTTAAAACAACAGCATTGCAAGCTGATGGAAAAATCGGATATATTCAACCTGTCGGAGAAAAAGCAATACCAGGGCAGGTGGTGGATGCTAATTCATGTTTCAATTTTGGAATAGGAGCTTTTTTATTAGCTGCTTGTGAACGAGTACGTTTCTTACAATAAAAAGGTAAAGAAGATGAATAAGTTTATTTTAATTGGATGTACGATATTATTTTTGTTTTTCTCTGCCGATTTGTGCGCTAAGCACAAGACAAAGAAAATGGCTGATCGTGAAATATGGTGTGATGTCATGTATCGGATGGCTGCACCGGTATTAAGTAATATCAGTGAAGGAAAATTGCAAAAAAACATGCAACTTGAATTAAGTCCTACGTGGGATGGACGTGACCGGCGAGTTTCTTATATGGAATGTTTCGGACGTTTAATGGCTGGTCTTGCACCATGGCTTTCGCTACCAGATGATGATACAGCGGAAGGTATTCAGCGAAAACAGTTAAGAACTTGGGCATTGCAAGGATATAAAAATGCTGTGGATCCCTTATCTCCTGATTATTTACTTTGGAGTGAAAATTTCCAAACATTGGTAGATGCGGCTTATATAGCTGAGAGTTTTATTAGGGGATATAATTCACTTTGGATGCCACTTGATGAGGTAACAAAAGAACGATATATAAATCAATTTGTTGCATTAAGGCGGATTAATCCATTATATACTAATTGGTTGCTGTTTTCATCTACTATAGAAACATTTCTTCATAAAGTAGGAGCGAAAGCAGATTATTACCGCATAGATTCTGCCTTGCGAAAAATTTCAGAATGGTATATTGGTGATGGATGGTATTCGGATGGTCCTTCATTTGCCTTTGATTATTATAACAGTTTTGTTATTCATCCTATGTTTTTTGAATGCGTGGAAGTTCTTACTGATGGTGGAAAGAAAAAACGGGAATGGGCGGGAACAACTTTTGCTCATGTTACTAAACGTATCCAACGTTATAGTATTATTTTGGAACATCTCATATCTCCTGAAGGAGCATTTCCTGTATTTGGTCGTTCCATAACTTATCGCACAGGGGTACTTCAACCTTTAGCATTGATAGTTTGGAAAGGATTGTTACCAGAAGAACTTAGTAATGGTCAAGTAAGAACAGCAATGACTGCCGTTATAAAACGTATGTTCGCTGATGGACAAAACTTTAATGAAAAAGGATTTCTCACATTGGGATTTAACGGTAAGCAGCCGCATACGGCTAATGTATATACTAATAATGGAAGCCTTTATTTAGCATCTTTAGCATTTTTGCCATTGGGCTTGTCAGCCGATCATCCTTTTTGGACTTCCCCTAGTGAATCTTGGACTTCCAAAAAGGCTTGGGAAGGAGAAGAATTTCCTAAAGATCATACATATTATGAAAAACACTCAATGAATTACCAGTAAAAAAATAATGTATGCAGTATAAAGTATTATTCAAGAGATGCTTGTTGGCTATAGTGGTAATGTTTGTCGTTACCTCTTTACAAGCGCAGCGGGAAATGAAGACTATCAATGATAATTGGGAATTTCGGAAATCTATAGATGAATCATGGGAATCTGTCAATCTCCCCCATACTTTTAATATAGATGCTTATCAACAACGAAATTATTATCAAGGTAAGGGATTCTACAGGCGTACTCTCGTTTTACCGGAAATTGTTGCGGAACGTCGTTATTATATGAAAATAGATGCTGCTAGTAAGGCTGCTAATATTAGAGTGAATGGAAAGGAAGTAGGCAGTCATGTAGGTGGTTATACAGCTTGTATTGTAGATATAACAGAGTATATCAGAAAAGAGAATTTGATAGAGATTACGGTTGACAATGGGAGAAAAGATATTACTCCTATATCGGCAGATTTCACTTTTTGGGGGGGGATCTACAGAGATGTATGGCTCATATCTACTCCAAAACAACACTTCAATATGAGCAATATGGGATCTGATGGAATTTTTATTAGTACTCCAGTAGTGAATGAAAAAAGAGGAGTATTGAAAGTAAAATGTGAAGTGACTAATGATTCTCATGAAAGTTCTATATTGGAAGTCAGAAGTGCAATTTATAGTCCGCAAGGAAAACTTTTGCAGACTATTAAACAAAAACAAAAACTTAAGAGTGGCGAAACCTATATTTTTGAAAACACATCTGGTGCTATTGAGAGTCCTGATTTGTGGAGTCCAGAAACTCCTTCACTTTATTTGGTAAAAACTACCTTGGTAGATCCGAAGTCAGGAAAGCTATTGGATGAAAAAAATCATAAGGTGGGATTTCGCTGGTTTACCTTTGATGGAAGTAAAGGTTTTTTCCTTAATGGAAAATCTTATAAATTACGTGGACTCAATCGTCATCAAGATCAAGCTCCGGCAGGGGTAGCTTTAGATGACGAAGCCCATCGACGAGACATATTTTTAATGAAAGAGTTGGGATGTAACTTTATTCGTATTTCACATTTTCCACAAGATGATGCAATATTGGAAATGTGTGACGAATTGGGACTATTGGCATGGGAGGAAATTCCTATCATTAATATTGTACCGAATACACCTGGATATGATGATAATTGTGAATATAATCTGCGTGAGATGATTCGCCAGCATTATAATCATTCATCTGTTATAACATGGGGATATATGAACGAAATTCTTCTTACTGCTCCTTCCATTGGTAAACCTGAGTGGCTAGCATGTAAAGAGCGCACGGTAAATCTAGCACAACGACTGGAAGCCGTTCTGAAAGAAGAAGATCCAGGAAGAGCCAGTGTTATGGCATTTAATATGACCAATCTATACAATGAAATAGGTTTGAATCTAGTAGACGTAGTAGGTTGGAATTTATATCATGGTTGGTATGTTGATAAATTAAAAGATTTTAATGCATGGTGTGAAGATCAACATCGTCGTTACCCTGACCAACCTATGATTATCAGTGAATGGGGAGCAGGCAGTGACAAGCGGCTGCATTCCACTCAAGGACGTGCCTTTGATTTTAGTATCGAATATCAACAAACGTATATAGAACATTATCTTCCTTTTATAGAGAATACAGAATGGATTAGTGGATGCGCTTATTGGAATTTCATTGATTTTAATGTGGCTGCTCGCCAGGAGTCAATGCCTAGAGTAAACAATAAGGGATTGGCTTATAATAACCGTATATGGAAGGATGTGGCTTACTATTTTAAGGCTATGTGGCGGAAAGATATTCCAGTAATAAGAATTGCCAGCCGTGATTGGGAAATGCGTACTGGGGAAATAAATAAGCCACAGTCCATTAAAATTTATTCAAATATGCCGGAAGTGGAATTGTTTATTAACGGACAATCAATAGGATGTCAAAAGATAGCTAATTGTCACACTGTCTTTAATGTAATTTTACCGGAAGGTATATCAGTTCTTATGGCGCAAGGAATCAAAAATGGGAAAACAGTTCAAGATGCTATGACAATTCAGTTCAAGTCACTTCCTAATATAGCTGAAGGAGATGAATTGGCAATTAATGTAGGAAGTAATTGTTACTTTACGTCAGATATCAGTAATCTTACTTGGTTACCTGATCAACCTTATACTGCGGGAGGTTGGGGATATATAGGTGGAAAAGCGCATAGCACTACCTCTGAAATTTATAATACTTTAGATGGGCCAATATACCAGACGTGGCGTGAAGGAAACTGGAGTTATAAAATCGATGCTCCTATAGGAGAGTATGAAATAGAACTGCTTATAGCAGATGTTACTAAACCTGCTGCTCAGTTGGCCAATCTTTTAAATAAGAATAAAGAAGAAAAGCATTCGGGAGAAACACGTTTTCATATTTCCATTTGTGGAAAACAAGTAGAAACTAATTTTTCTCCAATTGATGGAGGAAAGCATCGTACTGCCTTTAAGCGTCGCTATATTATTCGAAACGAACATGATCATATTGTTATTAGTGCAGGGGCAGTGAAAGGAGAACCGTTTTTAGCTGGTATTAAGGTACGGAAACTTTGATATGTGACAAAAGAGTCTTAAAAAGAAAGAATTTGTCTCAAAACACTTTTGATACGGATTCTTTCTTTTTAAATAGTGCAATTTATTGTCCGTACTGTACTATTGATCATAATAAAGTATTGTTATTGTTTATTCTAGTTTAGTATTTCAGAGAAAAAATGTTGAACTCATAAATTGCCGTAATGGAAAATACTTTGGATGAATAATAAAAAGGAATTGTACTATAATACAAAGAAATGAACAGGAATCCATAGTTACTATAATTTTATGTTCCGATATTTGCATGGAATTTATAGTAGATGAAAAACATGAATAAAAAAATTAAGTTATTAGGCATTCTGATGACTGTATCATTTCTATGTTGTTATGCCCAGACAAAAGAGTTCGATCCTTCTCTGGCTCCTAATGTAACCATCGTGAGCCGGCAATCTCAGGAGGAATGGAACAGTCGCTATATGTGGTATCCGGGACAACTGGCTGCTTTCTACCAGCAACAATGTGCCCGTATCTCAAAAGAGCGTTGTGTCAATGTAGGATATCCGGGTAAATTTTTTGCAAAGAATAATCATGTCTGGTTCAGAAAAGAGGTAAGATTGAAAAAGGAAAGTAGTCTTTGCTGGGAGGGTCCGTCGGATATTGTTCTTTATATAAATGGTGTAAAACAGTCTGTTTCCGGTAAACAGGTTATTTTACCCGTGGGCAGATCCTCTTTATTGTTTGAGGTGACAACGGATGACTCATTACCTTGTATCATTCTGAAAGGGGCGGGACTGGAAAATCCGGATGAATGGCAAGTCAGCATGGATAAAGAGCATTGGACAATACCCGAGAGTGCCGTCATGTATAATAAACCGGGCGTGTTGCCGGATGCTCCGCAAGATATGACAGCCCGGATTAAACCTTCACAAATACTCCCCATGCGCAATGCTGAGATGCAAGGTAAAGACGGAATTAGTATCGGAAAGAATGGTTATGTCCTCATCGACTTTTTCCATCTTGAGATTGGAACACTGACCTTTCAAGCGAAAGGAAAGGGAACTATAACCGTACGCGTTGGCGAAACTCCCGAAGAAGCACTGGAACGGGATGATAAGAAACTGGAACAATATCCATTGGCTCCTGTTACCTTGTCAGAAGAAGGAGGCACCATCACTTTGCCGGAACGCGCTCTCCGATATGTTTCACTGGAATGCGACAAGGGGGCTGAGATTACCTCCCTTCGTTTTGATGCGTCATTGTGGCCGGTAGAGCACCAGATGCAGTTTGAAACGGATGATGATTATGTGAACAACCTGTTCAAAATGAGCAGTGCGACATTGCATACCAGTATGCACCGCTTTTATCTGGACGGGGTGAAGCGTGATTTTCTTCCCTGGTCCATGGATGCGCTGGTCAGCACCCTGGCGGGGGATTATCTTTTCGGTGACCAGCAGGTGTCAAAAAACGGAATTTCCATAGCACTGATGCCGCTTGATCCGCAGAAATCAGATATAGGGATTTCTGATTATCCGTTGCATGCCCTGTTCGGCCTGAAACAGAACTATCTGCGTTTCGGTGACTTGACCACTTCCCTTCAATACAAAGACCGCATCATCCATCCCGGGAGGATTCGACTATATCATACAACTGTCACGTTCCATGGTGGAGGACGTGTCAGGAGTTCAGGCGGCACTACAAGGTAAATCGGGAAGCTCCGAGAGCGGTGTGCTTTATCAAGCAAAGGCCGCACAGGCCTCATCATCCATACTGGATCTTATAAATACATTCAACTCATTTCTTACTGAAGTGGCATATAAGGTAGTAAAGGTGATGCAATGTTTCTATACAGGCCCGAAAGCGGTCAATGTCGCCGGTGAATCCATTCCCTATAATATGGATACAATGTATGATATTGACATTGATATCTCAATTAGCGAGGATAGCGACAGCCCGGTATACAGGGCGTTGACAAACCAGCTTTTAATGGCACAGGCTGAGAAGGGGCTTATACCGTTCAAGGCGGCATTGGAAGCCGGCAATTTCCCGAACTCCAGTAAGATTATAGCGGTACTGGAAAGATATGAGAAACAGTTACAGGAGCAGCAGGCAGCGCAACAGATGATGTCATA
>OFME01001192.1_pt1 | contig 15642 bp, 14 predicted proteins | sample 1541381 | NCBI WGS metagenome assembly OFME01 (sample SAMN04209243, study PRJEB22552) | human gut metagenome | biome: gut; material: feces | host: Homo sapiens | place: USA: Oklahoma
GCCGGACATCGGAAAGGCCAATGCGGAGTATATCGGCTACACCACCCCCATGCAGAAGGTGTGGGATATCCTGGACGAGGATTTGAAGTACAGTGAGATCGCATACCCCTCTGAGGAAGTGGAAGCCAAGGAAAAGGTGTTCACCGCCCTGAGCGATGAGGTCAACAACGAGCTCGATGTAAAGTGGAGCGAGATGAAGAGCTACAATGAGGGCGGCAGCGGCGTTGTGTTCCTGATGCTGCTGCTTGCCATGGTAGCGCTGGCCTGCTTCAATATCTGGCGTAAGCTGCGCAAAAAGACCCGGAATCAGTATTGAGAAGAAAGGGCCCTCTCCGTCAAAGCCTCTGGCAATACGAAGCAATGACGGAGAGGGTCCTCTTTTGGAAAGGAAACGTATGAATCAATATACCTATCATACAACTGTCCTGAACGCAGACGGCGATTTTCGCCGGATGATCAAGCCCAGCGCCCTGTTCCGCTATGTGGAGCAGGCGGCGGCAGACCACGCCCGTGCCTACGGCATGGACGATGCTTTTTTCAAAGCACACCACACGGCGTTTCTGGTGGGCAAGCAGGCGGCGCAGATCACCCGGATGCCCCTGCGTGCCGAAAAGCTGACATTTGTTACTGCCTGTGAGCCGTGCAAGAAGGGTTCGATGAAGCGGCTGACTCGCATTCTGGACGGAGCAGGGAAGGAGTGTGCTCTGATCGACAGCCGGTGGATCATGGTGGATACCGACCATGAGTGCATCCTGCGCCAGCCCTCCTGGCATACGCCCGGTTACTGGAACGAGGATCTGGAAGGGGAGCTGCCCCAGCTGGTGCACAAAGCAAAGGAACTGACCTGTGCGGGCAGCCGGACAGCCAGCTACTCCTTGTGCGACCTGAACGGCCATGTGAATAACGCCTGCTATCTGGACATTGCCTGTGATGCCCTGCCGCTGGAGGTGGTCAAAGGCGGGCCGTTGAAATTCGTCTCCGTCAAGTACCACCGGGAGATCCCGCTGGGCAGTCAGGTCGAGGTGTTTTATGCGCCCTCGGCCGATGGCTGGTATGTGGTGGGCCGCCGCGAAGAGCACGCCGCGTTTGAATGCTACCTGGAATTTACAAAATAAATCCGGAAAAATTACAATTATGTTACAAAATCTGCGAAAAAGGTCTTGCAAAACGGAAACAAAAGAGTTACAATATGATTACAGAAAGCGATGAGCGCTTTTTGAGACTGAAATCTTTTTCTTCTTGTTGAATAAGAGATATCGGGTGCAGGGCCATCTCCTCCTCCGGCTGTTCTCCTTCACAGCTGTCGGCCATTGTACCGCACAGGCGGTATCTCGCTTCGTGTGCAAAAAAGTCCGTCCGGTTTTCCGGTGCGGACTTTTTTGCACTCCAATTTGTGCCAGAAAACCTGCCTGTCAGGCCGAAAAGTATGACCTTGCACGTTTTTGGTGGTCAATTTTACTGTTTTTCCGCAAAGGACAGTTCTAAAGTTTGTTGCCGCTGGGGTTTGTATTCTGACGGGGTTTGTGGTAAAGTATAGTCAATCAATTTATAAGCAGCAAACATGAATTATTTTGATGCTGGCCCGTTGTTGATGCGTTAAGAAAAAAGGAGTTTAGAGTATGGCTTATTTCTATGAAGAACCTTCCCGCACCTTTGGCGAGTACCTGCTGGTTCCGGGTTATTCCTCTGCAGAGAATGTCCCCACGGCAGTCAGCCTGAAGACCCCGCTGGTCAAGTACCGCAAGGGGGAAGAGGCCTGCCCGCTGGAAATGAACATCCCCATGATCAGTGCCATCATGCAGTCGGTCTCCGGCGATAAGCTGGCCATTGCACTGGCACGTGAGGGCGGCGTGTCCTTCATCTACGGCTCCCAGAGCATTGAGAACGAGGCTGCTATGGTGCGCCGCGTCAAGAGCTATAAGGCCGGTTATGTGGTCTCCGATTCCAACCTGGCTCCTACCGCTACCCTGCACGATGTGCTGGAGCTCAAGGCCCGCACCGGCCACTCCACCATTGCTATTACTGCCGACGGCACTCCTCACGGCAAGCTGATGGGCATTGTGGCCTCCCGTGATTACCGTGTCAACCACACCCCCGATGATGCTTCCGTTACCACCTTTATGACTCCCATCGAGAAGTTGGTCACCGCACCGGAGAATACCTCCCTGCACGACTGCAACAACATCATCTGGGACAACAAGATCAACACGCTGCCGCTGGTGGATGCTGAGGGCAACCTGAAATACTTCGTGTTCCGCAAGGACTACGATTCCCACAAGAAGAACGTCAACGAGCTGCTGGATGCCAACAAGAGCTATGTGGTCGGTGCCGGCATCAACACCCGCGATTATGCCCAGCGTGTGCCCGCACTGGTCGAGGCTGGCGTGGATGTGCTCTGCATCGACTCCTCCGAGGGCTACTCCGAGTGGCAGAGCCGTACCATCGCCTGGATCCGTGAGCACTACGGCGACACCGTGAAGGTGGGCGCAGGCAACGTTGTGGATGCCGAGGGCTTCCGTTTCCTGGCAAAGGCCGGTGCAGACTTCGTCAAGATCGGCATTGGCGGCGGTTCCATCTGCATTACCCGTGAGACCAAGGGCATCGGCCGTGGTCAGGCCACCGCAGTCATCGAGGTCGCAAAGGCCCGTGACGAGTACTACAAGGAGACCGGCATCTATGTGCCCATCTGCTCCGATGGCGGCATCGTCCACGATTATCACATCACTCTGGCTCTGGCCATGGGCGCTGACTTTGTCATGCTGGGCCGCTACTTCGCACGCTTTGACGAGAGCCCCACGAACAAGGTGCGCATCAATGGCCAGTATATGAAGGAGTACTGGGGCGAGGGCTCCAACCGTGCCCGCAACTGGCAGCGTTATGACCTGGGCGGTTCCACCAAGCTGAGCTTTGAGGAAGGCGTGGACAGCTATGTGCCTTACGCAGGTCCTCTGGCCGATGGTGTCCAGACCACTCTGTACAAGGTCAAGAGCACCATGTGCAACTGCGGCGCACTCTCCATCCCCGAGCTGCAGCAGAAGGCCAAGCTGACTGTGGTTTCCTCCACCTCCATCGTGGAGGGCGGCAGCCATGACGTTGTGCTGAAAAATGCGACCCCCAATATTATAAACGGCTGAGCCTGAACAGGCTTGCAGGGCCGCTCCCGGAGCTTTCGGGGGCGGCCCTTTTGGCAGTACCAAAAAAAGATTTTTCTTTCTGCACGCAGGAAATTTACAAAAGCCCTTGCACCCGGGCGGCAAAGATGCTATCATGGTACAAACGTCCTGTCAAGACAGGGTGCAGGCCCACGCACTGCCGAAACAAAGGCAGGGGAGAAGGGGCTGCTTTTTCAGCAGCGGCAAGGCTTTTTCGCTGCTGCGAAGTACAAGGAGAGGAAACTTTTCATGGACGAGATCAAAGTTGTTCCGTACATTCCGGACGAAGATTATGATAACCCTGCCATGGTGGTGGATTTCTACGAATTCACGATGGCAAACTGCCTGTTCCTGCACGGCTTTAAGAACACCACCCTTGTGTTCGATATGTTCTTCCGTAAGAACCCGGATAACATGGGTTACTCCATCAGCGCAGGCCAACGCAAGCTGACCCGGTTCCTGCTGAATTATCACTTCAACGAGCAGGATATCCGCTGGCTGCGCACCAAGGGTATGAGCGAGGAATTCTGCGAGTATCTGCGCACCTACAAGTGGAAGGGTGATATGTACGCTCTGCCCGAGGGCACGGTTTGCTACCCCCATGTGCAGATGGTCCGCATTGAGTGCGACCTGGTGGGTGCGATCCTGATCGAGACCTACCTGCTGCAGACGATGAACTTCCACAGCCTGATCACCACCAAGGCGACCCGTGTGACCGGCCTGAACACCCATACGCCCCGCAGTGTCATGGAGTTTGGTACCCGCCGCGCACAGGGCGAGAGCGCAGGCAATGATGGCGCGTATGCCGCTGTTCTGGGCGGCTGCATCGGCACTGCCAACTGCCTGGCTGAGATGAAGTATGGCTCTGAGGTCAAGGCGGTTGGCACCGTGGCACACAGCTTCATCGAGTTCTTCCCGACGGAGTTTGATGCCTTCAAGGCCTTTGCGGATACCTACCCGGATTCCGTCAGCCTGCTGCTGGATACCTACAACATCATGGAGAGCGGCCTGCCCAACCTTATCAAGCTGGACGACTACCTGATCGAGAAGTACCCCAATGACCCCACCCGCCGCGTCAAGAGTGCCCGTATCGATTCCGGAGATCTGGCCCGTGGCTCCAAGCGCCTGCGCAAGGCACTGGATGCCGCAGGCAAGCCCTATATCAAGCTGGTGGCTTCCAATGGCCTTGACGAGCGGAAGATCGCCAACATGGAGCTCTATGAGCACGCTCATTTTGATTCCTACGGCGTGGGCGAGAATCTCATCACCTCCGCTTCTGACCCTGTGTTCGGCGGCGTGTATAAACTGGTGGCGGTCAAGCTGCCGGATGGCACCTATCAGCCCAAGATGAAGTGTTCGGATTCTGCCAGCAAGGCCATCATCCCGGGCAAGAAAATGCCCTGGCGGCTCTACGATGAAAATGGTCAGGCCCAGTGCGATCTGATCGCCATGGATGGCGAGGTCATCGAAGCAGGCAAGCCGGTAAAGATGGTCAACCTTGACCCGGATGCCATCGAGCGCACCATTACCATCACCCCCACCAAGGTCAAGCGGCTGCTGGTGCCCCATATCCTGAACGGTGAACTGGCCATCGAACTGCCCGGGATGGCCGAAAAAAAGGCCTATATCGCAAAGCAGCTGACCGAAGAGACCTGGGAGACTGAGCTGCGTATCGAGATGCCGCATAAGCACTATGTCAATATGACCCCCGCTGTGGCCGAGTGCCGCGCCAAGATGTATTCGGAACTGCATGGCGGAAAGGTGTAACTTGACAAAGCAGGGTTTCTATTGTATTATAATAGCCGTTGTGTGAATCTTACATGTTTTGATACATGTTTGCAACTCCGTAACGACGGACTTGTGATAAATGTTTAACTCATCACCTGTTATTCCTGGCTCTCTGTGAATGTCCAGAGCAGCAGGGCTTTGTAAGCCGGGTTTCTATGCGCCACTGTGGTGAAATTGGCAGACACGAGGGACTTAAAATCCCTTTCTGGAGACAGAGTGCGGGTTCAAGCCCCGCCGGTGGCATGAAAAATCCCCTTCAGCATAAGCTGAGGGGGATTTTTTACTGTTGTATCACGTACAAAGTGTAATTCTGCGCAGGCAGAAATGCCGGATGCAGCTCAGCGGTTTTCCATAGCATTGAATCGTTCCAGGAAGCTGTGATCCACACCCTCGGATCGATAGCCCGGCATGGTATCAATGGCAACATTGTGGATGCTGCGGAAGATGCTGTTTTCGATATTGGGATTGTCGCGCTTCAGGCGGCGAAGCAGGATCTTGATCTCCTGCCGCTTGGAACCACCGCCGCCGTTGTCGCACATGGTGCAGTTCTCAGTAAAGCGGCAGGCACACTGGATGAATTCCAGATCATTGTAGCGCTTCCAGGCCAGGATATCTTCTTCCCGGATGCAGTACATGGGGCGGATCAGGGTCATGCCGGGAAAGCTGGTGCTGTGGAGCTTGGGCGGCATGGCCTGCATCTGGGAGCCGTAGAACATGCTCATCACGGTCGTCTCAATGACATCGTTGAAGTGGTGGCCCAGCGCGATCTTATTGCATCCCAGCTCCTTGGCCTTGCTGTACAGGTGGCCGCGCCGCATCCGGGCACAGAGGTAGCAGGGGTTCTTTTCGGTGTTGTTGGCAACGGAAAAGATGTTGCTCTCGAAGATGGTCACCGGGATGTGCAGCAGCTCGGCATTGGACTCGATCTTCTGACGGTTGATCTCGTTGTAGCCGGGGTCCATCACCAGAAAGACCAGCTCAAAGGGAACATCGCTGTGCTTCTGCAGTTCCTGCATCAGCTTTGCCATCAGCATGGAGTCTTTGCCGCCCGAGATGCAGACGGCGATCTTGTCTCCCTCCTGTACCAGCTCGTAGCGCTTTACCGCCACGATAAAGGGGGTCCACAGCTCCTTGCGGTATTTCTTGATGATACTGCGTTCGATCATCTGATAAGGTTCAAGCTCACGTTTCATGTTGGTTCCTCTTTTTATTTAATGTACGGCGGTCAGCTCACGGTAGCAGACATCGAACGCCTGCAAAAAGGCTTTGATCTCGTCCTCGGTGGTCAGATGGCTCAGGCTGATGCGCCAGGAGGACAGTGCGTTGCGGCGGTCGCGGCTGACCGCAAACACCGCACGCGAAGGCAGACCATCCGACGAGCAGGCTGACTTGACCGAGACGCAGACCCCTTTGGCATCCAGCTCCCGCTGGAACACGGTGCCCTTGACATTACGGACGCTCAGATTCAGCACATGAGGGATGGCGTGTTCCGGGCTGTTGATGCGCACCAGCGGATATGTGCTGAGGGCGGCGCGGAGCTCTGCATTCAGCTTTGCCACATGGTCAACGCGTCCGAGCAGGTCAGTGACGGCGAGATCAAGCGCACAGGCCAGCGAGGAGGCCAGCGCCACAGTGGGGGTGCCGCTGCGGTAGATGGTGGTACTCTCGCCGCCATGGATGAGAGGCTCCAGCGCCAGATTCCGCCGCTTGATCAGCAGACCGATGCCGTTCAGTCCGTAGAATTTGTGGGCCGTCAGGCTCATGGTGTCCACGCCCTCAAAAGAAACGGGGATCTTACCCACAGCCTGGGTCGCATCCACATGCAGATGACAGTGAGGGTATGCTTTCAGGATGGCGGCGATCTCCTGTACAGGCTGCACCACGCCCAATTCACTGTCCACCAGCGTTATGGCAACGCAGATGGTATCCGGGCGAAGCAGATCCTTCAGGTGCTCAAGATCTACAGTACCGTCCTGCTTCACGTCCAGCAGGTCGATCTCATACCCCTGCTCCTGTAATGCCGTCAGGGTGCCGCTGACCGAAGAATGCTCCAGCGGAGTGGAGATGATGTGCCTGCCCGCATGGCGGGAGAGACGGGCCAGCCCCTTTAAAGCGAAGTTGTTGGCTTCGCTGGCACCGGAGGTATAGATGATCTCGGCTGGCTGAACGCCCAGCAGAGAGGCGATTTTGATGGTGGCAGCATCGATCTCCGCCTTGGCGGCAGAGCCTGCCTGGTGGTGAGAGTTGGCGTTGCCGATGCAGCGGCGCTCCACGGCACAGAACTGCTCCAACACCCGCGCATCCACCGGGGTGTTTGCAGAATAATCCAGATAGATCATAACATTCCTCTTGAAATACAAATCAATTCAATAGGTTATATTATAGTGCGGACAGGGGCATATTTCAAGATGTCCGGCCAAAAAGCTGAGGGAAACTGCGGCAAACGGATTGCATCCGGGCAGGGTTTCTGGTATACTTTATAAAGTCAGACAGGGAAGGGGAGAGCAAAATGTTTCGTTCGACTTTGCGGAGCGCGTGTTTTGCCTTCCGGTCCCGTTTTTTGAATCTGCTCCAGAAGATTGAGGCACTGCCGTTGCTGCGGCAATGCCTCTTTTTTTTGGGCAGCGATGAAAGGAGAACTTCTCTATGAGTGAAAAGATCGATTACTCCAAGGGCATTTACGATGCCCGGCAGCTCGGCACCGGACGGATGCTGATCCTGGGCTTGCAGCACATGTTTGCCATGTTCGGCGCAACTGTGCTGGTGCCCCTGCTCACCGGCCTGAGCGTTTCCACCACTCTGCTCTGTGCCGGTCTGGGCACCCTGCTGTTCCACCTTGTCACCAAGGGCAAGGTTCCGGCCTTCCTTGGCTCCTCGTTTGCTTACCTGGGCGGTTTTTCCATTGTAGCCCCCATGCTGGCTGACGCAGACGGCAACCTGACCGTTGTCAATACCAAAATGCTGCCCTACGCCTGCGCGGGCGTGGCACTGTCCGGCATTCTGTACCTGCTGGTCAGCCTGCTCATCTCCACCTTTGGCATCCGCCGCATTATGAAATTCTTCCCGCCGGTGGTCACAGGCCCCATCATCATCTCTATTGGTTTGATCCTGGCCCCCTCCGCCATCACCAACTGCGAGTCCAACTGGCTGCTGGCTTTTGTGGCCCTGGGCACCGTTATTGTCTGCAACATCTGGGGCAAGGGCATGGTCAAGATCCTGCCTATCCTGATCGGTGTGCTGGTCTCCTATGCTGTGGCTCTGGTCACTGGTGCAGTCAACTTTGAGGCCATTGCTGCTGCCGACTGGTTCGGCATCCCCCTGCACAAGAGCGCCATGGGCCTGTTTGCCATCGACGGCAGCCCTGAGTTCATCAGCGCAATGTTCACCATCATCCCCATTGCGCTGGCAACCATGATGGAGCATGTGGGCGATATCGCGGCCATCAGCGCTACGGTCGGCCACAACTATATCAATGATCCCGGCCTGAACCGCACCCTGATGGGCGACGGCCTTGCCACTGCCATGGCCGGTCTGCTGGGCGGCCCCGCCAATACTACCTACGGTGAGAACACCGGTGTTCTGGCCCTGAGCCGCATCTACGATCCGCTCGTCATCCGCATTGCCGCTGTGATGGCTGTGATCCTGAGCTTCAGCCCCAAGTTTGAGGCCGTCATCAACACCATCCCCACCGGCATCATTGGCGGCATCAGCTTTGTGCTGTACGGAATGATCTCCGCGATCGGTGTTCGCAATGTGGTCGAGAACCGTGTAGACTTTACCAACAGCCGCAACCTGATCGTTGCCGCTGTCATCCTGGTCTGCGCACTGGGCTTCAACTCTGTGGGCGGTCTGACCTTCGCTGTAGGTGGTGTCTCCATCAACCTGTCCGGCCTGGCCATTGCCGCCATCGTGGGCATCCTGCTCAACGCCATCCTCCCCGGCAATGATTACGAGTTTGATGCTGCCAACGGTTCCGATGCTCCGAGCAGCGGCAACCTGCAGGTCTGAAAAATAAATAGGAATAATTCTTAAAATTAGTCTTGACTAATCTAGGAATCGTTGCTATAATAGGCTCAGAAGCAAGGCCCCCTGTACCAGAGGAGAGGCCAAGATCATAATGAAAAACAATGGAGGATATTCTTATGAAAAAGTATGTTTGCACCGTCTGTGGTTATATCGCTGAAGGCTCTATCCCTGAGCAGTGCCCTGTCTGCAAGGCTCCTGCATCCGCATTTGTCGAAAAGACCGGCAACACCTATGTGACCGAGCATGTGGTCGGCATCGGCAAGGCTGAGGGTGTGCCTCAGGAGATCGTTGACGGTCTGCGTGCAAACTTTGAGGGTGAGTGCAGCGAGGTCGGCATGTACCTGGCCATGGCCCGTGTGGCAGAGCGCGAGGGCTACCCCGAGATCGCTGAGGCTTACAAGCGCTATGCCTACGAAGAGGCTGACCACGCATCCCGTTTCGCCGAGCTGCTGGGTGAGGTCGTGACCGACAGCACCAAGAAGAACCTGATGATGCGTGCTGAGGCTGAGTGCGGCGCATGCTCCGGCAAGATGGACCTGGCCAAGAAGGCAAAGGCCCTGAACCTGGATGCGATCCACGATACCGTCCATGAGATGGCGAAGGACGAGGCTCGTCATGGCCGCGGCTTCGAGGGCCTGCTGAAGCGTTACTTCAACGTGGAGCTGTAATTCCTGCATTTTTCTGAACCTGTTATCATAAAGCTGCCGTGCGGTTCCAAAGCTGCACGGCAGTTTTTTTGCTTGACGGGATCCATGGCAGGGCGTACAATGAAAAAAACATTCCGAAAAGGGGAAGTCTTATGAAATCAACTTCCACACGCTTTGCGCTGCTGGACGAGCTGCGCGGGCTGGACCTGATCAGCATGATGCTTTACCATGGCATGTGGGACCTGGTCTATCTGTTTGGTGTGCGTGCACCGTGGTATGGCAGCTGGCAGGGAGAACTGTGGCAGCAATCCATCTGCTGGGTGTTCATCTTGCTGTCCGGCTTCTGTCTGCCGCTGGGCCGCCACCCGGTCAAACGAGGCGCGGTGGTGTTTGGGTGCGGCGCACTTGTCACGGCGGTCACGCTGATCTTCATGCCAGCGGATGCTGTCTGGTTCGGCGTGTTGACCCTGCTGGGCTCGGCTATGATCATCACAGGACTGTTGGAAAAGTGGATGGAAAAGGTGCCGCCGGTGGTCGGCCTTGCAGGGAGCATGTTTCTGTTTTACTTCACCCGCTATGCAGCCGATGGCTATTTGCAGCTGGGCCATTGGCTCATCACGCTGCCGGACTTTCTCTACGCCAACTACTTCACGGCCTATCTGGGGTTTTATCCCTTTGGCTTCTTCTCTACGGATTACTTCCCACTGACCCCGTGGCTCTTCTTGTTCTGGGCTGGTTTTTACCTGCATCATCTGGCAGAGCGAACAGCGCAGAGTCTCCGTCCGCTGCGTCGTTCGGTTTGCCCGCCGCTGGGGTGGCTGGGGCGGAACTCGCTGATGCTATATCTGCTCCACCAGCCGGTGATCTACGGCGTGCTGACGGTGGTGTTCCTGTTGCTGCGCCGGGGTGGAGGAGCACTCTGAAAAATTCTGCAAAAGGTTCTTGACAAGGAGCCCGCCCTGTGGTATTCTTTTGGTGGTTAGAAAATTCTAACCAAATTGCTCTGTCTTATGTCAGGCAGAGCAATTTCTTGAAGATAAAAGTTAGAATATACTAACCAAAATTGAAAGAGAGGTTCTTCTTTATGAGCAAAGTAGCAGTTGTATTCTGGAGTGCAACCGGCAACACGGAGACCATGGCAAACTGCGTGGCAGAGGGTGCAAACGGCACCATCGTTCCCTGTGGCGAAATGAACGCCGCAAAGCTGGCAGAGTTTGATGCAGTTGCATTTGGCTGCCCCGCAATGGGCGCAGAGCAGCTGGAAGAGAGCGAGTTTGAGCCGATGTTCTCCGATCTGGAGGGCTCCCTGAACGGCAAGAAGATCGCTCTGTTCGGCTCTTATGGCTGGGGCGACGGCCAGTGGATGCGCGACTGGGTCGAGCGTGCACAGGGTGATGGCGCACAGGTGCTCAACGGTGAGGGTCTGATCTGCAACGAGGCACCGGATGAGGATGTTCAGGCTGCCTGCCGCAAGCTGGGTGCAGACCTGGCAGCATGGTGACCGGATTAGAGGCACATTGCAAAATTTGACAAATGGGGTTTGCTGTATTAAACTCTAGAGGTCGCGCAGTAGCCCGTTTGCCGGACAAACGAACCTGAGAGCAGCAGGGGAACAACAGGGGCTGAACCCGGTCTCCTGCTGCTTTGCTTTTTAGGAAAGGTGGTGTGTATGGAAATGGCTGTTGCTGTTGGAATTACGGCCTGTTTCGCAGTTTTGCGTCACGCGGTGCGTTGCGCGGCTCTGCGGATGGCCCGCAAGGAAAAAATGCAGGAGGAACAGTCCCAATGTCCAAAACCACCCCGGAAGACCTGGCAAAGAAGCGTTCCGACGAAAAAATGCTTGTCAGTGAGATGATCGCGCTCTACTGCCGCAAGCAGCATCACACCCTCAGAGGCAGTCTCTGCCCGGAATGCCAGCAGCTGCATGATTATGCGCTGGCCCGCATTGAGCACTGCCCCTTTATGGAGACCAAGACCTTTTGCTCGGCCTGCAAGGTGCATTGCTATCAGCCGGAGATGCGGGAAAAGATCCGCACTGTCATGCGCTGGGCCGGGCCCAGAATGCTGCCGGTGCATCCCGTTCTCTCCATCAAGCATGTGATCGTGACAATGAAGGCAAGGCGTGAAGCAAACGCAGGAAAATAAGCAGCCATGTATAATCGCCTGAAGCCGGGGCAACCTAGAGCCAAGGAGGCGATAGAAATGGAAAACACAGGTGTGACCTGCGATGTCTGCGAGTGCCGCCACAATGTGCAGAACTGCAAGTGTGATCTGCCCCAGATCAAAGTGACAGAACACTGCTCCTGCACCACCCAGCAGGTGGAGACCCCGCACTTCTGCCAGAATTACGAAAAGAAATAATCTGTAATGGCAGAAAACTCCCCGCCCAGCGCCCCAAACAGGGCATTGAGCGGGGAGTTTTTGTGTGCTGTTCAGTGGATGACCACACTGCAGGTAGCAAGGCTGCGCACCAGTGTGCCGACGCTGTCCTTCATCTGGATGCCGGCAAAGCCCAGACGGAAAGCGGCCTGAACATTCTCCAGCCGGTCATCAATGAAAACACTTTCCCCGGCCTTGAGCTGGTATTTGTCCAGCAGGGCCTTATAGATGCGCGGGTCAGGCTTGTTGATGTGCACCTCGCAGGAGGCCACGCCGCCGTCGAACAGGCCCTTGAGGTCGCGCTCGGTCAGAAAATCCAGCACATCCTCGGGGATATTGCTCAGGTAATAGACGCAGTAGCCACGGCTCTTGAGTTTCCGCACCAGCTCCTGCATCCGGCGGCGGGGGCGGAGGATATGCATCCAATCGTCCAGCACGCCTTGCACCTCAAACGCGCGGCCATATTCTTTTGCGCGGGCCAGCATCCGCAGGTTGGCCTCAGAGCGGGTGATAAGCCCTGCATCCAGCAGCTTCCACTCCTCGCTTTCAAAAGTCAGCTGGGAGACCTGTTCCTCTACCTCGGCATTGCAGAAGCGGTCTACCAGGTAGGTCTTGGGGTCGAAATCCACCATGACACCGCCCAGATCAAAGATGATATTTTTATACATCGCTGTTTCCTCAATTCTGTATGGATGTTTCTGCCAGAAAGATTCTGTCCACAGTATAGCACAACTGCCCGCCCTGCATCAAGCACTGTGCCGCCGCATAGGATGAAACAGGCAAACTGCGGGGAGGAGATCACGATGAAATTCCGGGAGCTGTGCACAAAGGAGATCGTTCAGCTGAGCAACGGGGCCTGCCTTGGCCGCGCCGATGATCTGGAGCTCGATCCGGCAACGGCGCAGGTCAAAAGCCTGCTGCTGCTCGGGCAGCCTCATCTGTTTGGGCTGCTGGGCCGGGACGAGACTCTGGTCATCCCCTGGACGGACATCGAAACACTGGGAGTGGACGCGATCCTGGTCCGCACGGAGCTGCCGGAGCCGGAAGCCAAAAAGCAGGGTTTCTGGCAAAAACTACGGCACTGGCTGGACGGCTGAAATTTTTCGTGAATTTTCCTGCATCAGGGTTTGATTTTATAAAAAATCGGATTATAATAGAGAACCGTGAGCGGCAGAGCCTTGCCGCTCCGGCTTGAAATCTGATTTCCGGAAGTGAAAGGAACTTCTCTCTATGAACGCAAAAAAACATACGCCGCTTTCCCTGCATGGGCTGCGGCTGCTCTTCCCTCCACTGGCAACGCTGGGCATCCTGTTCCTGACGGAGTGGATCGCCCGCGGCAGTCTGACAGGGGAGACCTTTACCCAATACATTTTCCCCCATGCCGAAGCCTATCTGCTGGCGTGGGCCATGCTGTTCCTCAGCTGGCTGGCAGTGGACTGGCTGACCCGGTTTGCACCATTGGCGACCCTGCTGGCGGCGGTGCTGGGCTGTGCCCCGGCGGCAGTCAATTTCTACACACTGCAGCTGCGCGGCGAGCCCTTCCTGCCCTGGGATCTGATGCAGGTGTCAGAGGCTGCGGGCGTGGCAGCTGCGGCCGGGATCCACATCCAGACCAGCATGGTGGTATCCATTGCTATTATCGTGCTGCTGGTCGTGGTGTCTTTCTTCCTTTATAGAGGGCGGCAGAAACTGAACTGGAAGCCCCGGGTGGCAGGCTTTCTTGCCAGTGCGGCAGCTACCTGCGGCCTGCTCTTTGGCGTGTTCCTGCAGCCTGCCGTGACACAGGCCATTGGCATTGTGCCGGATGCCTGGATGCAGGATCGCTACTACCGCTATTATGGTGTTATCACCAGCTTTCTGACCAATCTGACCAATCTGGAGATCTCCAAGCCGGAGGGGTATTCAGAGGAGGCTGTCAACGAGATCCTGGATGATACTGAAGCCGCACAGAAATATTCCACCGCTCCGCTCTACCCGGGATCTTACGGTGCTACCACCTCTGCGGGCGAGACTGTGAAAAAGCCCACCATCATCTACGTGATGGACGAGTCCTACTGGGATGTGTCGGAACTGGAACAGTACGGTTTCCAGTTTGATACCGATGTCTCTGCCAACCTCCACGCCCTGCAGCAGACCAGTGCTTCTGGCCGGGCGTACAGCCCCAGTTTCGGCGGCGGAACCTGCGATGTGGAGTTTGAAGCGCTGACCGGCTATTCGGCTTCCTTTCTGCCCAACGGCAGCAAGCCCTACCAGCAGCATGTGACCAAGCCCATGTTTTCGCTGCCCAATTACCTCAAGCTGACGCAGGGATATCAGACGGCGGCAGTTCATTGCTTCTGGGCCAAGTATTGGAGCCGGGACACGGCATACCCCAACCTGGGCTTTGACACCTTTCTGAGCCTGGAACAGATGACCCATGTCAACAAGGTGCGCAGGCACTACTGGACCAGCGGTCTGGTCACGGATGACTCCATGGCGGACCAGATCATCCAGCAGTACGAGAAGATGAAAGCATCCTCGGATGCACCGGTTTTTCTGCACGCGGTCACGATGCAGAACCATACCAATTATAATAAAGACAACTACCCGGACGATGTGCGGGTGAAGGTGACAGAGCACCCGGCGGGCCTCAAGGCCAGCACCATCGGCGCGCTGGAAGATTTTGCGACCGGCATCCGGGATGCCGATGCCATGCTGGGCAAGCTGACCCAATACTTCTCGCAGGTGGACGAGCCGGTGATCCTGGTGTTCTGGGGCGACCATTACAACCCCATTGATTCCAATTATGATGTCTTCACCAGCAGCGGCTATGCCAGCGATTCCAGTGCGGACCCGCGCCTGCACCAGACCACCCTGCTGATGTGGTCGAACTACACCGACAAGCCCGTGGATCTGGGCACCATTGCCGCTTACGATATCTCGCCGGTGATGATGAACCTCTACGGTCTGGAACAGCCGCTTTATTTCCAACTGCTGAACCGCCAGCTGCAGGTGGCCGACCGCGCCAATACCCGGGGCACGGTGATGAATCTGGACGGCACCACCACCCGGACCCCAAGCTCCCTGCAGGAAAGCTGGAGCCAGAAGCACTGGCTGCTGCAATATGACCTGATGTTCGGCAAGGGCTATGCCCTCAGCCGGATGGGCATGGAGAGCCTGAACAGCACTCAGACGGGCGAATAAACGAAAAATACGCGATTTTCTTGTAAAAAACAGAGAAAACCCCTTGCATCACACGCCTGTTTGTGCTATTATTATTCAGCATTACACACGCATCACTATGCCCTTTTGTGCTCTTTCGGGAGTGGAGGGCAGTCCAAAGCCATCCGATATGGCCGCGGATCACGGTGTGCGGAGGCAAAACAATATTGGAGGTATTTTTACTATGGCAGTCGTTTCTATGAAGCAGCTTCTCGAGGCAGGTGTGCACTTCGGTCACCAGACCCGCCGCTGGAACCCCAAGATGAAGAAGTATATCTTCACCGAGCGCAACGGCATCTATATCATCGATCTGCAGAAGACCGTGAAGAAGCTGGACGAGGCTTACAACTACGTGAAGGAAGTTGCAGCTGAGGGCGGCGACATCCTGTTCGTCGGCACCAAGAAGCAGGCTCAGGAGTCCATCCGTGACGAGGCTCTGCGCTGCGGCA
>OFME01001226.1_pt1 | contig 15301 bp, 9 predicted proteins | sample 1541381 | NCBI WGS metagenome assembly OFME01 (sample SAMN04209243, study PRJEB22552) | human gut metagenome | biome: gut; material: feces | host: Homo sapiens | place: USA: Oklahoma
TGTGGAAGCCACATATGTGGCTTCCGCACGGCCCTTGCATTCGTTGAACACTACCGTTCAGCCTGTCCAATTCACCAAGAACGGGACAGGAACGAAGCAGAAGGAGCCTTACTCCAGTTCCACGGCGCCCGTGTACAGCTGGTAGTACTCGCCCTTCTGCGCGATGAGCTCGTCGTGCGAGCCGCGCTCGATGATGCGGCCATGGTCGAGCACCATGATCACGTCGGAGTTGCGCACGGTGGACAGGCGGTGCGCGATCACGAACACGGTGCGTCCCTTCATGAGGTTGTCCATGCCGGCCTGCACCACTTCCTCGGTGCGGGTGTCGATGGATGAGGTGGCCTCATCAAGGATCATGGCCGGCGGGTCTGCCACTGCGGCGCGTGCGATGGAGATCAGCTGGCGCTGGCCTTGGGACAGACCGGAGCCGTCGCCTTCGAGCACGGTCTGGTAGCCGTTGGGCAGCATGCGGATGAAGCTGTCCGCGTTGGTGAGCTTAGCGGCGGCGATGCACTCCTCGTCGGTGGCGTCGAGCTTGCCATAGCGGATGTTGTCCATCACGGTGCCGGTGAACAGGTTCACGTCCTGCAGCACGATGCCGAGCGACTTGCGCAGGTCGGGCTTGCGGATGCCCTTGACGGAGATGCCGTCATACAGGATCATGCCTTCCTGGATGTCGTAGAAACGGTTGATCAGGTTGGTCACCGTGGTCTTGCCGGCACCGGTGGCGCCGACGAGCGCGACCTTCTGGCCGGGCTTGGCGAACCAGGTGATGTCGTGCAGCACGGGCTTGTCCGGGTTGTAGCCGAAGGTCACGTCGGTGAAACGCACGTCGCCCTGCAGCAGGGTCAGGCGCCCGTCCGGCGAGGTGATCGCGTTCTCGCGCGCCTTCCTCGCCACTTCCGCGGCCTTCGGGCTCAGCGACTGCGCGGCCTTCAGGGAACGGGTGCCGTCGTCGCCTTCCTCACGCTTCCAGGCCCAATGGCCGGTTTCGTGGTCCATTTCGGTCATGGTGCGGCCGTCTTCGCCGAGCTCGACGTTGACGAGTGTGACGGAGCCGCCGTCGTCCTCGGGCTTCTCATCCATCAGCTGGAAGATGCGGGACGCGCCGGCGAGCGCCATCATCACCATGTTGAACTGCATGGAGACCTGGCCGAGCGGGTTGACGAAGGAGCGCGACAGGGTGAGCAGGGAGATGAGGGCGCCGAGGGTGAGCTTGCCCGCGCCGGCGAGACCGAAGTTGCCCATGCCGGAGAGCGCCATGAATCCGCCGACGATGGCGAGCAGAATGTAGAGGATGTAGCCCATGTTGCCTACGACGGGCATGGTCACGTTGCCCCAGGTGTTCGCTTCGGCGGAAGCGTGGAACAGTTCCTCGTTCTTCTCGTCGAAGGTCTTCTGGGTGGCGTCCTCATGGTTGAAGACCTTGATGACCTTCTGACCGTTGACGGATTCCTCGACGAAGGCGTTCACGTCGCCGATCCACATCTGCTGCTTGACAAAGTAGCGGCCGGAGCGGGAGACGATGGCGCGCACGACTACGAACAGGATCGCGGCGAACACGAGCACGAAGATCGTGACCGGCACCGACAGCCACAGCATGGAGACCAGTGCGGCCAGTGCGGAAATCGCGGACGAGAACATCTGCGGGAAGGACTGGCTGATGGCCTGGCGCAGGGTGTCGGTGTCGTTGGTGTAACGGCTCATGATGTCGCCGTGCTCGTTGGTGTCGAAGTAGCGGACTGGCAGGGTCTGCTGGTGGGCGAACATGTCGTCGCGGATCTTCTTCAGGGTGCCTTGCTCGACGGTGACGATGAGCCACTGCCATAGCCAGCTGCAGAAGGTGCCGGCGGCGTAGAGGCAGCCCATCAGCGTCAGCGCACGCAGCAGCGGGCTCCAGTCGGGGTTCTTCACGCCTACCAACGGCAGAATGTAGCTGTCGATCAGCGACTGTAGGAACAGCGCGGAACCGGCTTGTGCGGCCGCACCGATCAGGATGCACAGTACGATTGCCACGACATGCCATTTGTATTGGAAAATGTAGCCGAAGATGCGCTTAGTGGTTCCCGGCGCGGCTTTCTGCGGTACCTTCGGTCCACCGTGCGGCACGGCATCGGGGCGCTTGGCTTTGTTTCCCTCCTGCGGGTGCATGCCCTGCGCGGTTTTCTTATTGGTTGTTGCACTCATGTCTGTTCCTCCTTTCACTTCAGTTCCTCAGGCTGGGCCTGGTTCTTGGTCTGCGATTCGTAGATGGAACGGTATTCGTCGCAGGTCCGCAGCAGTTCCTCATGGGTGCCGGATGCGGTGATGCGGCCTTCCTCCATGACGAGGATCATGTCGGATTCCTGCACGGACGCGATGCGCTGGGCGATGATGATCTTCGTGGTGTCGGGGATCTCGTCATGGAATGCGGTGCGGATCAGCTTGTCGGTCTTGGTGTCAACGGCCGAGGTGGAGTCGTCGAGAATCAGGATCTTCGGCTTCTTCAGGAGCGCGCGAGCGATGCACAGGCGCTGGCGCTGGCCGCCGGAGACGTTGGTGCCGCCCTGTTCGATGTACGTGTCGTACTTGTCCGGGAACTCCTGGATGAAGCCGTCGGCCTGCGCGAGCTGGCAGGCGTGGCGGATCTCCTCGTCGGTGGCGTTCGGGTTGCCCCAGCGCAGGTTCTCGGCGATGGTTCCGGAGAACAGCACGTTCTTCTGCAGCACCATGGCGACTTGGTCGCGCAGGACCTCCATGTCGTAGTCGCGCACGTCGACGCCGCCGACCTTGAGCGAACCGTCGGTCACGTCGTACAGGCGCGGCACGAGCTGCACCAGACTGGACTTCGCCGAACCGGTGCCGCCGACGATGCCGACGGTCATGCCGGAACGGATCTTCAGGTTGATATTGTCGAGCACCGGCTTTTCGGAGTTATCAGAGTAGCGGAAGTCGACGTTGTCGAATTCGATGGACCCGTCGGCCACTTCCTTGATGGGGTTGGCCGGGTTGGTCACCGTGCTTTCCTCGTTGAGCACCTGGCAGATACGTTCCGCGGACGCCTGGGAAATGATGCACATGACGAAGACCATGGACAGCATCATCATGGCCATGAGGATCTGCATGGCGTAGGTGACCAGTGCGGTCAGGTCGCCGGTGGTCAGGCCAAGGGCGGCGTTGTTGCCGGATGCCACAATCTGCTTGGCGCCCATCCATGCGATGAGAATCATCGAGACGTATACGCAGACCATCATGAGCGGGTTGTTGAAGCTCATCACACGGTCGGCCTTGCTGAAGTCCTTGTAGATGCGCTGGGAGATGCGGCCGAACTTGCTGATCTCATGCGATTCGCGGGTGTAGGACTTGACCACGCGGATGCCTTGAAGGTTCTCGTCGACCACGTTGTTGAGCTTGTCGTAGGTGTGGAACACGCGCTCGAACACCGGGTGCACGTACACCGCCAGGCCGCACAGACCGAAGGCGAGAACAGGGATGCACGCCAGGAACACCAAGGAAATGGACGGGCTGATGCGGAACGAGAAGATCCACGCCACGATCATCATGATCGGGGCTCGCACACCCAGACGAATGATCATGGAATAGGCGTTCTGCAGGTTGGTCACATCGGTGGTGAGCCTGGTGATGATCGAGCCGGTGGAGAACTTGTCGATATTGGTGAAGCTGAAGCCCTGCACCTTCTCGAATTCGTCATGACGCAGGTTCTTGGCGAATCCAGCGCCGGCGATCGCGGCGAACTTACCGGCAAGGAAGCCAGCCGCGAGCGAACATAGCGAGCACGCCAGAAGAATCAGACCGAATTTGACGATGGCGGGCATGCTTTTGCCGGTGATGCCTTCATCAATCAACGACGCCATCACCGTGGGGATGAGGATTTCCAGAACACCTTCGACCACCACAAATATCGGGGTGAGAATGCTGGGCTTCCTATATTCACGCAGCGATTTGCCAAGCGTGCGTACGAGATGCCGCTTTTGTTTTGGCTGCGATTGCACCGCAGCCGTTGTCACGTTTGTTCCGCTCACTTACTCTTCCTTTCCTGTTTCGTCTTCCTGTGATGTTTTCCGTACAGTTGGTTGCGATTCGCATTCCCGCGATTGCCGTTCCCGCGATTCCGCCTCGCACAATGCCAGGCTGGAGTAGCGACTTTCGTCGCCGATCAGCCCGGTGGAGACCAGATTGGTTTGCATCACGTCGAGCACGTGCATGAATTCGCGGATCTCGTCGTCGCTCAGGCCCTGCAGCAGAATGCCTTCCATGGCGATTGCGCTGGTGCGCAGCGCTTCGGCGATGTCGCGCGATTTGTCGGTAAGCACGATTTTCTTCAACCGCGCGTCCCTCGGCACGGATTCGCGCACGATAAGCCCTTTGCGTTCCATCAATGCGAGCACTCTGCTCGACGTCGACCGGGTGATGCCGAAGCGGCGCTCCACGTCCTGCGGGAAGATCTCCCGTTCCGAATGGCGTGCGAGGAAGGTGATGATGTCGATGTTGCCACCGCTCAGACTATCCACTTCCATGGGGCGCGTCACCGCAAGATACCGGTTGATGACGTTGTGCAGCGATCGGATGGCGACGCTCGGCGGCTTGCATGCGCCTCGGTCCCACGCTTCGGTGAACGCGGGGTTCACCGAAGCTGTTCCATCGTTCTGTATATCGTTCACGGAACATACGATAACACGTTGTACATACAACAGTTGCATATGCAACATTCAGCGTGTCGTGTGTGACGGAACCGGATCGCAGCACACCGAACGCAATATTGTAATCGCAAAATCGCTTAAAAATAGCCAAAAATAAGCCCGGAACAAGCCGAAACCAAGTATGAAAAAGCCGAGGATGTGGTCCGCACCGGTTCATTCGCGGGCCACATCCTCGGTCTAAATCCTTGAAACTCCTTTTGCTTACGTCTTGTTTACGTCAATCCGTCTTATTCGGCGGTTTCGGCGATTTTGGCGTATTCATCGAGCATGAAGGCGGTGATGGCCTTGCCGCCGTCGCTCATCAGCATCGGCATGGAGTTGATCGGCATGGACTTGAGGAACATGCGCATCATGTCGTTGTCGGGCAGCTGCGGCAGATTGCCGGCCTCGCCTTCCGCATACACGGATGCGACGATTTTGGAGCCGACCGGATCGTCGGCCCATTCGCCGAACGTGGACCATTCGTCGAGCGGCAGGGCCTTGCCGTCGCCGTCGAGCGTGACGACGGCCACGGCGGCGATGTCGCGGCTGGACGTGCCGACTTCGACGGTGTATTCGCCGGCTTCGACATGCCAGTCATCGAACTTCTCGGACCAGTAGGCGAAGGCGCGCTCGTCCAGATCGAAGGAGATCTCAGCCGATTCGCCGGCCTTGAGGAACACCTTTCGGAAACCCTTGAGCTCATGCTTCGGGCGGGCTACGGCGGCCTTGCCTGGAGCCACGTAGACCTGCACGGTTTCGGCGGCGTCCACGTCGGACGTGTTGGTGACGGTCGCGGTGACGTGTGCGGTGTTGGCGCCGGTCTTGGCGACGTTCACGCCGTCGATCGCAAAGGTCGCGTAGCTCAGGCCGAAGCCGAACGGGTAGTCGACGGCCTTGTCGTACGTGTCGTAGTAGCGGTAGCCGACGAACACGCCCTCACCATAGTCGACGTGTCCCTCCTCACCCGGCCAGTTGATCATGCTCGGATCGTCGTTGATGTCCATCGGAATGGTCTGTGCCAGCTTGCCGGACGGGCTGACCTTGCCGAAGATCACGTCGGCGAGCGCCGGACCGCCCGCCTGGCCAAGCAGCCAGGATTCGAGGATGCCCTTGGCGTTGCCCGCCCATGGTGCCACGGAGACGACGGATCCGTTGGACAGCACCACGACGATGTTCTTGTTTTCGGCGGCGACGGCTTTGAGCAGTTCGACCTGCTTGGCTGGAATGTCGAGGGTTTCACGGTCGAAGCCTTCGGATTCGGCGGCTTCCGGAAGGCCGAGGAACATGAGGACGACGTCGGCGTTTTTGGCGGTTTCGACGGCTTCGGCTTCGAGCTTGGCGTCGGCCGGTTCGAGGTCGAGGGTGAAGCCCGGTGCGAACGCGACGTCCGCTCCGCGTTCGGCGAGGGTGTCGAGGAAGCTGGTCATCTTGGTTGGGGTGATGTGGGACGAGCCGCCGCCCTGGTAGCGCGGGGTGCGCGCGAATTCGCCGATGACGGCGATTTTCGCGTTTGCCGCGACCGGCAGGATGTCGTCGTCGTTTTTGAGCAGCACCATGGATTCGACGGCGGCCTGGTGGGCCACCTCGTCGTGGGCGTCCACGTCGAAACGGTAGTTCTCGACGCTCATGGCGGCACGGGTCTTGTTCACGAGGTCGACCATGCCTTGGGCCATGCGGTCGAGCTGTTCGGGCTGGATGCGGCCGTCACGTGCGGCGTAGACGATCTGGTCGTCCGTGTAGCTCGGCGGCATTTCAAGGTTGAGGCCGGCGTTGAGGGAGGCGACGCGGTCGTGGTCGGCGCCCCAATCGCTCATGACGATGCCTTCATACCCCCATTCGTCGCGCAGCACGTCGGTGAGCAGCCAGCGGTTTTGTGCGGAATGCACGCCGTTGATGCGGTTATAGGAGCACATGATGGTCCATGGCTGGGCGGTTTTGACGATGTGTTCGAAGGCCGGGAAGTAGATTTCGCGCAGCGCGCGCTGGGAGATGTTGGCGGATACGCGCAGGCGGTCGGTCTCCTGATTGTTGGCGGCAAAGTGCTTGAGCGAGGTGCCCACACCCTTGGACTGCACGCCGGCGACGATACCTACGGCCTCATGGCCGGCCAGATATGGGTCTTCGGACCAGTATTCGAAGCAGCGGCCGCCGAGCGGGTTGCGCTTGATGTTGACGCCGGGGCCGAGGATGACGGCCACCTTCTCTTGGATGCATTCCTCGCCCATGGCTTCGCCCACCCGGTGGATGAGCTCGGGGTTCCAGGAGCTGGATAGGCCGGCTGCCGGCGGGAAGCAAGTGGCCGGCACGGAATCGTTCAGATCGGTTTCGCCGGTGCTGGATGCCAGGGATTTGCGCAGTCCGTGGGGGCCGTCGGTGATCATGTAGCCGGGAATGCCTTTGGTTTCCACACCCTGCAGGTGCCAGGCGTCGCCGCCGGAGGTGAGGGACGCCTTCTCTTCGAGGGTCAGGTCGTTGACGGAAGGATAAGCGGTGTCGCTCATGAGCTGCCTCTTTCGTATGTCTTCTGTGTTTCTGGTGCCTTTCGGCTATTTTCTCGGCCGTCTCGCGATTGTTTCGCGGTGGGACTTCAACCCCGAATTCCCTACCTACCGATTGGTAGGTACTTTATCAAAAAACAATCCTCAACACGCCAATCATCTTTGGAAAAGAAACCGACCGACCGTAAAGTGAATTGCATATTCCAATAACCTCCAGCAACGACGGGAGCACATTATGGCCAACGACGAAGTCGACCGCAGAAGCGCGATTCTCAACGCGGCGGTCGAATGTTTCGGCACGCTCGGCTACTACGGCACGTCGCTGCAGCGCATCGCCACCATGGTGAACCTCACCAAACCGGGCGTGCTGCATTACGTCGGCAGCAAGGAAGGGCTGCTGCATGCGGTGCTCGACGAAATGTACGACCGTGAGACCGAGGACGTCACCGCCGGCATGGTGCGCGACGAGCGTCCGCTTATCGCCGAAATGTGGCGCAGGACGGTGGCGGTCAACGCCAAACGTCCCGAATTGGTGCACATGTTCTCCACGCTGAGCGCCGAGGCGCTCAATCCCGACCATCCGGCGCATGATTATTTCGCCGAACGCGAGGAACGTATCGTGGAAGTGGCCGCGAACATCCGCTGGCATGTGCCGGAAGGCGTTGACGCCGAGCAGGTGCTGCGTTCCGGATTCGCGATGATGGACGGCGCGCAGCTGCGTTGGCTGCGGGTTCCGGGGCGCGATTTGAACGAAATGTGGGCGAGTTGCGAGGACGTGCTCTTCCCCCTGCCGCAGTGGGAGGGCTACCGCTGACCATGAAATATCTGTTGGCACCGGATTCGTTCAAGGAAGCCGCTTCCGCGCAGGCCGTGGCTGAGTCGATGCGCCGGGGCGTGGCGGCCGGCGATCCCGGCGCCGAATGCCGCATGATGCCGTTGTCCGATGGCGGCGAGGGATTGACCGACGCGCTGGTCCAGGCAACCGGCGGCGAATTGCGATCGGAGCACGCGCATGACGCGCTGGGCCGGCCGATCATCACACGATATGGATTCCTTGGCGAGGGCGGTTTCGGAACATCTCACGATGGAGAGAATCCTCGCACCGCGGTGGTCGAGTTGGCTGCGGCGAGCGGCATCGAGCGCATCTCCCCCGCCGACCGCGATCCGTTGGCGGCGTCCACTTTCGGCACCGGCGAGCTGATTCGCGCCGCGATCGACGCCGGAGCGGAACGCATCGTACTTGGATTGGGCGGCAGCGCCACCACCGACGGCGGCACTGGCCTGGCCCGAGCGCTCGGCCATCGTTTCCTCGATGCGGACGATTGCGAGTTGCCGCTTGGCGGCGGCGCACTCCCCCGGCTTGCCCGCATCGACGACACCGAGGTTCCCGACGACGTGCGAAACATCCCGATCGTATTGGCATGCGACGTCACCAATCCTCTGACCGGGACGGACGGCGCCGCCGCCGTGTTCGCGCCGAAAGGCGCGAACACGGAACAAGCCGCATTGCTCGACTGCGGTTTGGGCAGGCTCGCCGACGCCATCACGGCACTGAACGGTCGCAAAATAACAGATAAGCCGGGCGCGGGCGCGGCGGGCGGCACCGGCGGCGGCATGCTGGGCCTGTTCAACGCGACCATGCGCCCCGGCATCGAGTTGGTGCTCGATTTGCTGCATGCACGCGAGGCGTGCGCGTGGGCCGATGTCGTCATCACCGGCGAAGGGTCGATCGACGGGCAGACGCCGTACGGCAAGGTACCGAGCGGCATCGCGCGACTGGCGAAATCGCAAGGAAAACCGGTTATCGCCATCGGAGGAAAAGTGACGCGCGATCCGAACGTCACCGCCGCGCTCAACGAAGCCGGCATCGTCGCGACGTTCGGCATCGCACCCGGCCCAGCCGCTCTGCCGGAACTGCTCACCGGAACAAAACGCAACGTGGAGGCCACCTGTGCCGCCATCGCCAGTCTGCTGAGCGTCGCGCGCGAATGCTCATCGAGACCTCATCAATGAGGAACAGGAACCCCGCCTGTTGCACCGGTATTGAGGACTACTTTGGGGTCATCATCAACAGGCCACTCGCCTGAACTAGATTTTCACATCTGCTTACGGTAAGTATTCACGCAAGAGCGGAACCGCGAAATCAACTTCGCCGCAACCGGTCTGACGAATGACATATGCATCCAGCAACCGCTTGCGAATATGTTTGGCATTGTCGATATCAAAATTATCAAAGCTATCGAAAAACGACAGAAGTGAAGCCTTCCACCGCGCATGACCAGCTATGCGGCGCGCTTCGAGAAGCGGAACATGAGCAGGGCCAGGATCTCACCCGTCACGGCCATGCCGAAGAACACCCACATGCTGGTGGAAAACCCGGCGACGTAGGCGGCCGCGGACTTCATGCCCGCGACACGGTTCGCTGCGGAGAATTCGGCGATCAGCGTGGACGCGACCGCGGTGCCGATGGCGCTGGCGAGCTGCTGCACGGTGTTCATCACCGCGGAGCCGTCGGCGTTCATCACAGCCGACAACTGGTTCAGCGCATGCGTCTGGTCAGGCACGAGCACGAATCCGGATGCGGCCATGAACAGCGCGTAGGCGATCGCGACGGCCCATTCATGCGCGCCGCCGAGCAGCATCGAGACATCCATGATTGCCACGCCGACGAAACCGCAGGCGATGAATTTCGGCGGGAAATGCGCTTTCAGCGCGCCACCGATCAGCGGTGCGGAAATCGCGCCGATTACCGCACCCGGCAACAGAATCAGCGCCGCAATCATACTGGTATGACCCATGCCGCGCTGCAACAGAATCGGCAGCAGGAAATTGACACCCAGCACACCACCGGACGACATCAGCAGAATCAGCATGCCCAATGTGAATCCGGGGAATGCGAACGTGCGCACCTCGATCAGCGGATGCTCCATCCTCAGCTGCACGGCGGCGAACACACCCAGCACCACGATCGCGCCGACAAGCACCGTCCAGAAGCGCCAGTCGCCGTTCCACTGCGCGAAGAAGCTCGCCGCCACGATGATGCCGGCCAGACCGGCCGCCACCAATACCAGCGACGGCACCGACAGATGCCCCTTCCCGCCGTGGCGGATGTCGGGGACGGTAGCGCATCCCAGCACGAGCGAGATGAGCAGGAACGGGATCATCGTGTAGAAGATCCAATGCCAGTTGAGGAATTCCATGACGAGCCCGCCGAACACCGGACCTATGGCAGGGGCCGCGCAGGTCACCAGACTGACCAGGCCAAGCATCATGCCGCGTCGGTTGAACGGCGCTTTCTCGAGGATGATGTTGGTCAGCAATGGCAGCGAGACGCCGGTGCCCAACGCCATGATGAGCCGCGCCGCGAGCAACATCGGAAAGTTCACGGCGAGCGCGGCGACCACCGTGCCGGCTGAGAACAACGCCACCGCGGTGACGAACAGACCTTTGGTGGGGAATGTGCGCACCATGAACGGCGAGGTCGGAATGGCGATGGACAGCAGTAGCAGATAGCCGGTGGTGAGCCATTGCACCACGTCGGCGGAGATGGCGAACTCCCCCATCAGCGTGGAGTACGCGATGTTGAGCGACGTTTCGGACAGGATGCCGAGGAAGGTGAGGATGGAGAGCGCCACCACCACGATGGTGAGTCTGCCTTCGCTCATGGTGCCGGCGGAGCTGGCTGCCGGTGTTGTCCGATGGTTGTGTCGTTCGTCGTGGATGCTCACGGTTCTCCTTGTCGTGTTGGCGTCGTCGGCGTTGACGGCCGCCGGCGATATCCGCATATCGTATTGCCTCGCCTATATCTAGGGAGGAAAAGTTACGCGAAATTGCATGCGCGTATTCGGACACGCCCCCGATTGCGCCAATGCTGCCTATGATGAGATGAAAGCGTGCCGATTACGAAGGGGGCGCATCAGTATAAGGAGAGACTGATGAGAAGGACACCGTTGCTTGTGTTGCGCGGCGGCGGCCACGGCCGTCATGGCGCTGGGCGTCACCGTGCAGGCGCAATGCGCCGAACCGTATCCGTCCGATACGCAGCAGCCGGATTACACGGCATTGCTCACCGATTTCACCAATTATTACCAGCCGGATCTCACCGCGCCTTCCACGGAGCTGCGTGGACGCGTGGTCAATGCAGAGGTGCTCAAGGAAAACAGCGACGCCACGGTGTCGGTGAATCATAAGGCCAATGAGGGGCGGACCAGTGATGACGATCCGCTCAATCCTCAGCAGCAGCGCGCATTGAAGGACAGTGATTCGCTGATCGAAAACACGTACTCCGATGCGCTTGGCCCGGTTTTGGGGAGGTTTCTGAGCGAGGGCATCAAGCAGGGTGATCTGCCACTTTCCACAACGTTGTTGGTCAAACGGCCCGGAGAAAGCGACATCGGCACGGAACGGCACGCGTTGCTGTCACGGTATGTGAACGATTCCGCCGTGAAGAAGCAGTATGTCCATCCGCGTCCGTTCACGGATCGCACGAATGGCGGCTATGTGGCTGCCGGTCTGCCGAAGACCGAGAATATCATCCATCTGCCGGTGTGGACGGACGATTCCGGCACGCAGCACAACCCCGGCTATGACACGCTCGCCCCCACTGGTTCGTTCCCTTCCGGTCACACCACCGTCGCCTATTCCGGCGGTATCGGCCTGGCCACGCTGCTGCCCCAGCTCGCGCCGGAGATCATGACGCGCGCATCGGAGGCGGCCAACAATCGTCTGATCGTGGGCGTGCACTATCCGCTCGATCTGATGGGCGGGCGCATCATCGGAGAGGCCGGGCTTGCGACGCGGTGGTCCGATGAACAGTTCCGCAACGACAAGTTGATGCCGGCATATCAGGAAATGCAGGCGTATATGGCGAAGCGTTGCGTGGGCGCCAATATCGTTGCCCGCGCGGCGGATGATCCGACGACCGTGCAGAATTGCGTGACCGCGTTGAACGCGAATTCCGCCGATTCCTCCAAGCCGAGCGGCGGATACACCAACGATTTCACCGACGATTTCAGTACACAGCCGGTGACCAACCGCGCGTCGGCATTGGCCGCCTATCAGGCACGCATGAGCTATGGATTCAAGCCGACCTCCGCCACCGGCAAGGCCGCCGTCGTACCGGAAGGCGCGGAGAATCTGTTGACCACCGCGTTCCCGACGTTGAACGCCGAACAACGGAGGGCCGTGCTGGCCGCCACGGAGATTGATTCCGGCGAACCGTTGGACGCAAGCTCGAACGGCTATCAGCGGCTGAATCTCGCCGCCGCCTACAGCGCCAAAGTGACGCTGTCCGCAGACGGTTCCGTGGTCAAGGTGGAGCCGAGGCAGGCCGTCGCCTCCGTGGTGCGCGAGGGCGCCCCAGCTAAGCCCGGCTCATCCAGCGGAAGGAGCGATGCCACTGCCAGCACCACCAAAACCATTGCGAACACCGGCTCGGACATGCTGGCTCCGGCAGGCATGATGGTCGCCTGCTTCATGCTTGGCATCGGATTGATGCTGACCCGCCGACGCGCGTAAGGCAATAGGTCGGGTCACCCTATGGGAGGCCCGACCTTCACTCACCTATTGGAACGGCAACGACGCCGATGCTCATTGCAACCCGTACTCCAGATACACCTGCTCCTCTTCCATGAGCCCTTGGAGCAATGCGGCCCCCACCCTGCGATGCGGAATCCGCACCGTTGGCACAGGCGTTTCGCCGGCTCGTTATGCGCATAGGTGTCGAGGCGGACGACCGCGCAGCCGTGCCCGGCCGCATATTCCTTCGCGTATTGCACCATCCGGCTTCCATACCTGTGGCCCGCGAACCGCGGCGGCACGCACAGCGTATGCACGACAAGCACATCCTCGCCTTCGCCGGGATACTGCCATGCCACGTCGTCGTATTCCGCGGGCTGGGCATTTCAATATCATGCTGGCACGGATCCCACCATCCTCTTCCAGCACGATCATCTCCCCCTGCGGGCACGGCGCGCTTCGGTACAGCGATCGTCGGGTATACGCCCAATTCCCAATGGGAATCGCCTCCATGCTCCTGCTCGTAAGTCAGCAGGTCCTCGTAGGTCGCGGCGATCGCCGCGATATCCGCAGATGTTGCCTGTCGTATCATGCTATTTCTTCCTTTTCGAACCCCGGTGAACCGTAACCGATGTGTCATGGCGAGATTCCGTAGGGGGTTTCACTGTTCCGTAGGTGGTCGCCGGTGGTATCGGGGATGAGGAACGGCTTTATTCAGGCCATTCCTTCGGCAGGCATTCAGCCCCAACCACCTACGGAACCCGAAAACCGCCTACGGAAAGACCGGACCTTGCCGTGACTCCCGGCCCGTATGCATGCATGGAGCCGATACCGCAACCAAGAAGTCATTGTAGAACCGCCCACACGAGCAATGTCCGCCAAATACGACATGCGCTGCGGCGACTTGTGAAATTACCTGAATCATCGTAAAATACCAAGTGGTAATTAAAGGACACCGCTTCAACGAGGAAAGTGAGCAATCCATGACCAACACCACCGACCTGCCATACAAGAATCCCAACCTGCCTGCCGAAGAGCGCATCGCCGATTTGCTCGGACGCATGACCCTCGAAGAGAAGGTCGGCCAGATGATGCAGCTTGATGCTCGCAGCGGCGATCTGGATGACCTGATCGTCAACAAGCACGTCGGCTCGATTCTGCACACCTCCCCCGCGGACCTGCCCCGCGCGGTCGAGACCGTGAACACGAAGACCCGCCTCGGCATTCCGCTAATCATCGGCGACGACTGCATCCACGGCTATTCCTTCTGGCCAGGCTCCACCATCTTCCCATCCCAGCTCGGCATGGCAACAAGCTTCGACACGGCCAAGGTTCAGGCCGCGGGCCGTGCCACCGCCGAAGAGGTCTCCACCACCGGCGTGCATTGGACGTTCTCCCCGGTGCTGTGCATCGCGCGAGATACCCGTTGGGGCCGCGTGGGCGAAACCTTTGGCGAAGATCCGTACCTGATTGGCGAAATGGCATCGTCCATTGTCAAGGGCTATCAAGGTGGAGCCAAGGCGGGCGAGCCGCTCGCCAAAGACGCGATCCTCGCATGCGCCAAGCATTTCGCAGGCTATTCCGAAACACAGGGAGGGCGTGACGCTTCCGAAGCCGACCTGAGCCACCGCAAGCTGGAATCTTGGTTCCTGCCGCCATTCGAACGCGTAGCCAAGGAAGGCTGTGGCACCTTCATGCTCGGCTACGAATCCATCGAAGGTGTGCCAGTCACCTTCAACAAGTGGCTGCTTTCCGACAAACTGCGTGGCGCTTGGAACTATCAGGGCACGCTCATCACCGACTGGGACAACGTCGGCCGTTCCGTGTGGGAACAGAAGGTCAAGCCTGACTATGTGCAGGCTGCTGCCGATGCGGTCAAGTCCGGCAACGACTTGGTGATGACCACGCCAAAGTTCTACGAGGGTGCAATCGAAGCCGTGAAGACCGGTCTGCTTGACGAATCGTTGATCGATGCCGCCGTGGCTCGTATTCTCGCACTGAAGTTCCGTCTTGGACTGTTCGAAGATCCACGCTTGCCCGACCAGAAGCGTATCGATGCAGTGATCGGTTCCGAAGAGCATCAGCAGCTCAACCTTGAAGTGGCTCGCGAAGCCGTGGCATTGCTGAAGAACGACGGTTCACTGCCGTTCAACGTGGCCGGTGCGAAGCGTATCGCGGTCGTTGGCCCGCTCGCCGATGACGCCCAGACCCAGCTGGGCGACTGGGCAGGCAGCTCCGGCCAGATCAACTGGATGCCTGACGGCCACCCGCGTGAAATGATCACCACCGTGCTTGATGGTTTCAAGCAGCTCGCTCCGGAAGGTTGCGAGGTCGTGTACTCTCGCGGTGCCAACATCGTGGATTTGGTGCCCGATCCGGAAGGCGAGTTCTACCCGGATGGACAGCCTCGCCCGAAGATCGGCGTTTCCGCCAAGATTGATCGCGCACTGCTTGACGAAGCCGTGGAAAACGCACGCAAAAGCGACCTGATCGTGGCCGTGGTGGGCGATGTGATCCAGGCCATTGGCGAAGGCTGCTCCACCGCCACGCTTGAACTGCTCGGCGGACAGAATGCACTGATCGATGCACTGTCGAACGTGGCTC
>OFME01001229.1_pt1 | contig 15280 bp, 10 predicted proteins | sample 1541381 | NCBI WGS metagenome assembly OFME01 (sample SAMN04209243, study PRJEB22552) | human gut metagenome | biome: gut; material: feces | host: Homo sapiens | place: USA: Oklahoma
TTAATCTCAAACCCATCCCGGAGGTGGAACAGGTCACTGCCTGACCTGTCCCGCCGGGACGGTTCTCTTAAAAACACCATATAGATTTTTTGTACGCCGCCGCCCGCCATCGAGCAGAGTTTTACACCTAATTGGGGATAAAACAGCTGATGGCTGGTCTTGGTTTGATTCTGCTGGGCATTATCCTCGTTCCGGTACTTATCAGCATGATGCAGAATGCTGTTTAATCGTCTGTTACGGTAACAATCTCCTATATTTTTTACTACGGATGACTTGTGGACAGTTTGTCCGCAGGTCATTCCTATAGTATACAGAAAGGACGGTGAAGTAATGGGCGTTATACAAGACTTTGTGGATGGTCTGCAAACGTGGATTGAAAACTTGTTTAAAGACGGTATCAAATCTCAATTTTCCAGCATTGGTGATTTGATAAAAACATCCTTTGACCCCAACAACTCTGATACAGGCGTTTCCGGTTTGGTTTCAAACTTCTTGACCACGCATCCTGCAAATTTTACAGGTGCAAGCGGAAGCAGTGGAACAACAATATGGCAAACCATTGAAACGCTCTGTAATAATGCAGTAGTTCCCATAGCAGGTATCATTTTTGCCATTTTAATGATAAATGACCTCATACAAATGGTGCTTCGAGGGAATAACTTCAAGGACTTTGATGATTCAATATTCGTCAAATGGATTATAAAAACGCTATGTGGCACGATTTTAATATCGAATGTCTATTACATTGCTTCTGCCCTATTCGGGTTCGGCGTTTCGGCAACCTCAGCAGCAATGACAACTTTATTTAATACCAGTGTGACAGATGTGTCACTGAATAAGAATGCATTGGACGGTCTTAGCATAGGAGAATTGATTTCTACATGGCTTATCTCCATCATAGTGTACCTTGGTGTCATAATTATGATAGTGGCTATTGTTATCGTACTGGCTTCTAGAATAATCGAAGTTTTTATGTACTTAGGTATTTCTCCGATTCCAGTTGCAACATTGGTAGACGGCGGTGAATTTGGTTCTGTCGGCAAGAACTGGATTAAGCAATTGATAGCTCTTTCATTTCAGGGATTTTTCATTATTGTAGCGATTGGCATTTTTAAAACGTTATTTAACAATGCGATTTCTACAATAAATAGTGGCTCTGGAAGCGTTACTATGCAGATGGTATTTCTATTAGGTTATACTTGTGCGTTGGTATTTACAGTTCTTCGTACAGGAGCAATTTCTAAATCTGCGTTTAACGCACATTAATGGGAGGTATACAATGGGAGCAAAGTCTTCACATTTTGTCAAAGTACCAAAGGACTTAAATGATATAAAACAAAAATTCATGTTCGGCTTAACCAAAAGGCAGTGTGTATGCTTTGGAATAGGAATAGCTCTTGGGTTTCCTGTGTTTTTCCTGACACGAGGTGTACTTGGGCTTACTGGCGGAATTATTGCTATGGGTTGCATTGCAGCCCCTGCAATTGTATGCGGAATCTACAAGAAGAACGGACTGTTTTTTGATGCGATTTTTAAGAACATGATACGATATTTCAAAAAAAAGCACAAACGTATTTATCGTAGTACGGATGTCTTATCTTGTATCGAACTACAATTGGAATCAACTAGGCTGAAACGGATTTTGAAAAAAGCGAACGGAGGTAAATAGCTTGTTTGGAAAGAAAACTGATAAGAAAAAGAAAGTAAAAAACAGCACAAAAACCGCTGCAACTATCGCATCTCAAAAGCCAATCTCTCAGCTGACAAAAGAAGATAAAGATGTGATGCAGCAGCGTATCACAGAAATTCATAAATTCAACAAGGACAGTTCTACTGTGCAAAATTCGATTGCATACAATAGAATGTATGAAGACGGTGTTTGTCAGGTGACAGAGAACACTTTCTCAAAAACCATCCAGTTTTACGATGTAAGCTATCGTCTAGCAGAGTTTGAAGAACAGAACAATATTTTTTCAAAATACTGCGACCTTATCAATTTTTTTGATAACACAATCAAATTTCAGTTGACATTTGAAAATCAAAATCGCAGTCAAGATAAACTTGTCAGTGAAATCCAGATTGAAAAGCAGGACGATGATTTTAATGACATTCGAGAAGAATACTCTCAGATGATTGTTAGCAAACTTAAATCCGGAAATAATGGTCAATCTACAAGGAAATTTCTTACGTTTACGATTGAAGCACCATCTTATCGTGTAGCTAAAAGTAAGCTTATGAATATCCAGATAGAAGTCATTAAAATGTTCAAAAATATTGGTGTGGATGCCAAAGCTCTAAACGGAACAGAAAGACTAGAAACCTTGTATTATTCTTTGAATCCGTTTAAAAATAGTCCATTTATTTTTGACTGGAAAGAAATGCTTCGATATGGAATGGACACTAAAGATTTTATCGCTCCATCTTCATTCAAGTTCAACAAGATGAATTTTGAGATTGGAAGTGCCTACGGTGCGATTTCGACTATGGACATTCTTGCCGGAGAATTACCAGATACAATTCTGAATGATTTTTTGGAAATGCAGCATTTGTTCTGTGTGAATATCCATGTAACACCGCTTGACCAGATTGATGCGTTAAAATTCGTTAAACTTAAACTTTCAGACGTTGAAAAAATGAAGATTGACGAACAGAAAAAAGCTTCTCAGTCTGGTTATGACCCAAATATTCTTCCTCCGTCCATCAAGATGTATATCGAGGAATTGGAAACACTTCTGGATGACCTGAACAGTAAGAACGAAAGACTGTTTCATATCACAATTTTGATAAGGAATTATGCAAAAACAAAAAAAGAATTGAAGTTACAGTTGGAACTTCTAAAACGTTTGTGTCAAAAGAATAACTGCATGCTTCGCAGCAGCGATTATCTGCAAGAAGATTACTTAAATTGTTCTCTTCCGTTGGGATACAATGTGCTTCAAACGTCGAGAGCAATGCACACTACTGGTATTGCAGTCTTTGTACCATTTAACACACAAGAGCTGTTTCAGACAGATGGTACATATTACGGATTAAATACCGTATCCGGAAATATGATTATGGCAAATCGTTCTCACTTGAAAAATCCCAACGGTTTGATTCTGGGTACACCGGGTTCTGGTAAATCATTCTCTGTAAAGCGAGAGATTCTGGATAGCTTTTTGAAAACGACAGATGACATTATCATTTGTGACCCAGAAGGAGAATATTTCCCTTTGGTTCAGCATTTGCACGGACAGCTAGTGAAAATCTCCTCAAAGAGTGAAGATTATATCAATCCAATGGACATCAATTTAGACAGTGCTGATGATGATAATCCGATTGCAACAAAATCAAACTTTATTATTTCTCTTTGTGAAATCATTGTAGGTGGTAGATATGGCATTTCTGCCGAAGAACGCTCTATCATTGATGATTGTGTTCGTAAAATCTATACTAATTTCTTTGATAATAATCCTTCCAAAGAAACTATGCCTATTTTAAGTGATTTATACAAAGAGCTAAAGAGCCGTGGCGATATTGCATTGCGTATTTCTAACTCATTGATGATGTATGTAAACGGTTCTCAAAATTTGTTTAATCATCGCACAAACATCGACCTTAACAATCGAATTGTTTGTTTTGATATTAAGGAGCTTGGCAATCAGTTGAAGAAAGTTGGAATGCTGATTGTACAAGATACGGTATGGAATAGAGTAACACAAAACCGTGCAGAGCGAAAAGTTACCCGATACTACATTGACGAATTTCACTTACTGCTAAAAGAACAGCAGACAGCACAGTATTCCGCAGAAATCTGGAAAAGATTCCGTAAATGGGGCGGTGTTCCAACAGGAATCACGCAAAATGTCAAGGATTTGCTTTCTTCTAGTGAAGTAGAAAATATCTTTGACAACTCCGACTTCGTGTATATGCTGAATCAAGCTGCTGGTGACAGGGATATACTTTCTGAAAAGCTGCATATTTCTGCACAGCAAATGGAATGTGTTACAAATAGTGGACAAGGTGAAGGATTGATTAAGTATGGCGGTATCGTATTGCCATTTACAGATACATTCCCTACAAATACGACCATGTATCGTTTGATGACTACGAAACCGGAAGAACAGCAGCTCTCAAATTCGGATAATAATGAGGATGTTCATCAGCTTATGCAGAGAAAATACAGTAGTATGTCCGATGAACAGAAAAAAACGTTCCTGAGCAGTGTAGACAGTGGAAAAACAATAAATGGGTTTACTGCTGTAGATGTTCTCTTGTATCATTGTATTCTGGAAGAGGAAGCGGAAAATAACCACTCCTCTCAGTAATTGGAGGTGGCATAATTGGATTCAAAAGAGAATCGTTCCAAATTTCAAGATAAAAGTTTAAAAGCTCTTAGTGAACAGCAATCTGGATTGGAACAATTCAGTAAGAAAGAAGTTCAAGCAAAAGAAGCACATTCCAGAGAACAAGCACCTAGTGAAAAGTTGCAAACTAATTCTCAAATCAAGGAAGAGAAGCCTTTTGAACCTGTATTTACTCCTCCAAAGAAGAAACTTACTGAATCTACTGAATCAGAAAGCGAAATCATGCCGGAATCCCCTTCATCAGATGTGTCTGAATCTTCTCCAATGGAAAATCAATCAATTGAGCAGCATTCAGAATCACAAAAATTTGAGCCAGAAGATAGAAGCTTTCATCGTACCTATGATGAACCAGTAGATTCTACTAATTCTGTAAATGAACATTCCTATCATTCTACATCCAAACATGATACATCAGTCAGTACAGATACAACTGATTCAAAATATTTTCGACAAGAGCAGTCTGCATCATCGCTGAGAAATCATGATGAGAGTACAAGATTTGAGAGTAAAACGGTTATCGCAATCTATATTCACATTCTATTGCAGGAAAACTAGACAAGCAGCAACTGAAACTGCAAAGATATAGTGGCAAAGAGAAACAGCTACAATTGAATTTTACAAGACAAGAGAATCCAGAAGGACGATTACATACAACAGCAAGCATTACATGGGGCGATAAGAGCGAAAAGTACGAGAACAAGGGCATTATGCACCGTATTGCTAGTCAAAAGTATCGCTTTACTGGAGATGTTCCAAAGCTGCATAACATACACCCTGTTAGTTTTCAGGGTAAAACAGTAAAGGCAGCTGCTATTGCTGGTTCGGCTGTTCTAAAAGGTACACTTACAGCAGCAGTATCCCTAGAATCTGTTGGTATGAAATTATCAGAGAGTTACCGCAGAAAAGACCTTGAAAAACAAGAACATATTCTGGGTAAAGATAATCGGTATGAAAATAGTGGTGTTTTACACAGAAGTATAAATTTTGTACATCGCAAAGTGGGTAATGATGTTTCTGTAGGTGCATCATTAAGCCACTATCAGCCGGAATCTATTAAGGGAAAAACCGCAAAAGTAGCTGCGTTGACAGGTTACAAACTAGCGAAAGCTGCATTTTATGTTGGACTTTCCGCAGAAACAAAACTTACTGGTGGAAATGAGCAATTTCAGTTCCGAATGACACGTCAGCAAGGTGATGATGGGAAATTTCATACGAAAGTCAACATTGTTCGTGGTGAAAAGCAGTATAAGCTGAAAAACAAGGGTGTATTGCATCGCTTAGTAAATCAGCGGTATCGTTTCACTGGAGATGTTCCATCTTGGAATAAAAAAATCAATACTTCCTTAGATAAGTGGCAGCCTAAAACCATGAAGGGCATAACAGCTAAAAGTCTTGTGAAGATTGGAAAGGTTACTGTTCAAAAAACTGGAAGTGCAGTTGTAAAGACTGGATTGACCGCAGAATCTGGGATTCTTGCTCTTGGTGATGCTGCTAAAAATAAAGCATTGCTTGCAGCTAAGCAAAATGCATATAAATACCGCAATGAAGCACAAGATGATGTTCATAGAGGTGCTTTTGCAGCTTCAAAAATTGCTATTGATGCTGGATTGGGCTTGCGAAATCATTTCAAGGAAAAGAAGCAGCACAAACTACACAAAGCAAGATATCGTTTACAAAAGTATAGTGCAACTGAATTAAAATTGCAAAAGCAGCCTGTTTTGAAGCAAAACAAGCGTGATATAAAGGCGAAAAAAACTCTCCAAAAAATAAACAAGTTGTCCTATCAGCAAAAAATGAAAAAATTGAAAGGACAAGCTGTTATATACAAGGGTAGCAAAAGCAATGAAGCAATTCAACGTATCCAAAAGCGAAAAAAAATCCAATACAAAGAGCAAAAACAAAAGTATAAGCTTGAAGGAAAAGTTCTGAAAAATCATAGAAAGCAAGAAAAACTTGAATTGAAATTTTCAAAGAAAAAGCTGAAAAATCTCAAATCAATTTCAAGACTTTCTACACCAATGGCATTGATACTTCGACCAGAAAGATATACCATGCGACGTATTGGTGCTTCTGCGTATCAAAAAGCAATTAACGCTGATTCTACCAACGATTTTATTAAAGTCGTAGATGCTGGAAAAAAAGGACTTGTGGATAAAGCTGCTAAGCAACTAAAACCCTCTAAGCTGATTGATAAAAAGCAAAAAAAGAACAGCAAATTGCAAGAAAAGCGTACAAAGAAAAAAAGTAAGCTGAAAAAGCAAGAGAGTCGGTTAAAAAACAAGCAAAGGTCTAACACCACTAAAAAACAAGGAAAAAAAGCAAAGCAGTCCATAGGAAAAAAGCTGAAACAATTTGTAAAGAATGTTTATGAAAAAGAAGCCAAATGGTTTCTCGCTTCACTTCTATTTCCCCTTATGGTAATTGTTCTGACGATTACGCTGATTCTCACTATCTTTACTTCGATGTTTACGCAGAGTGGTTTTACCCTTGGTACGTATACAGCACAAGACCAGACGTTATCAGATGCAGAAGAATACTATACAAAATTGGCTTCTGACTTAAACAGAGAAGCGTGTAAATTGGCACAGTCAGAGCTTCCGTGGAATTGGCGAAATATCCTGCTTTCATTAAGCGGTGAAAGTCTCCTTAACATTAGAAATTTGAAAGATGACCCTACAGAATGGTATTGTGGACGAAGCTCCGAATTTGATTATGACCCAGTATGGGATTTTGACCCGTGGCAATTATGGAGTTTCCTTTGTGCTTATAATTACGATTTTTCCACTGATTCTAACGGAAGTAATGACATTAAGTTCTGGAAATTCAATGGCAAAATGGAAGACTTGCTTGATGAGATATTTGAAGAGGAGTACGAATTTGTATACCGTTATGATAATGGTTCTCGCTGGGAAGAACGCTGGGACTATGCCTTTGCTACATCAAGCGGTTCAAGATTTAGATGTATCCAAAACAACCTTGGATGGGATGATAAGCATAATGTAATAGGAACAATAGAAGTCGGTTCTGCAAGTGGAGATTTATCAAATTTTGTTCGTAAAAAGGTTGATTCCTCTACAGGAAGAGTGACTTATTTGATATGTTACAGTTTATCTAATCTTGAAATCCTTAATGCAAATGATGAGTATTCCGCAACAGGCTGGTATGTCATGGATGAGGGTGCAACTGTAGTTGCTCCTTGTGGGAACAGATATGACGGTATGTACGAATGGAATAACTATAAAGGCTGGGGTTACTATGATGTAACAGGTACGTGGCAAAATCGTGATGAAGGTTGGTTTAGTTGGTACATGCCCGGAACAGATGTTAAATTAAAAAACACACCAATTGCTAGTATTGCACCGACAGATGGTACAAAAATGGGATTTAATATGAGCCAAGAAGGTTTGTATACATTCTATCAAAAGTACGAATGGGTAACAGATTGCAGATTATATTGCAATATTAAGCAGAAAAAATCATTTGAGCAGATTCTTCTTGATAGATTGGGAAGTTTGAGCTATAGTGACCAGCGATTGCAATACTATAATCTCCTTGTTGGCAAGGATACCGATACAGAGCCACTATACGGAAATCACCAAACCTACAAGAACATCTTTAACGGTGAAACTTTCAAGTCTTATATGCATGATGGTAACATTCTAAACTGGTATGGCTATGATATGCAAGGATGGTTTGTTCAGCATTGTGAGATTGCTAAATATGAATATACTGACTATTCAGAAGGAGGTATTCCACCAACATATAAAGGTATTCATCGAGGAATAGATGTGTCTTATCCGTCAAATGCAGATATTTATTCTCCAATAGAGGGCTGTAAAATTGATTCCTACAATTCAAGTGAACATGTCGTCATTCTGTTGAAAAAAAGTCTGAATTATTGGTATGACGGAAAAGCAGGAAACGGTAAAAATCGAGATACAAAAATCTATATTACAAATGTCACTTTGAAGAGTGGGTACTCGGAAGGTAGTGTTTTAAAAGCAGGAGAAGCTTTTGCTACGACAACAGGTGATAGAAAGTGTATACGTGGTGTGGAACATGGTATAAGAGATACAATACAAAGTGGTTTGCCTTACGATTATGTTCATGTAGCTGCATATATTGACACAGATGGTTATGGGTGGAATTATGTTGACCCTATTCTATTATTCTATTAAAATCAGGAGGTTACTATGGTATCAAATGAAACCAGATTGGAAACGCTCAAAAAACAGATTGCCAAACGTGAAACTTTGATTAAAAGTGAAAGTGAGAAGCTGAAGAACGACAAAAAGAAGTTGGAACAGCTTGAAACGGCTGTCATGTCGGAATACATGACAAAGGAAGGCATTTCTTTTGATGAGAATTTCAAAAAGCAGCTGAGCTTAGCGAAAAAAATCATGGCAAGCAAAACAACAGAACAAGATATTGCAGATTTTTTTGCTTTATCAGAAGACGCTGTATCAGCTGAAACCAAGGAAAGCACAATGAAGACGGAGGGTAATCACCATGTTTAAATGGAAAAAAATCATAGGAACTTTGATGGCAGGAAGCATGATTCTGGGTGGTGCAATGTCTGTTACAGCATCCGCAGAGGATGGGCTGGGTTTTGAAGACAATGCAGCTAACCAGAATGTTCAGGAAGCTGTAGAGCCGGAAGTTGAACAGGAAACATTGCCAGTGGTACAGGATGATAATTCAGAACAAACGACAGAGCATACTGTAGACATTGCTAACTTTTTCCGAAACAAGACCAGTGAAACTACTACAACAGATGTTAGCGAAATTGACTACTACGGTGACGATTATTACGATACTGACGGAAATGCAACCCTTATCAAACAGGAAAAAATCATTTATGACAGCGAAGAAATGCAGTTTATTGCTGTAACGACTAAGGACGGCAGCGTGTTCTATGTGTTGATTAACTACTCAGCTGAGGGCAATGAGGATAATGTTTATTTCCTGAATAAGGTTGATGACTATGATTTATATGCATTACTTTATCAAGACGATGAAGACAGTCAGAATACTAATCCGGATTCCGCTGCTGCTGAAGCAGCAAGCAATGCCAACAAAGCAAATGGCAATAAAGGAAAGAATAATGTAAATGAAGCAACAACTACTACGGATTCAGTTGTACAGCAGACATCCTCTAAAAATCAGTCAAATGGTTCAAAAACGCTTATGATTACTGGTGTAGGTGTTGCTGTACTTGCAGCTGCTGGATTCATTTTCTATAAGATGAAAAATGGAAAGTCTAAAAAGAAATCAAATTCAGATGATTTTGATGGATTTGAAGATGATTTTGACGATATTACAACAGAGAGTGAGGACGAAGAATCGTGATATTGATTATTGGCGAAAAGCCCTCAGTAGCAAAAGCGATTTGTCCGGTAGTTGGAGCAAAGTCCAAAAAGGATGGATACATTGAGGGCAACGGCTATATTGTATCGTGGTTTGTCGGTCATATGGTTGGATTGCGTTTTCCAAATGAATATAAAGAGCATGAAGACTGGTCAGGAACATGGAGCTTTTCGCAGCTTCCTATGTTCCCTGAAAAGTGGGAGTTTGCTGTTCAAAAGAAAACCAAATCACAATTTGACATAGTAAAAGGCTTAATGCTCGATGACCGTGTAAACGAAATAATTTGTGCAACAGATGCCGACCGTGAAGGCGAATGTATTTTCCGATATGTTTATAACATTATCGGTTGTAAGAAAGCTGTAAAAAGACTGTGGGTTTCTTCTTTGGAAGAATCTGCGATTCAAAGTGGTCTACAGCATATGAAACCGATGAGTGCTTATGATTCGTTATATGCTGCTGGTTATTGCCGTGTAAGAGCCGATTGGCTAATAGGAATGAATCTTTCCAGATTGTTTACAGTACGCTTTTCCAATCAAAAAGCATTGAATATTGGTCGAGTGAAAACGCCTACTCTCTCCATGATTGTGGAACGTGACGATGCTGTCAAAAATTTTGTAAAGCAAAAGTATTTTACTGTTGACCTTGATTGCGGAAGCTTTACAGCTGCTTCAGAACGTGTAGATGATGAAAAACAAGCAGATACAATCATATCAAAGTGCTACGGTATGACTGCTGTTGTTTCTGATGTAAAGAAAGACTTAAAGACTGTTAATCCCCCGAAGCTCTTTGACCTTACTTCATTACAAAGAGAAGCCAACAAAAAGTATGGATACACAGCACAGCAAACGCTTACTTATCTGCAATCTCTGTATGAAAAAAAGCTTGCTACTTATCCCCGTACAGACAGTCAATATCTAACGGAAGATATGGAACAAAGTACATTAGAAGTGATTCAATGTATTGGTGAGGTTATGCCGTTCGGCGTTGTTGATATGCCCAACCTGTCCAGAAGTATCAATAACAAAAAAGTGACCGGACATCACGCTATTATTCCGACTTCTCGCATTAAATCAGAAAAAATTGATGATTTACCAACAGGAGAAAAAAATATTTTATCCCTGATTTCATTGAGATTGTTGTGTGCTGTATCTGAACCACACAAATATGAATCGGTAAAAATCATTGTTACATGTGAGGGCAATATATTCACAGCATCAGGACGAACAATTGTAGACATGGGTTGGAAATCTATTGATGCGAAAATAGAAAATTCTGATAAATCAGAACAAGGACAGGATGAATCACAACTTCCGGATATAGAAAAAGGAATGACATTTGAAAAAGTTCCGGCTAAGAAATCTGTACACTTTACCAGTCCACCAAAATCCTTTACAGAAGATATATGCTGTGAAAGGGGGATAAGAAATCACCCATAGAAAGGAGCGTTCCCATGAAACCCAAGAAATTAGGCAACGGTAAAATCACCGCCCTTTATGAGAGATTGAGCCGTGACGATGACCTCAAAGGTGATAGTAACAGCATTATCAATCAAAAGAAAATGCTGGAGGACTATGCGAAAGCCAACGGTTTTACGAATTGCGTCCACTTCACAGATGATGGTTGGTCTGGTGGAAGTTTTGACCGCCCAAGTTGGAAGCGCATGATTGAGGGCATTGGAAAAGGCGAAATCGCTGCTGTCCTTGTTAAAGATTTGAGCCGCGTCGGTAGAGATTATTTACAGGTGGGCTTTTACACCGAAGTGATGTTCAGAGAGAAAGGTGTGCGGTTTGTTGCCATTACCAACGGAGTAGATAGCGACAAACGGGAAAGCAGCGAGTTTGCACCCTTTTTGAACATTATGAACGAATGGTATATTCGTGATTGCAGCCGTAAGATAACCTCTGTTTTACGGGCAAGAGGTATGTCCGGCAAGCACACAAGCAACCACTGTATCTACGGTTACAAGAAAGACCCCAACGACAAAGACCATTGGATTATCGACGAGGAAGCTGCCGAAGTAGTACGCCGGATTTATCGCATGGCCATTGAGGGAAAAGGCCCGTATGAAATTGCCCGCATATTGGCAACGGAAAAGGTTGAGCGCCCCTCTTACTATCTTGCACAGCGCGGTATGGGAAACCATCAATCAAACTACAATGCCGCAGACCCCTACACATGGCGCGGCGGTACAGTTGCCGACATACTCTCCAAGCAGGAATATATGGGGCATACGGTAAACTTTCGGACTTATAAGGAGAGCTATAAAGATAAGCGCGTCAAAATGACCCCCAAAGAGGATTTAGTCATTTTTGAGAACACACAAGAAGCTATCATCGACAAGGAAACATGGGAACGCGTACAAACTCTACGGAAAACCATTCGCCGGACAGACAGCATAGGAAAGGCCAATCCACTAACCGGCTTGATGTTTTGCGCGGATTGCGGTGCAAAGATGTATAACCACAGGGGCAAGGCCGGAAACGCGCGTGACTGGGCGGGCAGACCCAACGGGAAAAAGCGTCCGGATCGTGACGAGTACAACTGTTCCCGTTATGATTTGGGCAACCAGCATTATGATAAATACTGCACGACGCACCTTATTCGTACTGCTGTTGTAAACGAGCTTTTGTTGGAAGCCATCAAGGGCGTTTGTGACTATGCGTTGAACAATGAAGCTGAGTTTATGGCACAGGTCTGCTCCGCTTCCGAGGACAGGCAGGAAAAAGCTGCAAGATCCATTCGCCAGCGGAAGCAGCGCAACGAGAAGCGTACCGATGAACTGACCCGCCTAATCCGAAAGCTCTATGAGGACAATGTAAGTGGCCGACTTTCCGATACCCTTTTTGAACAAATGCTCAGAGATTTCGAGGCCGAGCTAAGCGATTTGACAGAAATCGTTTCCCAAGACCAACAGGAACTTGAACGCATAAGCAGGGAAACCATCAACGCCGAAAAGTTTCTTTCCCTTGTCAGAAAATATACAGACTTTTCCGAGTTGACCCCTGCCATGATAAATGAGTTTGTAGAAAAAATCCTCGTCCACCAAGCCCAGGGCAAAGGAGCAAGCAGAATACAGGAAATTGAAATTTTCTTTAATTTTGTTGGTAAGGTGGACATCCCTCACAAGGAAGTGGAACTGACCGAGGAAGAAAAGGCCGCGTTAGCGGAACAGGAACGCCGCCGAGCGAAAAAAGCAGAGTACAATCGACGCTATATGGAAAAGAAACGCAGGCAATGGAAAGAGCAGCAGGAGCAGGAGCAAGCCGAGCAACTGCCCCTTGCCGCCGAACAGAAAGGAGAACACATAGCATGAGCTAATTTATGTTTGACGGTCAAGAGCCGGAAAAAACAGAAATCTTGCGATAGGAACCGCCCGGACGAGGAATTGTTCACCGGGGCGGTTTCTATTTGAAAATCCTCATTTTCCCCAAGTCAAGAGCCGGGAAAAACACCCGAAAAATGCCCCTATTGCGTAACAGGGGCGCAGAGAAAGGAGCTTGCATGAGAACAGGGCTTACCAAACAGGAAAAGACCACTGATATATGGTTTGACGAGAAAGACCCGATTATCCATATCCGTACCCACAACACCGACCTCAAGAACAGGCTGACCGCCCCATACAGTGAGGAACGGAGGAACGCCGCCAGCAAAGCGGCAAAGAAACATTCCGGCAACTTGACACACCCTATTCAAAAAGATGTGCTATAATTTTTTTGAAAAAGTTTCGGATTATATGTAGTATTTGCCGCTGAAACCGTAGTACATAGGTGAAGCCCGAAAGGAGGCGGTGAGATGATAGACGACGAAAAAATCATAGAAATGTTTTTTGGACGTTCAGAACAAGGCATACGAGAGCTGGATATAAAATACGGAAAGGTCTGCCACAATCTTTCCTACCATATCGTAGGCAGCAGACAAGACGCGGAGGAATGTGTAAACGACGCTTATTTAGGCGCATGGAACGCCATTCCCCCGGCACGACCTAACCCGCTGCTATCTTATCTTGTTAAAATCGTTCGGAACATTTCACTCAAAATCTATTGGAGAAAGGAAGCAGCCAAACGGAGCAGCCATTACACGATTGCTTTGGAAGAAATTGAAGCCTGTATAGCAGCCCCGAATACAGTAGAAGCAGAAATCGAAGCCAAAGAGTTAGCCCGTATCATTGAAGCATTTTTAGACACGCTGACTACCGAAAACCGCGTTATTTTCATGCGCCGCTATTGGTTTTCCGACAGCTATAAGGACATAGCCGAGTTTATGGGGCTTTCAGAAAAAAACATTTCTGTCCGGCTGACCCGTATCCGCGAGAAGATGAAGCAATATTTGATTGAAAGAGAGGTATTCGTATGAATGCAAAGAAGTTTTCCGACGCTATGAGCGAGCTTGACACAAAATATGTCGATGAAGCTCTCAACTACAAGAAGAAAGCCAAAAAGCCCATTTGGGTAAAGTGGGGGGCTATTGCAGCTTGCTTGTGCTTGATGATACCATTGACCGCATTTGCCGTTGATATAATTCAATATAATGCAGCGGTTGATTATCTCAATTCTCTCGGCATTGCTGTTGAAGATTTGAGCGACTATTCTCATAAAGAAATAAAAGAAGCTGCAAAAACGATTGACGCAGGAGAAAGTAACCCGTTGACTGAAGAAATCCTTAGTCTAATACCAGAAAACAAAGAACCGCTCGATACACCGACGCAGGTAACATCTGAGCAAATTAAAGAACTAACACCGACCATGACAAGAGAAGATGTTCTTTCTCTTTTAGGTGACACACAAGATGTTGGCTCAGGCATTTATATATATCTTTACGAAGTAGACCAACAATACCTGCTGCGTATTCCTTTTGCAAGCGATGAAGCACAATTAGGTGTAACAGGAGAAGATTTGCTAAAGGCATTGGTTCCCATTTCTGGAGATATTGCTCCTATGGTCTATGTAAATGATACGCTTTATCAAATCGTTGACTCTCAACCCAACTTCGCAGATGAAAAAAGTTCTTTCAATTTGTTAGGAAAAATCGAAAACACAGTTAGTTCTTCGGAAGAACCAAAAGAAAATTTCCAAGCAAATGATGATATTGTAGGGGCTGCGGTTTATCAGTACGGCGATAACATTGTCGTTGAGTTTGAGGGAAAATACTGGTTATATGAACACTATCATAACACAGACTTTGACGGAAACTCAGACTGATATGCCCCACGCCCAAACAAGCCATACTTCTGATGAAAAAGTATCCGAACAAAACCTTCTTGCAAAGTAAATAAGTTTTCTATTTTACAAGGGCAGCCGAGAAAATCGACTGTCCTTTTTCTATGCTTATGAGCAGAAAGGAGCGACCAACCATGACAAAGCCAAGAGAGAAAACCCGCGAGGAGCTGCAAGCCGAGATTGAGGACGGAAAGAAGAAAATCCGGCAGTTTGAGAACCGAGAAAAGGTGTTGCGTCAGAAGCTATCCAAAGAGGAACGCAGAACGCGCAGCCACCGCCTTATTGTCCGGGGCGCGGTCTTTGAAAGCATTGTGCCGGAAGCAAAGAACATGACCGACGAGGAAGCCGCAG
>OFME01001240.1_pt1 | contig 15189 bp, 17 predicted proteins | sample 1541381 | NCBI WGS metagenome assembly OFME01 (sample SAMN04209243, study PRJEB22552) | human gut metagenome | biome: gut; material: feces | host: Homo sapiens | place: USA: Oklahoma
TTTCTGTCGTTCGCTCTGGAAACTTACGATCTGCGGCAATCCTCCGTAGATCATGAGGCCAAAATGTATTTAACGCTTCTGATATTCCACATACAAGGCAACAAATATCCCCGCTCAGTTCATCATTCAAATAAGTACAATCCATTTTGAATCTGCTTTTACACCTATCGCATTGAAGCGTAACCAAACCGTTTTCGTCTGACTGCAGCGTGGCTTTACCAATGGTGCTCGTATTTTCTATTCCTCCCTAATTCGTAATTTCTATATACCTGATTAGCCTTTCTTCTACATACTCGGCAATCAATTGAACCATGGCCCCCGCATCGTTATCACGATAATAACTATCAAATGCTTCATAATACCGTTTACGGTCTGCAAATTTCACATTGATAGGTGGATAGCCATTCTGCATAAGAAACAGGTTCAGTATCAAACGCCCTGTGCGGCCGTTGCCGTCCACAAAGGGGTGAATACCCTCAAATTTCAAATGAAACAGCGCTGCACTCTCAATCGGGTGCAGTTTTTTCTTTGAAAACTCTTTTACGAGCTTTTCCATCTGTTCCGGAACAACAACCGGCTCCGGCGGCGTATGGTATGCGCCCATAATTTTAACAGGAATCCGTCGATAAACGCCGCGGTCCCCCGGTCGATCCATCAAAACCAGCGTGTGAATCTGTTTGATAATGGTTCCGCAGCCACGGGCAATGGGCGGATAACTCGGTTAATCCCTCTCCCGGCATGATCGTTTTCTTTGACTGGAATGACCCGAACAGCGCATCCGGCCCGCAGGACGGCGAAGCCGATCACGTCGGCATTGTGGAAAAATGCGAAAATGGCATCGTCTACACCATCGAGGGCAACTCCGGCGACGCCTGCCGCCAGAACCAATATCCCGTCGGGTATTATGAAATCCTCGGATATGGGATCTTGAACCCATAGGAAACCAGCCGCCTGATTTGAGCGGCTGGTACATAATTTAGCAGTGATCCTTTGCAATACAAGTAGGTATACAGCGCAATGAAATATTCAGACATAATTTTTGCTCAATTCAGACAATATTTCGGCATAAACGTCAACTATATGCTATTGTATAGACAGAAAATTCAGGTTTCGGCTATATATAACTTGAAACTTGATTTTGCAAGCAGTGGTGGCCACCACAGACAAAAAGTATTTTTTAGCGAAAGGGTGACAAACTCAATGAAACCAAAAAGACTGTTAGCGTTGTTGATGGCTGTTGTAACGGTGGTATCCGCATTTACGATACGTTACATAAATTTTGAATTCTAAATCTATTTGAATGTAGTTTTTTATATAATCTCGTAAATCGTCTTAATTCAGGAGTTAATATTATGAACAAAAAAGCTATAATCTGCACGGTTGCAATTCTCATTCTACTGGTCGGCGCATCGGTTATTTATTTTATCATGGATCGATCAAGTGAAGCGGAAACGGAAAATTCATCGTCTATGTCAGCTGCTGAACCCGAAAGCTCGAATTCTCCATTAGAAACGTCAAGCGAAGCACCGACAGAAAGTGAACCAAAAGAAAGTGCTTCTAAAACAACTTCGTCGGAAGTGAATTCACCGGAAGCTGATGCGCTTATAAAAACTTTTGCAGAAATAGGTGAACCCTATACGCTGCACAGTCGGTACTATAATCAAGGCGAAGCAAAAACAGAAGATGCACCGTGGCTCGGCTGGGATGGCGACTTAGAGCTTTGTATAACTGATGCTATCGTTAAAGAATATGAGGAAAGTGATATTAAATATAACTCGGATAGTTCTATCTGGGCAAGATACGCATCCGATTTTGAAGACCCGTGCATACTGCATGTAGAATTATCCCTTAAGAATATTGATGCAGAAAACAAAAACGGCGTAAAATATAAATTCAACGCCAATATGTTTGTACTTAGCGCGTATGAAGACCTTATTCCCGAGAATCAGAACAACCCGGAGGGGTATACAACCGTCGGAAATTATTATTCTGCATACGAGACCTATTTTGATCCACACGGTCCCGGAGACGATTACTGGAGCTTTGAATTACAGCCGGGCGAAACACAAAATTTCACAATAGAGTTTTTGATCGACCGCGTATATTTATCGCAAAAAGATCCGTTCTTAGCCATCACTCCCGGCAGAGAAATCTTTTACGGCGTTATGCTGCGTGATTTAGCAAAATGAAAGGATAGCCCACATGAAAAGTCTTAGGCACTTTCTGCAAAATGAGCTCTACAATTTATTTCACAGCAAATCATTTCTATTTGTGCTGCTGATTTTACTTTTAATCGTAACAGCAGATGATATTTTGGCTTATAAATCATATAAAGATAATTTACAGCTTACTCTTACAACTGTAGACTTGCAGGCAGACGGCACTTTTGCCGAATACCCTTTCCTGCAAATCTACACTCTTTATAATTCGTGGATCGGCGGTCGAGCCAATGAAACGCTGCCGATGGTTTTCTTTTATACGATGCCGGTTTTTGTCGTTATCCCGTACAGCTGGTCTTATCTTGCGGAAGAAAAGAACGGATACGACCGCATTATGGCATCGCAGCTTGGAAAAGCTTCTTACTTTTTAGGAAAATATGTCTCCACGTTCCTTTCAGGGGCTTTAACGGTTTTGCTGCCGATGCTTTTTAGCTTTTTGCTTGCGTCATGCCTTGTGCCGGCTTATCGCCCGGATATAAACTTTGCCTTATATTATCAAGTAAGCGCAACTAAGCTGCTCGGAAACCTCTACTACGCTCACCCGTTATGCACAGCTTTCCTGAATATGCTGATGATCGGTATATTTGCCGGTGCATGGGCAACGATTCCGCTTGCACTTTCATTCTTTGAAAAGAATAAATTTGTGGTTCTTTTTGCACCATATCTTGTACTGCTGTATATCATCGCATCTTTGCAAAAAGCATCCGTATACCGCTCATTTACCGAAACCTCTGTTCTAAACTACATTTGGATGACCAGTTCATCGTCCAATCAATCTATCGTGGTCTATGCGATTATGATGGCTTTACTCATTCTTCTGCCGCTCGCTATTGTTTTGGAAAGGGGGAAAAACGCAGATGTTTATTAAATTTTTGGATCACGATTTGCGCTACGGCATAGGGCACGCTAAAAAGCGCTTAATCGTTACATTTATTATGTTTTTCTTCCTTTCGATCTATCATTTCTGGACGCTGCGCATTTTTGAGCTCACCGATCCGCAATATTTGGAATCTCCTGTTACAACGGCAGACTATTTCTTGGCATTGATTGGCGGCTGCGGTAAAGTGAATTTGATCTCCGGCGCAGAAAACGATTTCGTAATGCCGACGATGTGGTTCGTATTCGTCTTATGGATGCAATTTACTTCTCTATATTATCCGTTTGCAGAATTAAACGGCATAGGCAAACAGCTAATGGTGCTCTCCGGCAGCAGAGGAAACTGGTGGCTTTCAAAATGTGTTTGGACAATCATCAATACCATTACAAACTATTTGATCGTTTTTGCAGCCAGCACGGCTGCCGGATTATGCTTTGGTGCAAAGCCGAGTATGCAGGCAAATTGGTATGTTTCGAGAGAGCTCTACATGAAAGCAGACGATTTAACAAGCAGTACCACTTGGAATATTTGGCCGGTATTTTTAATGACCGGCTTTACTATGATCGTACTCGCATTGGTACAGTTGATCTTATCTCTCATTTTGAAACCGGTGCAAAGCTACTTCGTACTTGCCGGCTATTTATTCGCAGGCGCCTATATTCAAAGCCCGGTGTTTTTTGGTAACTATGCCATGGGCGCAAGAAACGCACTGCTTGTGTCAACCGGTCTGACCATGCCGTTTGGTATATTATTGGGAATATGGCTCGCTGTGCTTAGTATCGGTATAGGGTATTTTGTGTTCCAATATCGAGACATTCTCGGCTCAGACCTATCGTAGTCATGAAAAGGAGTAAGCCTATATGGAAATCGCAATAAATCATGTTACAAAAACGATCAAGAATATTACCGTCATTGAAGACGTCTCGCTCACCCTTACAAGCGGTACGATCTACGGTCTGCGCGGTGTGAACGGCTCCGGTAAAACTATGCTTATGCGGTTAATCGCCGGGCTGATCCGCCCGACGGAGGGCACGATCACGATTGATGGTAAGGTACTTGGAAAGGATATTTCTTTTCCGCCGGACATTGGTATGCTGATTGAAAACCCGGCATTTATCGATCATTATACGGCGGCACAGAACTTAAAGCTGATTGCAAATATTCACCGAAAAGTCGGGGAGGAACGTATCCGCGAAGTGTTGGAGCAGGTCGGACTCGGCGCGGATGATCCGCGAAAATACAAGCAGTTTTCACTCGGTATGAAGCAGAGATTAGGCATTGCCGGAGCAATTTTGGAATATCCTGCGCTGCTTCTGATTGATGAGCCGACAAACGCACTGGATACAGACGGCATAGAAATGGTGAGAGATCTGCTTCTTGAGCAAAAACAGCGGGGCGCATTGGTTATTCTGGCTTGCCATGATTTTTCTGTTTTGCGCGAGCTGTCCGATGAAATCTACCTTGTACGGGAAGGACGTGTAACGCCGTATGAAACGCAAGATAAGAGTGAGTAAAACGCTTTCGGTCATTCTTTTATCCGTTGCACTGGTGCTTTGTGCATGGCGCATCTGGTACGTTAATGCAACAGCCTATTCATTTGAAACGCAGGAATACGGCATCGGCGAATGGATTCCCCTAAACGGTGATTTTTTCTACTCAAAAGGAGAAAATACCAATGGGTATTCTGTTCGTGTTCGCGAAGCGGAAGTAGTGCGTTACGAAGATTTTATGCAGCGATTCGGCAAGCCTGTCGATTATCTTGCAGAAAACACACAGCATGACGTAGTTCTGTTGACCGTAGATTTCAAAAATGAAAACAATACGGACGGCGGCGTTTTTATCCGCGATTTTAACCTTTTGAATGAAGCGCAGTCCGCTTACTTCAATAAGAGTGAAATCTATATGAAAATCGCAAACCCGGATCTTAACTCAAAAGCAGATGGCATCTCTGTGATGCCCGGAACGGAAGCTTCTCTTTATATGGTCTACCCAACATCCGGCCGTGCAGATGGCGTGACTTACCTTGAGGAACAAGCCGGAAAAGAACAAATCGTTATGTATCTAAATGTCAGCTTGTACCCAGTGAAAAAATGCGTGCGTATGGTTCTTCCGATGCCGTAAAAATAAAAACCGCCTGCTCATGTATCAAAATTAGATACATAGCGGGCGGTTTTATATGGAATATGAAATAAGAAGTTATCTTACGGGTTGTTGTATTTCATTAGGTGTTTTATATAGTAATACGCTTCTAATGGCAGTAAAGTTTGAGTGACTGATCGGTAGGCTCTCTTGATTATCCAACTTAACTTCTGCATCAGCAAAGCAAGTCACATGATCTATATTTACAAAGCAGCTTCTGTCTATAAATAAAAATCTACTGTCATTTATTTCTTTATAAATCTCTTTTAACGGTAATTGAAGATGAAAATTGCCGTTCTTTGCTTTGATCATGGTTATACGATTAACTCGCTTTACGTATAAGACATCATCTAATGGAATTCGGATAATTTCCGAATAATGAGAAAACGTGTAGTATCCTTTTTGCTTTTTAGAGGAAATTTCCAGTGCAGTGCAAAGTGCTTCCGGCAGATCCGAAAACAAATTGTGTGTGGATAGATACCGAAATGCGCCTACCTGATACCCCAGCCGAGTAAAATCGTAGTCGAGAAACTTTGAAAAGAGAATGACGATAGTGTCCGTAGCGGTTTTTCGCATTTCCGAAAGTAAACGAAAATCTTCATGTGGATGCGCATCAATTTCGACCATAAGAATATCGAAGTGAATTCCATCTACCATATCATCACGAAGCGACGCTAATTGCTTATACTGCTCAATCAAAATGCACTTGGTTTCATTTTTATATGTTTCTACAAAGCTTTGAATATGAGATTTTATTTTTTCCAATAGTTCGCAGTTTTTTCCGCAAAGTGCTAAACGAAACATGATTATACCTCCCGTCCGCACCGATCGTATTGTAAACTAAAATGAAAATTGAGAACTACTCAGACCCTCTGGTATAATGGTTTCACCACAAAACACATATCTTCCAAAAAAAGAGGGTTCTCATGATGAAATCATATCACATTCAGTGTCCAAAATGCAACAACGATCATTCATTTTATCGTTACGGCAAAGATCCCGATGGGTATCAGAAGTATCTCTGCCGAACCTGCCAACATCAATTTGCACCCGAACGCCCAAGAGCACGGGAAGAGCATCGTCGGAAGTATAAAAAAGAATTTCTAATACTTAGTTTTTCTAACACTTGTGATTTAAAAAATCCTGTAGCTATATCACATCCATCTTCAGATTTATAAATTCTCTTAATTCCACTTATATAAGGCATGTACTTTACACCAAGCACCCACGGATACGCAGCAGGAAAAGTTATTTTTTCATCATTTGATCCAGAGCTTATAATCTGGATCCCATCAGAAACTATTCTTTGTGTTATATTATATAATGCGTGTAGATGAATCCAATTATGAATTCCTATACTCAAACAAATACATTTAAAATTACTTTTTTCAAATAACTGAAATGCTGAGCATACCTCTTCTAAAGAGATTTCCATATGTGAGTCCCATAAAGAAACTGCCGTAATATTTGCATCTTTAAATTTTTCTGCCAAAATAGATGTACACACTGTTCCGTGGATCATTTCAGCCCACTTATATTCTTTGATTGAATTCCCATGAGCATCTATGACGGTTATATCTTTACCAATTAGATTTGCAACTTCATTTTTACTTATATAATTATCTATAATTGCCACTTCTACCCCACGATTTTCACCTCCATGCCCTCATACGGCATTTCATTTTCAGATAAATGTATCTCAAACGCCACGGGGTTCGTTTCTCGGCGCAATGCACCGATGAGCACTTTGCCTTCCTGCTCGGTCGAAAAGATCTTTTCCGATTCCACAACATGCAAAAAATACGCCTTGCCGAACGCGCCGTCCTCCTGCTTTACGGTGTAAACGCGGTAGCCTCTCTGCCGATTACCATAAACGGCTTCGCGCGGCACAACGCCGTCTTCCACACGCATCAGCGTTACGGTAGGTAATGCGTTTATGTGCGTGGTCTGTGCGTAGACCGTCATGCACAGCACAAACAGAAAATATACCGCGCCGAGCGCGCAAAAGATTTTCGCGCGCAGCTTCACTTTTCGCTTCATTTTGCACCTACACTTTCAGCTCAGAGAGCACAACGCCCTCGATCAAATGATCCTGCCCGAGGAAAAACACCAGCAGCGCCGGTATAAGATAAAACACGGAGACCGCAAAGAATATGCCCGGCGCTTCCGACACCACGTTCGCAAGGTACACGGAAAGCGGGTTTTCATACGTTTTGCGAATAAACACCACCGCTTGGTCGACGATATTCCAGTTATCCGCAAAGAGCAAAACGGTCAACGCCGCCACGACCGAGGACAAATTTGGCCGCACGATCAGTCTGTACGTTTGGTACTCCCCCGCGCCGTCCAGCGCTGCAGCTTCTATGCAGGAGGTCGGAAAATTTTTCAACTGCTGCCGAATGAGCACCACGCCAAGCGGGTGAAACACCGCCGGTAATATAATCGCGAGTACATTGTCCCGAATATGCAGCCAACCTGCCACCACGAAGTTCGGCACAAGCAAAAGCTGCGCCGGCATCAGCATGATGACGATGTACACAAGAAACAGTGCTTCCTTGTGCTTCCACATGACACGCTCAAAACCATACGCCGTCAGCGGCGCCAAAATCGTTTGCCCAAGCAAAACCGGGATCACGATTGCAACGGAATTCCAGAACATTCTCAGGTACCCCGGACTTTTCAAAAACAGCTCGCGGTACTGCCCTAAATCGAACCGTTCGGGGAGAAGTCCCACACGCACAAAATGCACACCGCGCGAAGCGAAATCCGCTTCGTTTGCGGGCAAAATCTCCGCCGAATACCGACTGATGATCTCCGCACTGCTCATAAATGAGTTGGAAATGACAAACAGCACCGGAAATATCGCTACACCTGCGAGTAAAGCCAAAAATATGTAGGAAGGAATAGAACATTTTTTCATGCTCGCCCCCTATTCCAGCGCATCCGAAACGCGCTTTTGCAAACGGAACACCACGAGCAGCACTGCGCTGATGCACACGAATAGAATGTACGCAATGCTCGAAAGCCGCGGCAGGTTGAGCGCCGCGAACAGATTGTTCATGTAGTGCTGGAGCATGTAAATATCCGGTCCCGGGTACGCGCCGAACAGCATGTAAATTTCTTTGAACACCTTAAACGCGTTGACGACCGACATCAAAAACACCACGAACGTCGTCGGCGCAAGGTATATCCACGTCACCTGCCGAAACTGTGCCAAGTGTCCGCCGCCCTCCAGCGCCATCTGCTCGTAATACGTCTTCGGGATCCAGTTGAGTCCCGACCAGAACAGAATTGTGTTGTAACTCACGGTCTTCCACAAAAACACGAATACCAAAATCGCCATGCGCCCGTTTAATTGTATCAGCGATTCATGCGGCACGCCGAACAGCACCAGCGTGCGGATCAAAAGCCCGTTTTGGTCGAATAAGATCTTCCAAAAATACGCGCCCGTGCCGCTCGGCACCACAAGCGGTAATAATAGGCACAGCGATAAAAGCTGCCGCCCGCGGCTGATCTTCCGCAAGCAAAGCGCCGTCAAAAGCGCCAAAGCCATGCCGAGCGGCACCGTCAGCGCCATGAAGATCGGCGTATTTTTCGCCGCCGTGCGGAAAAGATCGTTTTGCAGCACGTCGATAAAATTTTGCAGCCCCACAAATTGCCCGGAGCCGATGTTGTCGATCACCGCATAATACGCCGCATAGAGAAACGGAACGCAGTAAAACACCGCAACACCGAGCAAACTCGGCGCCAAAAACAACCAGTAGATTTTTCGATTCTTCTTCATGTTCTCTCCCCTTTCGGGCTGTGTCACTCCGCAAAATACTGCTCTGCACTCGCCTGTAATTTCGCCGCCGTTTCCTCCGCGGGCGCTTTGTCCGCTGTTAGGTACGCATTCACCGTTTCGTATAAGGACGCATACAAGCGGTCATCGATCGTCGGGATTGCATTATATTTTTCCATAATCGCATCAAAGTTTTCGAGCGCGCTCTCGGCTTCTTCCTCTGTGAAATTAAACTGCCGCTGCAGCATCAATACCGTCAAATTGCGGTCATAGGCGCGATTGATGCTATACGACCACGCCGTGACGTTATCGATATACTCCGTGAGGTCGCCCGTTACAAAATCGATATACGTCCACGCGTTTTCAGCGTTTTTACTTTCCGTCGGGATCGCAAGCGTGCAGAATTTTTCCAATAACACGTCGCCATTTTCGAGTGCAAACGGTTTTGGGTCGTTCACCGTCTCTTTCGGGTACCCCACCGGGAACGCGAGAGACGGGCTCGGCACGCTGTTATACACCGCAAAATAATCGCTGAAATTGTCCGAACCCGAAGTCGTGTAGTCGCTGTCCGGCGCAAACGCAAAATCGTACATATTTTCTAAAAGCTGCACACATTCTGGTGTGTCGAAGCGCGCCGTTTTCTCATCAAAATCCAAGAACGCGGAAAGCTCGTTCATGACCGCAGAAGCCTTGGGGTACTCTTTGATCATGTAGTATTCCGAGCCTTTTTCTGCTTGCTGCGTCCAGTCATTCAGCGTGGAAAAGCTCAACGTTTCCGGCAACTCTACACCGAGCGACTCTGTCATTTTCTTGTCCGTCCACACCGCCATCGGCAACACCGTGACCGGCATTTCATAAAGTTTTCCGTCCACGCGGTATGTGTCCACCATGTTTACATAATCTTCTTGCGCATTATTGTCGTAAAACACGCCGAGGTCACGCACCAGCCCGCTGTTTGCAAGATCGCGCACAGATAAAAGCTGCGTGTCCAGCAAATCGATCTCCTCGCCGCCCACCAGCGCAAGCTGCACCTTTTCGCGGTAGCCGTTCTCTGGGTACGTCACCGTCTCCACCGTCACGCCGGGAATTTCCTCCGCGAACAGCCCGCTGAACCGCTCGTAATGCACGGCGGAATACTGCGGGCACACCAGCGTCCATGCGCCGGAAAGTGTATTCGCGTCTTCGCTTTCCGCGCTTTCTGCAGAAACGCTCGGCTTCGGCGTCGCCGCCATATTTTTGCTGTAAATATCATCCGCATTTGAAGCACAGCCCGCAAGGCAAAGCAAATTAATAGCTACTAGTATGCTTATAATCTTATTTTTCATTTATATTGTCTCCATAAAGTCACAAATTTGTGGCGCTAAAAATTCATATGATAAACTGGCTATCCGCGGTTCGATAGCCAGTTTATATGCTATATTTTAAGCAATTAGATGTTTTAGAATGCATTTTATGATTTCACTCCCCTTTCCCGCTCAAAAGCAGGATGGGCTCCGTTTTCAAATTTCGGTTCACAAGTACCAGCGAAAGCAAAAAGATGAACACAAGCAGGCACACTGGGATGAATACATACACCGCGACCGGCCCCGTCTCGTCCGTTTCCGGCTCCGTGACTTCCGTCTGGCCCTTCTCCCAAATGCTGAATGTGGTGTCGATCTCCTCCGTCTCCGACTGTGCCGTACCCGTCAGCACATCGCTTTGCAGCAGAACTGCACTGATGCCGACGCCGATGACAGACGCTACCAACGCCAAAACCAAAATCCCCGCCATCAGCGATACGCGGCACTGCGCCTTGCTCATGCCCAAACTCCGCTCGATCGCCGTGCGCTTTTTCTGCTTGACGATAAAGAAGTAGAGCAACAAAACCACAATGCCCACGACCGCGATCAAGCCGCCCACAAACAGCAGCACCGCAGACATCCGCGCGTTATTTAAGCTCGTCATAAGGTCTCCGTAGCCGTTATCGTCATAGGTGATCGTGAGCTCGCTTGTCTCCGGCACGGCCACACGCAGCGCCGCGTCGAACGACTCGATCGTGCCGTTTGGCAGCATGAATGAAGTCGTCAGCACCACAAGCCCAATGATAAGCGCAAAAAACGGCACGAGCATGCTTTGGAACAGCGCGATATTCTGCCGCAGGCGGCTCGCCGTTTTCACAAATAGCTCGTCCTCCACGGAGAGCGCGTCGCCCGCGTTCGGGTCCTCCGCACTCGGGTTAATGTCCATAAAATATTTCTGCATTTCGGCTTTAAAGTCCTTCAAATGCGTGCTGTCGTCTACAAGCGCGCTGCACGAATCGTACAAAAACGATACGCCCGCAGTTTCTGCTTCTGTGCGCAGGAAATTGACTGGCAAAATCACGTCCGCACCGCCGGGCGCGCTGTGCGTGCCGATGATCTCAAGTGCCGCGTCGCCGATCATCTGGTAGATCGTGCCGTTCATAGACTGCCGTACCGTGTAAATCTCAAGCGAAAGCGTATCGCCCGGGTGCAATCCCGTTCGCTCCGCGTAATCCTCGCCGATGACGCACTGCGCGCTGTCGCCGCTCAAAAACGCCGCGCTTTGGCCGTCCGCAAAATGCAGATTGTCTGCCGAAAGCTCCAGCGCCTCAAGCGAATTCCCCGCGCGCACGATCGTGTCGCCGCCGAGGAACATCTCCTGCGCGCGCACCTCCGGGCTGAACGCCCCGGCCGCCACGGCGGTGCATCGCACATCGTGCACGCCCGCCTCTGTCAAGTGGTCAAACGGCTTCGCCTCAATGTTCAGCCCCGCGGTTTTCGCGCCGTTTCGGCTCGTGATGCGCACTGTCACCGGCACGGAATCCGAAAGGCTTTGCAGCGCAGCCTTGTTCACGCCGATATTCCCCACGTAAAACGCCATGCAGGCCGCAAGCAGCGCCGCAATGCACAAAACCAGCACGCTCCGCCCGCGGCTGCGCAGTTGATACTTCACTTGTACAAACATCAGCATATATCCTCCACAAAAATTAGCAATATAGTCGTTATAATCTGTGATTTAACTATATAGTGAATTCATATTAAGTCAATATCTAATACACAAAATGACAAAAACAAAACATGAAATTACGTATTGATGAATATTTGCACCCAAACTCACAGCTTCAATTTTTGCTTATATATCTAATAGTGACTTAAAACAGAAAAACAGCTCAAGAACCCGACATTTCAATCAGATTCTTGAGCTGTCCATTAAATACTATGAGTTTTATTTGGTCAAATGAATCACACTGTGAAATCTATTTTCCTCATCATTATAATACATTCTCGATACTCCGTGATAACGCTGTACCGCTTGTTTGACACTTTTTAGACCTACACCGTGGTGTTCTTTATCTTTTTTCTTCGTTTTTATATTTCCATCTTCATCCATATCCGGAGCAGAATCGCAAGAATTAATAATCGTAATCAACATTCCGGTCTCTCCTTGCTGCGTAGCAGAAAGTTTAATATATTTCTCACTGGTATTTTTTGCTGCTTCCTCGGCATTAGTAAGTAGGTTATCAAAAATTGCTGTAATGTCATGAGCCGATATAAAATCTACCGAATGCTGACGAATATCAAAATCGACATCAATGCCTAACGATTTGCAGATAGATGCGTGATGAATCAAAATTACATTCAGAACTGTATTATCACATAATCGTGCTATCTTTTGCAAAGCCGGATCCCGTTCCATATCCAAAAGGTAATTTTCAAGTTCATCATAATTTTTCGATTCAAGCAGTCCCCTCATCACTTGCATATGACCACGTATATCATGTATCAGAACACGTTGATGATCATAATGGTCTTTTAGTATTTTATAATTCTCCGTATTTATTTCAGCTTTCTGAGCAATTAACTCCAATTCTAAACGATCATTATACATTTTCTGTATATGATTATAAACAACTGTTACTAAAATATTAACCATCAGTAATGCAATAACACTAATTGCCATCAATATGCCAACAATTGGTCTAATCCGCGTAGTTATACTAATGTAGGCAATCGTCATCGTAATAAGTACTGATACTAATGGTAGTACAGATAGTAAAAGAACTGTACTTGTATCTATACCGTCTTTTGTTGGTTTAAAAAGCCTAGCACTGATTTGCATAATGGAAAAATATAGAAGACGTCCCAACACAGCAAAAGAGATCATGACAGATAAATCATACTTATATGCTCCAAAATCATGAGATATAGGTGAAAGTAATACAGAAGCTAAAATCTCCGTCCCTCCCATAACCACTGTTAAAAATGCCACTTGTATGATTCCTATTAATTTTTTACATGCAAAATTCGAAAACAGTAAGATCAAATTTACAAATAAGAAAGCAACTGTATTTATTAATACATTTTTGAATTGTGACAAAGCAAATAACAGCGAGTACCCTAAAATAAACATCCATATTTCTACTTTGCGGCTGCCTTTTCGTTCAAATACTTGTTCAAAGTAGCTCCAAGCCGTAATACCCTCTGAAGTTAAAACAAACGCATAACAAATTAATGCCCACATCACTGCATTCCTTCCATATATAAAAGATATTTATTTTTAAACTCAGAATACCGGCGATTTGCCAGATATGCGCTAATTTCTCTATTCGCGTATTTTAACTTGATCAAATCCTTACTAAAGGATACAACATACTTCATATTGATAATATAATTTCGATATGAAGCGTAAAAGCTGGGAATTTTGAGTTCTTCTTGCCAGGATTGGATTCCTTTCACTGAAATCAAATCACCGTCTACCGTACAAATTTTCGTTCCCCTCTTTTGTCCTTCCAAACAAATAATATCCTCTGATGAAAGTGTTACCACTCCATCCTTTGTTTCAACCGGGATACGAATACTTTCGATATTATATTGATATATAGCATCCTTTAAATTCTCAAAAAGTCGATTTTTATTAATTGGTTTAGAAAGGTAACGAAAAACACGGAAGCGCATAGCTTCGTCTAAATAATCCGGATAGGACGTCACAATAACGATTTTTGTTCTAGGGTTTCTTTTCATTAATTCTGCCCCAACATAAATTCCGCTTCGTCCCGGCATTTCAACATCCAAAAACGCAATATCTGCCTTTTGTTCTGCTTTGAGTAGTTCTTCGCCGCTTACATACACTTTCATCTCCGGACGTTTCAGCTTTCCCTTTTCAAAATATTCGCAAACGTATTTCTGAAGTTGAGCTAAAATTTTCGAATCATCATCACAAAAAAGAATTCGCAAAGCTACATACCTTCCTCCTACATGATATTTGATTATATCATGACTTGGAGATTTTGTCACTTTCTACTTTCTGTTCTCTCAACTCTACAAAATGTTGCACAAGCTGCATAATCATCTCTATTTCTTGATCTGAGCACTTTTGCAACAAGTCAGAAGCATCCTTTGAAACTCGATTTGAATGCATACTCCCCAGCAGCAAAAAATCAGGTGTCACATTAAGTTCATCGCAAATTTTCACAAATAGCGCGACACTGGGAGTTGCCTTTCCGTTTTCAATTCCAGACATATGATTGTTTGAAATATCCAGTTTTTCTGCCAAAATATTTTGCTTTATTCCTAACTTCTTTCGTCTGTCAGATATTCTTTTTCCAATTTCCTTCATATTTAAATTCATAATATCTCGACTGCAAATAATACAGCCCGGTTTCTGCATCGTAGTAGTAGCCGCGGTAGCGGATGGGGTTGATGTTGGCTATGTGGAGCGGGTCGGTTATGGCTTTGCCGCTTGCATCGGTAACGGAGAGCGTATCGCCCCATGTGTCATAGATATACCTTGCGACAAGGCTGCCCTTCGTATCGAAAACCTCACGGACATCGTGGTAGGTGACCCGGCCATTCTCGATTTTGCCGGAGTGGTACGCAAAGGAGATGCCGTACCCGTTCAGGGCTTCGGCCAGTTCCACGTCCGACTGCACATTCTTACGCCGCCATAATTCCAGCGTTTTTTCATAATCCGTCATGCGCAGCCTCCTCGTTGATTTTCCATGCCAATATTATAACGCAGCTTTCACTTGCGTACAACATCATTTGCAGGTTTCCATACCAGGAACGAGCTGATCAATGGGCTACCCCTTCCGAAATTCCCCCGGAGTCACCCCATGTATTTTCTTGAACACCTTCACAAAGTAGCTCTGGGAGGAATACCCCAGATACTCCGCA
>OFME01001241.1_pt1 | contig 15176 bp, 10 predicted proteins | sample 1541381 | NCBI WGS metagenome assembly OFME01 (sample SAMN04209243, study PRJEB22552) | human gut metagenome | biome: gut; material: feces | host: Homo sapiens | place: USA: Oklahoma
AGATCGACTTGCCTTCTGAGGTTCGAGCTAAGCCAAGTACATCTTTACCATTGAGTAAGTCTGTAATTACATCCTTTTGAAACGCTTTCAGCTTTGCGATACCAAAGCTATTGCATATCACCTTTTCCTGTTTGTTTGTCATAATTTTCACTCCTAAACATAGAATTCTCGTTCAAAACTGAAATTTAGAAATTTCATCTGAACTGCCTTTATTCCATTGTTGAGAGCGTAATCAAATTATAATTTCACAGGAATAACATGATATATAATAATAATAGCGAAAGGCTTATCCCGGTACATGAGACAAGCCTTGGCTAATATTATAATTGCGATTTAGTGAACAACCTGCATTTCGCGGTCCTCGAGCAGCGAGCAGCGGTCTGCGATGCCGTCCGTCACATACACCGTCCCGTTTTCGTCCATCAAAATCGCGTCGAACTCGTCCGAATGCGCGCGCCAGTAATCTAGCGCATCGTCCACACCCATGATGAACAGCGAGGTCGAGAGACCGTCCGCGAGTGTGCCGTCATGGCTGATGATGGTCGAGGAGATGACGCCGCTGTCGGCCGGATAGCCGGTGCGTGGATCGATGATGTGGTGATAGGTCGCGCCGTCCTCCTCAAAATAACGCTGATAGCCGCCCGAGGTGATGACGGCCTCGTCCTCGATCTCGATGACGGCGAAGTTTTCCCCGCTGTTCTCCGGGTCTTGCACCGCGACGCGCCAGCGGCTGCCGTCCGGCTTGAGGCCGAGCGCCTGCACGTTGCCGCCGAGCGAGATGATGCCGCTCGTGACGCCGTTTTCGCTGAATACCTGCATCATCCGGTCGGAGGTATAGCCCTTTGCGATGCCGCCGAGGTCAACCTGCACATCATCCGGAATGACTGCGGTGCTGCCGTCGAGCTGTACCTGCGTGTAGTCGACGTGCGCGAGCAGGGCGGACAGCTCCGCCGGGTCGGGCACGCGGTACTGCTGCGTCGTGAAGCCCCACGCCTGCATGACCGGCTCAATGGTGCAATCGAAAATGCCGTCAGTCGAGACGGAGACCTCGAGCGCATCGGAAAGCAACGCACGGGTATCCTCGTGCAGCGCGGCGGTGTGGTCGCGGTTGAGCGCGTAAATGTCGCCGCTCTCGCTGCTGATGGAGAACAGCGCGTCCAGACGCTCGATCTCGCTCTTCGCCGCGTCGAGCGCCTCTCCGGCATGGTCTCCGTAGGCGGTCAGCGTCATGGCCGTGTCCATCGCGAACAGGTCGATCGACTGGGAGTCTGTGCCGGCGGACGATCCCGAGGGGGCGGAAGTCTGTCCGCAGCCGCCCAGAAAAACAAGCCCGAGCAGCAGCAGCGCCTTGATTTTTTTCTTCATAAACAAATATCCTCCAAAAGTTAGCGTTTGCTTACTGCAAAATAGCATATCACGGCAAAAAAGACTTGTCAAGCTGCGAAATCTTGATAAACCGCGGTTCATCTCACGAAAAAGTGCGGTTGACAAATAAAAAGCGCTGGTGTAGACTAAGGTCAGCTTATAATGTTAGCAAAAGCTAACCACAGCATTTTTTCTCAGGCAGCAAAAACGCGCGAGGAAAAATGTTATTTTTCGACGTGATGGTTAGCTTTGTCTAACAAAAAGGAGGAACCGAAAAGTGAAGTGTAAAAACACCATTGCAATGGTGCTGGCAGGCGCGATGCTCCTGCCGAGCAATGCCTTTGCTGCCGACCTGAGCCAGTACAAGGATTTCCCGAACGACTGGTCCGCGAAGTCGCTCGAGCAGGCGATCGACGACGGCCTGCTGAACGGCTCGAACGGTATGATCGACGCGAAGGGTCTGCTGACCCGCGCACAGATGGCGGCGATCGTCTCCCGTTCCTTCGGCGCGGCTAAGACGGCGTCTTTGGACGACTACAGAGACGTACTGCCGAGCGCATGGTATTACAGCGATATGGGCAAGGCAGTCAAGATGGGCGCGTTCCAGGGCGCGAATGGCCTGCTGAACCCGGATGCACCGATCACCCGCGAGGAGGCGTTCACCGTTCTGGCGCGCGCCTTTGCGCTCGAGGGCGGCGGCAGCGCTACGCTGAAGGACTTTGTTGACGGCGGCACGGTATCCTCGTGGGCGTCCGAGAGCGTTGCGGCGCTGGTCGCAGGCGGCTATGTCAACGGCGCGAACGGAATGCTGAACCTGAAGAACAACATCACCCGTGCGGAATTCGCCAAGGTCATCACCGGCATGGCGGCATCCTATGTCGGCGCAGAGGGCGTCTCCGGCAAGACAGTCGAGGGCAACGTGATCGTCCGCGAGAGTGGCGCGTCGCTCTCCGGCATGACCATCAACGGCGACCTCATCATCGCGGACAGCGCGGACAAGGCGTCGCTGGATAACGTCAAAGTTACCGGCCGCATCGTCATCCGCGGTGGTGCGGACGCGGTCGGCATCAAGAATACCACGGCCGGAAAGGGCGTGCTGGTCAGCAGCCCGAACGGCGCGGCGGCGATCTCGGTATCGGGCGGCAGCGTCGGCACTGTGACCGCGAAGTCCGATCTGTCCCTGTCCGGCTCGGTAAGCAATGTTGCTGTTACCGATAAGGCTACCCTGACCGTCGAAAAGAACGCATCCGTCGGCACTGTCACCGTATCTGCGGCAGGCTCCAAGGTAACGGGCGACGGCAAGGTAACGAACGTACAGGTCAACGCGAACAATGTTACCGTCACCAGCAAGGGTGCCAAGGTAACAGCCGGCAGCGGCGTTTCCGGCGTCAAGGCGGGCGATAAGGCCGTAGAATCCGGCAAGACTGAAACCGTTGGTACTGCTTCGACTTCGAGCGGCGGCTCGTCGGGCGGCGGTTCGAGCTCGTCCAGCAGTGTTATCCGTGTCAGCAGCTGGTCTGAATTGCGAGCTGCTGTTCAGCGCGTAGAGGATGGCGGTACCATTCAGCTGGCAACGGATATTTCCGACGCAGGTAATACCAATACAGCTGCTATCGATGGCGTTTCTTCGGCAACTCTGCCGATGGAAAGCGCTACCGCAGGTAAGGCATTTACTTTGGACGGCAACGGTCATATCATTACTGCTGCATCGAACAGCACTTATTGCTTCCTGATCAATTCCGGCGACAGCACCGGTACTACCACAGTTAAGAATCTGACGGTAGACGGCGGCAAGTTCAGCAAAAAGGTTGGCGGTGCATTCTTTGTAGAATCCGGCAATGTGGTATTTGACGGTGTGACTTTCAAAAACTGCAACGCTGGCAACACCGGTGCTTTCAATGGCGGTGGTGCAATCTGCCTGAACAAGCACGGCGGCGGTATGCCTAATGTTACCGTAACCGGTTGTACCTTTGAGGACAACTACGTCGGTGCAGCAGGCGCAACCGGTCGCGGCGGTGCAATCTATGCAAACCACGGCAATCGCAATCCTGTTACCGAAGATACCGCTGTTATGAAGTTGACCGTGAAGAACTCTACCTTCAAGAATAACAAGGCCGCTTACGGCGGTGCGATTGCCGCAGACGGCAACGTTGACCTTTCTGTAACCGGTTGTACTTTTGAAGGCAATGAAGCGGCTACCGGTGCTGATGATATTTACATTTTCGATGGCGTTTCTGCCGGTAAGAAAGACAAGCAGATTTACTCCAATGTAGACGCTGTTCTTGCCGACAATACCTACTCCAACAAAACCGACAGCGAGAATGATATGACTGCTATGAATGTCATCCTGGGCCGTTACTATCCGGCAGGCTATGTTGGTACTCCGATTGAATCGGTTGATGGTGCTATCGACTTGACTTTCAGTGACATTGAGCGTACTAAACCGGTGCAGGATGTACCTAAAAACATCGCTATGACTTCCATCGAAATTGCTGGTAACACTTATTGGTACGGTACTGCTGTTTACGATCCGACTACCAAGAAGTTTGTTGCAAACTTTACTGCAAATGGCACTGCGGTAGAAGCTACTCAGATTGATGATACCAACGTATATTACTATACAGAATCTAATCTGCCAGAAAGTCTGTATGGTACTACGGCTCTGTCTTACACTGATTTCTACAAGGCTGATACCGGTGCTGCTAGGGTAGATGCCGTTTCCTCTGCTACTACCGGCAAATACAGTATGTTTGAGAACACTGACAAATCTAAGCTGGTTTCCGAGGGCGACAATCAGGGTTACAAGATTAACGGTGTCAAGAATGTGTCCGTTCAGGTTGTGGGCGAGCAGTATGTAAAGGCATTCATCCTGAAAACGGCTGGTGCTTCTGTTTCCGGCGCTTATGCGACCGCTGCTAATCTGACGCTGAACGAAAACGCTACTACCGCTCCCGGCTGGTACAAAACTCTGAATGCTGACGGCACTTATGGCACTATCACGGCTTCCAACCCGGTACAGGTTTCCAATGCTACTGCAGTACTCCAGACTAATGCACACTGGGGTGATTATATGGTGCTCGTAACCGACCCTAATGGTTACCTCCGAAACGGCAGACAAGGTACTTGGCCGGTTGGTGCAAACATTCAGGGCATCGTAGTAGAGGCAACTAAGGATGGTCAAACCATTCAGGTTGGTCTGCGCCATATGAAGAACATTTGGGTTCAGGTTTACGAATTCGCCTTTGATGCAGATGAAATCCCTGAACTGGTTGGTGCAACCATCAATAAGATTTCTTATATCGTTCCGGAAAATGTATATGAATACACCTTTGCGGATGGTATTTATATCAAGCCTGCCTACACAGATGCCGTGACCGGCTCTTTTGATGCAGGCCACACTACCTTTACTTTGAACAAGGCACCGGAAGGTCTGGTAAATGCGCAGATGACAGTTGCATTTTCGGTTCCGAAATCGCAAGGTCACGGTTCGGATGTTTACCAGCTGTATAGCGGTAATGTATCGGAAGTAGGCACTGCGGTTAAATTAACCAGGCCGGAAAATTGGCCGGCGAATACCTCCAACGGTACTTACAGCGTGACTATTTCCAGCAGCAATTATGCCGATATTACAGTAACATTCCATATGACTGACGCTCAGAGAACGCAGCTGACGGAACTGAAAGAGCAAGCCGGTGCATTGCTGACCGATTACAACGAGGATACCGCTTCCTCTGCTCTGAAACTTTTGAAATTGCATTATGATGAAGCCGTTGCACTACTGGAAAATGAAGCTGCAACCTCGGATCATGCAACCGAACTGATTAGCGAGCTGCCGGGCATGATTCAGACCGTTCGGGATGAATTAACGGGCAATGTGACAACTAAAACCGGTTCTGCTACAGTAAACAATTTCAATTATACCGCACAGGTCATTGTTACTTATGATCCTTCTACCGGTAAAATCACCAATGTGCAGGACAATAGCACTGATCCCGGCACCAACTCTTCGTTCTGGAACAGCGCAACTGCTATGTTCGCCAAATTCCTTAATAAGACGAAGGACGAGGTTTCGGCTATGAATACCACCGATCCTAACGGCGAAAAGTTCGATGGCGTTTCCGGTGCAACCTATTCTTCGGATGCGATTCGTCGTGCCGTTGTCGATGCCCTCTCCAACAACTAGGAAAGTGAGCAGTCGCCCTCTGCGCCAGCCCTGAAAGCGGCAGACGCTCGGACACAGCTGCTGTATGCAGCAACATCCCCGGCGGAACTTCATGTTTCGGCCGGGGATGGCTGTATCGTCCGGTATACCACCGACGGCAGCATCCCGAGCGTAGACGGGAACACTGCAGAAACCCTTGAAGGCACAACGCTGACCATCCAGCCGAACAGCAATGCAGACAGCACCGTTACCGTCAAGGCCATCGCCGTCAAGGACGGCAAGGCTTCCGATGTCACCGAAAAGACCGTGCAGTTTGTCGCGATCCCCAGTCTGACCTCCGGCACGCGCACCTACATCGGCACAGTGACGGACGGCGGTGTGTCCGGCGGCCCGTATCAGGTCAGTGTGCGCGTAACAACTACCAACGGCAAGATCACCCGCGTGCAGGACAACGGCACCGGGGGCAGCATTGACGATGATTCCGACTATGCGTTCTGGTCCGGTTACAGCGTAATGGAATCCGACGGTATGCCCGCCAAGCTGCGCGGCAAGTCGCTGGAAAATGTACTGAACATGCAGACCGTACCGGATGACGATGACCACAACGTAGACGCCGTTTCCGGCGCTACTGTCTGGTCGGATGCCATCCGTCATGCCACCATCGCGGCACTGCGCTCCAAACCGGTCAGCAAAAGCGAATCTACCGTGCTCGCACCAACCCTCACAGAGCAGACCTGCGTACCGAATGCTTCTAATAAGTATATCGATGTTGCCATGTCGGCCGACGAGGATACCACCATCCGCTACACCCTTGACGGCACCGACCCGTCCGCCGACAGCACCGAAGCGGCTTCCATCGGCTGGTCTGGTGACATTGGCATTCGTCTGAAACCCGATTTGACTAAATATCCGAACGGTCAGGTCATTGAAGTGCGCGCCGCCGCCTTTGACAAGGATGGAAACCGCTCGGATGTGGTTCGGCAGTTCTATGTGTTTGCAAATCCGCTCGGCAACGCGGCCTATACCGCGCAGTACAGCGGCATTTCTGCAACTGTTGACGGCATCACTGCAACCGCTGTAACACAAAGTCCCAACTACGATGATAATTATTATATCACCTCGCTGACGCTCGATAAGGAACACAGCGAAACGTACGCAGACTTTCTCCCCGAGCTGTTCAGCCGCATTTATCTCGCGCAGACCACCGAAGGCGTTAAGCCAATCGAGGGGCACAAGCAAGAGAGCCGAGCTGTCCTCTCAGCCGTGCAGGCGGCACTGAATAAGGCGCTGACGGCTTCCAAGCCGACGCTCACCGTCTCGCCGGAGAAAACCACCTACGCGAATGCGGATGAGGTAACGGTAACGCTTGACTGTTCGACGGACGGCGCGGAGATCTACTATACCGTGGATAACAGCAATACCCTGACCGGTTCCACCGTTTCCGACCCGACCAAAACCGGCATAAAGTACGAAAATCCGCTCTCGGTGTCCATCGGGGACATTGCAGGCGGCAAGCTGTACATCCGCGCGGCGGCGAAAAAGGACGGCAAGTGGTCCGGTATCGTGCGCAAGGATCTGACGTTCGCCAAGGGCGTCAAGGAAAACGCCTTCGTGGTAGACGGGACGAATTATCAGAGCTGGTCTGCGGCATCTACCGCCGTCAAGAAAGGCGGCACGATCGTGCTCAATGATGATGTGCAGCTGACCGAGGAGGACAAGCTCCCGGATGTCGCGTGCACCATCCGTTCGGCAGACGGCGAGACCAAATACAGGCTGAGCGGCTCTCCGATGACGATGAACGCCGATCTTACCCTGTCGAACATCTCCTATGCGCTCGGAAATCTGTACGCGAACGGGCATAATCTCAAGATCTCGAACGATGTGGAGACCGCGTGGAGCTGGACAGCTTACAATCTGTATGCAGGCAGTACCGTGGACAGCACCGCAGCGGGCACGCAGCGCATCAGCGTGCAGGCCGGTAATTTTGCTGTTATCGCCAGCGGCAGAGGCAGCACGACGCATACCGCCAGCGTGGACGTTACCGTCGGCGGCACCGCAGAGGTCGAGCTTGCAGGCGCGTACATGGGCGCGAAACTGGACGGCGATGTGCGGTTCACCGTTGCAGACGGCGTCAAGCTGAATCAGTTCCTCGGCGAACAGAGCGGCGGCACCGTAACCGGCGGTTTGACGCTTATCATCAGCGGCGCGCCGACGATGAGCACCGGCTCTTACAGCACATATAAGGCCAGCGTCAACAAGGATTCGTTCGGTACGCTCGACCTGACCCACGCAGATGCGGATTTCATCACCGCAAACCGTGATAAATTCACCGGTTTTGCCACGGTTTTGCCAAATGCATAATTTCTCACAAGTCCAAGGGCGCTCCAGCAGGAGCGCCCTTTACTTTTGCGCATTGTTCGCACGACGGTGCACAAATCAGAATATGTCGGCTTCGGGTGCGTTGCCCAAAAATTCATCCACAGTATTCGCGATTGCATCCTGAAAGTCCTCATCTGCTAAAATGGGGTGCAGTTCAGAGTCCGGATGGCTTGTCTATTGCCTGTTCACTTTTGAAAACTTGATTATACGCCATCCAATAAATACCTGCGTTGAACCGCTGTCTATAGCTTCAAACTATGGATAATGATGGGTTTCTCGTATTTTACAAATGGGTCATCAGCCTCTATACTAATATCATAAAATAAACGAGCCACCGCTCATTGCATAGATCAGAAAGGACAACCCCCATGAAAAATCCCGCTCCTTATCGTTACGATATTGTCGGCAGCTTCCTGCGCACGAAGGCCATCCACGAAGCACGCAGCAGGTTTGAAGCCGGCGAAATTTCCGCTGAAGAACTGACCAAGGTCGAAGATGCCGAGATCACCGGTCTGGTAAAGAAGGAAGAGAATGTCGGTCTGCACGCAGTCACCGACGGCGAGTATCGCCGTTCCTTCTGGCACATGGACTTCCTCTGGGGTCTGACCGGTACGCAGAAGGTCAAGTCCGAGCACTTCTCCGTCGCATTCAAGGGCTTCCAGCCGAAGGCTGAGACCGTAAAGATCGTGGACAAGCTGGATTTCCCGGACGATCATCCGTTCCTCAGGCACTTTGCGTTCCTGCAGAGCGTGGCCTCCGACCTCGTACAGCCCAAGCAGTGCATTCCGTCTCCGTCCATGCTGCATTTGATCTGCTGTGTTCGTTCGACCGACTACCAGCCGATCGAGCGCTACAGGGACGAGCAGGTTCTGCTGGACGATCTGGCAGCGGCTTACCAGAAGGCGGTAAAGGCGTTCTACGCTGCCGGCTGCCGGTATCTGCAGCTTGATGATACCTCCTGGGGCGAATTCTGTTCGGCTGAGAAGCGCAAGGCATACGCAGAGCGCGGCATCGACGTAGATGAGGTCGGCCGCAAGTACGTTTATGTGCTCAACAAGATCCTCGAAGCAAAGCCGGAGGACATGGTTATCACCATGCACATCTGCCGCGGCAACTTCCGCTCGACCTGGTCGTCCACCGGCGGCTATGAGCCGGTAGCGGAAATCCTGTTCGGCCACTGCAACGTGGACGGCTTCTTCCTCGAGTACGACAGCGACCGTGCAGGCGGTTTCGAGCCGCTGCGTTACATCGGCAAGCAGAAGGTCGTTCTGGGGCTGGTAACCTCCAAGGATGCCAAGCTGGAGAACAAGGAAGACGTTATCGCGCGTATCCGCGAGGCTTCCAAATATGTGCCGCTCGAGCAGCTGGCGCTCAGCCCGCAGTGCGGCTTTGCTTCCACCGAGGAAGGCAATCTTGTCACCGATGATGACCAGTGGAGCAAGCTGGCGCTCGTCAAGGAGATTGCAGAAGAAGTCTGGGCCGATTAAACAGCAGGACAGTCTAAAAAGCAGGGAACACGGAAACCGGCAGGTCTCACCGCCGGTGTTTGGATAAGAAAAACATTTGCGCAGATAAAATCCCACTTGATGTCAGGTACGGTATCAAGTGGGATTGTCTGTTTTCTGTTTCTGTTCGTTCTAACGGGAATACCAGTGAATGGTTATGATAATAGCGGATTTTCTGCAAAACACAGCGCTCAGCGCGCCTGAAAATGTATGGGTCTAAATTCACATCTTCGGGCGCCATCGCAGCCCCCATATTATTGGCGTCCTTGACGCCGAGCTCGATCATCTTTCCGAACAGCACGTGGGTCATGCGGACGGAGGAGCCGCCTTCAGCGCCGAGCACGGCCGCGCCGGCCGCTGTCGCGGTCCATTGCGCAGTAGGGGTGCGCTGACCGCCGTAGGCGAGGGGAAAGCGGTACTGTCGCTCTGCCGAGCAGAAATGCGAGGAGGCAGAGACGGCAAGACGTGCGGCTGCGCCTGCCTCGACGAGCACGCCGCCGAGCGCAAGTCCCTGCGCCATGGTCGAGCACGCGCCGTACTGACCGAGGTAGGGGACATCCGAGTGCATGGAGGCGAGAAATGAGCCGATGCACTGGTTGAGCAGGTCTCCGGCGAGGATCAGGTCGAGGTCGCAGTGCCGCAGACTGCCCTTGCGCAGCGCGAGGTCGATGGCGGTGCGCTGAAGCTCACTTTCCGCAAGCTCCCACGACTTCTGTCCCATGCGGTCGTTCCGCGTGACGAAGTCAAAACGGCTGCCGAGCGGGCCTTCACCCTCTTTTTTGCCGACTGCGGCGGCGTGCGACAGCAGATAGGGACGGTTTTCGAGCGTGAGCGTGCGTTTTCCGGCGTGTGCGATCATCCGGCGCCGCCTCCCTTCAGCACGAGCAGCACAAGGCCGTAGAGGACGCTCGCGGTGATGCCGTAGACGAGAACCGGCCCGGCGATGACGAACAGCTTTGCGCCGAGACCGAGGATAAGGCCCTCGCTTTTGTACTCGATGGCAGGCGAGACGATGGCGTTCGCGAAGCCGGTGATGGGGACGATCGTGCCGGCGCCGGCGTGTTTTGCGAGCTTGTCGTACAAGTGCAGACAGGTCAGCAGCGCGCCGAGGAACACCATGGTGATGGCGGTCGCGGCGGCGGTGCCGTCGGTGTCCAGACCGCGCGACAGCCAGAACATGCGCACGCCCTCGCCGACCGTGCAGATCGCGCCGCCGAACACAAACGCCAGCAGACAGTCTCGTGCGAGCGGCGACGGCGGACTTTTCCGCGCCAGCAGCGCCGCATATTTTCGTTTATCCGGTTGCATAACGTTCCCTCCCAGAGGTTTTTGAATGTATTTTTTGCAGGGAAAGCTAAATTATGCAATAAACATCGCAGACAGCTCGTTTAAGACAGTCGCGCGTCAGCACGCGTTAAAACATTTGCGGAGCAAATAAAAAAACCGGGGACATGTGCCTCGGTTTTTTTACACTAAGAGGGAGAAAGTTTCCGTATGGGAACTTTCGGACGACTCGTGTTCTGCGAAGTCAGAACACATCTTGTCGGAAAAACGCAGTTTTTCGACAGGAAGAATTAAATGCTGAACACGCCGAAGATCTTGCTTGCGAGCTCGGAAGCAAGGATAGCGACCAGCAGGATCGGCGCAATCCAGCGGATCATGACGCGGTGCAGCTTTTCACGGTGGAACGAGCCTGCGCCCGACTTGACCTCGTCCGCGACGACCTTGGTGCCGACGACATGGCCGATCAGCACGCAGGTCAGCACAGCAACGATAGGCATGAGCACCGAGTTCGAGATAAAGTCGAAGAAATCAAGGAACTGCATGCCGATGATCGTGACGCTTTCCCACGGGCCGTAGCCGAGGCAGGACAGCATGCCGACAACCAGACAGATCGCAATGATGATGAGCGTTGCCGGGATGCGCTTGAGCTTGAACTTGTCCATGATGACCGACGCGAGCGTCTCCATCAGCGCGATGGAGGAGGTCAGCGCCGCGAACAGGACGAGCAGGAAGAACACCGCGCCGATGACCGTGCCGAACTTCATCGAATCGAATACCATCGGCAGCGAGATGAACATCAGGCTCGGGCCGCTGTTGACCTGAGACGGGTCGCCGCCGTTGAATGCGATGACCGCCGGAATGATCATCAGACCGGCGAAGAACGCGAACAGCGTGTCAAAGATCTCGATCTGCGTGACCGAATGCTCGAGCAGGTTTTCCTTCGGCATATACGAGCCGTAGGTGATCGTGATGCCCATCGCGAGCGACATAGAGTAGAACATCTGGCCGCACGCGCCGAGCACGGTAGAGGCCGAGAACTGCGAGAAATCCGGCATCAGATAGTACTTGACGCCAGCCAGAGCGCCCGGGATGGTCAGCGAATAGAGCGCGATGACGACGATCAGAACGGCGAGCACCGGCATCATGAGGCGGCTTGCATTCTCGATGCCCTTCTGCACGCCGAAGATGACGACGAGACCGGTGATGAGTACAAAAAGCACGAACCACGGGGTCGGGCCGCTGAAGTTCAGAATGGTCGCCGGGAGCGAACCGGCGTCGAAGCCGATGAAGCGGCTGAAAAAGCCGCCGTTGTCCGCTGCCTCGAGCGCGCTGCCCGAAATGAACGTCCACAGGTACTTCATGACCCAGCCGCCGATGACGCAGTAATACGGGGTGATGATGAGCGGGACAAAGGCCGCGATCCAGCCGAGAAAGTTAAAGCGCTTGTCGAGCGCGCCGTAGGCGCCGATGCACGACAGCTTGGTCTTGCGGCCGATCGCGAACTCGGTGATCATCAGCGAAAAGCCGAAGGTCACGACCAAAATCAGATACACGAGCAGAAAGATACCGCCGCCGTAACGCGCCGCCAGATACGGGAAGCGCCAGAGATTGCCCAGACCGACAGCCGATCCCGACGCCGCCAGAACAAAGCCGACGCGACTGGAGAAACTGCTTCTCTCTTGTTTTTCCATAGTTTGTTATCCTCTCCTGATATATACTTCTCTTTTTTTGGCCGGATTTCCGGCCTGTGCACGGCAGGGGATGCTCCCGCCGCGGAAATCGCACCGGCTGCGCGGTGCAACAGAAAAGCGGCGCATGTCCGAATCTCGTGCGTCGCCATAAAAATTATTTTTATTATATCACATTATTCCGCAAAAACCAACACCTGAAATAAAAAAGACAGGAAAAATCCGAAAACCCATAGAAAAATAAAGCGCGCGTTGCGGACAGGGATGCTTTGTGCTATAATCACAGCATTGAAAACGATTTGTCTGTTATAAGGAGTGTGCATGGATATGAAAACTTACCGTTTCGGCGTTCTCGGAGCAGGCAGCATGGGCAAGACCATCGCCGCCGGTGCGGTACGGGCCGGTCTGTTCCGTCCGGACGAGGTGCTGCTGTTCAACCGCAGCGAGGAAAAGCGTGCGGCGAACAGGGCGGAGGGCTACGCCGTGACCGGCGACTTCACCGAGGTCTACACCGCGTGCGATACTGTGCTGCTGTCGGTCAAGCCGCAGAACTTTGCCGAGGTGCTGCCGCAGCTCGCCGCATGCAAGTGCGACAAGCCGCTCGTGCTGTCGATCGCCGCAGGCATTTCGTTTGCGAAGATCGAGGCGGCGCTCGGCGCAGATACCCCGATCATCCGCGCGATGCCGAATACGCCGCTCATGCTCGGCGTGGGCGCGACGCAGCTGGTCAGGAACGCCGCCGCGAGCGAAAAGCAGCTCGCCGCCGTGCGCAGCCTGTTCGACGAGATGGGCGTGACGACGGTATTTGATAAGGAAGACATGATAAACGAGGCGATCCCGTATGCAGGCTCCGCACCGGCCTATATCTACGCCTATGCGGACGCGATGGTGCAGAGCGCGAAAAAGCACGGCATCGACGAACAGGACGCGCTTCAGATGTTCTGCCAGACCATGATCGGCGCGGCGAAGATGCTCATGCAGGGCGAAAAGACCCCGGCGGAGCTGATATGCGCAGTCTGCTCGCCCGGCGGCACGACGCTCGCCGGCATGCAGGTGCTCGAGGAGCGCGACCTGTACGGCATGGTCGCGGAGGCCTGCGATAAGTGCACCGCGCGCGCCTACGAGCTCGGCAAATAAAAAATTTCGATTTTTCGAAAAAACAGGTTGACAAATGCCTTTTTATCGGTTATACTAAATGAGCTTGGTCAAAGACAGCTGGCAGCCGCAAGGTTTTAAATGGCGTTTTCGCCGCCCGCCGAGGTCAACATGGAAATGTATATTGCATCGTTACGATGTTTTCTGTGTACCCTCCTGTGTCTTTGCGCCGGGAGGGTACTTTTATTTCATAGGAGGTGAAAATGATGCCGAATGCAAAGGTTCTGGAAGAGAAGAAGGCCGTAGTTGCGTCCCTGGTTGAGAAGATCAAGAATTCTCCCGCTGGCGTACTGGTCGATTACAAGGGCATCAACGTTGAGGATGATACCAAGCTCCGCAAGCAGCTTCGTGAAGCTGGCGTTGAGTATGCTGTCATCAAGAATACCCTGATCCGCTTTGCAGCGAAGGAGCTGGGCTTTGACTGGGACGAAAACCTGCACGGTACTACCGCGCTGGCTATCTCCACCACTGACGACGTTGTCGCACCCGCTAAGATCCTCGCTGATTTTGCGAAGACCCATGAGAACTTCAACCTCAAGGCTGGTTACCTGGAAGGCAAGGTAATCGGTGAGGACGAGGTCAAGAAGCTTGCAGCTATGCCGAGCAAGGAAGTCCTTATCGCTCAGGTTCTGTACAGCTTCAACTTCCCCATTATGCAGCTTGCTATTGCTTGCGATGCTATCGTTAAGAAGGCAGAGGGTAATGAGGAGATGAAGGTTGCCGAGCTGGTAGCCCCGAAGGAAGCTGCTGCTGAAGAAGCTGCGGAGTAATTCCTGTCCCCAAAGCTGTCAAACAGGACAGCAAAACACATTAAATTTTAAAAATAACTTAAATGGAGGTTTATCCCATGACTGTTGCTGAGATTATGGAAGCTGTAAAAGAGCTCAAGGTTATGGAGCTCTCTGAGCTGGTAAAGGCTCTCGAGGAAGAATTCGGCGTATCCGCTACGCCCGTTGCTGTTGCTGGTGGCGCTGCTGCTGGTGACGGTGCTGCTGCTGCTGAGGCTAAGACCGACTTCGACGTCGTTCTGGTTGACGCTGGCTCCTCTAAGATCGGTGTTATCAAGGTTGTCCGCGAGATCACCGGCCTGGGCCTGAAGGAAGCTAAGGAGAAGGTTGACACCGCTCCGCAGACCATCAAGGAGGCTGCTCCGGAGGCTGAGGCTAACGAGATCAAGGAGAAGCTCGAGGCTGCAGGCGCTAAGGTTGAGCTCAAGTAATTTGAGTTTTATCGCTTGAATTTTAAGAGACGCAGAGTTTACGCTCTGCGTCTCTTTTTTTTATCCTGTCGCGAAACCACGGTTTCGCCGACAAGATGTGTTCTGACAGCGCGTTGCGCCGCAGAACACGGACGTCCGAAAGTTCCCATGCGGAAACTTTCTCCCTCTATAAGTATAAAAACCGAGGTACACGCCCTCGGTTTTTATCAATTTGCAAGCAAATTGTATTTCATGCGCGCTGCCGCGCGGAAGCTGAAATACTGCTTTCGTGTTATGAAATTTTTACTCTTTTTTCGGGCGCGGGGTGATGCTGCAAATGCGGTGCCAGAGGGGCGTCACGCGGCAGATGATGTAGACGATGAGCGCACCGGCGAGGTTGAGGATGAGGTCGTCGATGTCGCACGAGCCGGTGCCCGTGT
>OFME01001242.1_pt1 | contig 15161 bp, 10 predicted proteins | sample 1541381 | NCBI WGS metagenome assembly OFME01 (sample SAMN04209243, study PRJEB22552) | human gut metagenome | biome: gut; material: feces | host: Homo sapiens | place: USA: Oklahoma
GGGCAGAAGCACTGGCAAGTTCTGTATCAGTATCAGTATCATGATAACCTGCACCATTTCGTGTAACAACAGACGGTGTCAATGTAAGGTTCTGACGACGAATGGCTTTCATATATTCGATGGCAAGAATATTATTCGGAGAAGCAAGCAATTGTACAAGCTGAGCAACTGTGTCTGTATTCATCGAATTGGAAGCCATCTGCTGCAAACAAAGAACAGCTGCTTTTGCCCGGGCAGCTGGAAAACTGCATCCGGATTTTAATTCCAGATCCAGATATTTCTGAAATGCGGGTGGCTCAAATGCAAAAAAATCAGCCAGTTTGTCCAGCATATCGATATCTGAAGTTGTATTTGCTTCGGCACCAAAACTGATATGAGATACTACGCCGAGGCTATCCAACAGGCAGACACCTCCCTGAGCAAACGTTTCCGCACTGGAAGTGGCAGCAATTACAGGCAGTTCAATGACAAGATCAATGTCATGTTCAAGTGCCATTTTTGTTCGGTCATATTTATTTACCAGAGCCGGGGCTCCACGTTGGACAAAGCTGCCGCTTATAACAGCAATACAGTAATCGGCGTCCGTATTTTTTCTTGTTTCTTCTATATGAAATGCATGTCCGTTGTGAAACGGATTATATTCTGCGATAATTCCTGTGACATTCATTGTATCTGATACTCCTGAATCTTTCTGATTGTTTGTCATGCGGATAAAGTGACCGTTGTAACAATGCAGACGTACAGCCTACATTTTATTATAACAAAAAGCATAGCATGAAAGATGCAGAAAAACAAACATATTTGTGAGGGAAACAGAGGAGATTTGACTTTTTGACTAAAAACCAGTGTATGAAAACAGATGCAAGAGGAAAAACTTACAAAAAACCATTTGGTAACCTCTTGCGAAACAAAAAAATTGAGATATAATGGATAGGACAGGTATTTTGACGAAAAGTCAAAGGAAAAATGAAGGGAGAACATAAATAATGAACGTATTAGTAATCAACTGTGGTAGTTCATCACTGAAATATCAGCTGATCAACTCTGACACAGAGGCAGTACTTGCAAAAGGACTTTGCGAGAGAATCGGTATTGACGGAAGACTTACATATCAGAAAGCAGGTCTTGACAAAGAGATTACAGAGGCACCGATGCCTACACATAAAGAAGCTATCCAGCTTGTACTTGACGCTCTTGTAAATGAGAAAACAGGCGCAATCGCAAGCCTTGCAGAAGTAAATGCAGTTGGACACCGTATCGTACACGGTGGCGAGAAATTTGCTTCTTCTGCAGTGATCACACCGGAGATGCTTGCAGCAGTAGAAGAGTGTAATGACCTTGCACCACTTCACAATCCGGCAAACTTAATCGGTATCCATGCATGCCAGGAACTGATGCCAGGTGTACCGATGGTTGGTGTATTTGATACCGCTTTCCATCAGACAATGCCGGAGAAAGCATACCTCTACGGACTTCCATATGAGTACTATGAGAAATATAAAGTAAGAAGATACGGTTTCCACGGAACAAGTCACAGCTTCGTATCCAAACATGTTGCTGAGTTCCTTGGCAAAGATCTTAACGATTCCAAGATCATCGTTGCTCACCTTGGAAACGGTGCTTCCATCAGTGCTGTATTAAACGGCAAATGTGTAGATACATCTATGGGTCTTACACCGTTGGAAGGTCTTGTAATGGGAACACGCTCCGGTGATATCGATCCGGCAATCATGGAGTTTATTGCTAAAAAAGAGAATCTTGATATCGCAGGCGTTATGAACGTATTAAATAAAAAATCCGGTGTACAGGGCATTTCCGGACTTTCCAGTGATTTCCGTGACCTTGAGGAAGGTATGGAAGATGGAAACGAGCGTGCAACAGCAGCTATCGAAGTATTCAGCTACCGTGTAGCAAAATACATCGGTTCTTATGTAGCAGCAATGAATGGTGTAGATGTGATCGCATTTACAGCAGGAATCGGTGAGAATGCGCCGATCGTTCGTTCTAAAGTATTAGCATACCTTGGATACCTTGGAATTACAGTAGATGAGGAAGCAAACAGCAAGAGAGGCGATGATATCGTAATCTCCACTCCGGATTCCAAAGTAACAGTTTGTGTAATCCCGACAAACGAAGAACTTGCAATTGCAAGAGAGACAGTAGCATTAGTAAAGTAATTGTTTCAATTCACTCATCACATGTATTCAGGTAATGATCATGCTTGCATGAGGAATTACCTGAATACATAGTGATGAAGGGAGCACCTTTTTATGAGCAAAAATAGGAGCGCAGCTACGGAGAAGCCCGAAGGGCGTTTTGCGAATGGCGCGTGTGAACTGAAACTTTATTACACAAAATACAAAAAATCTGTTGACAGGAAGTGCTGTTCTGTGTATAATCTACTGAGTGTGATTCAGAACAATTCACTTAGATTCAGATAAATTGGAGGTGTAACGAAATGTCTATTTGTCCAAAAAATAAATCTTCCAAAGGTAGAAGAGATAGAAGAAGAGCAAACTGGAAAATGTCTGCTCCGACTTTAGTAAAATGCAGCAAATGTGGCGAACTCATGGTTCCGCACAGAGTATGCAAAGCTTGCGGTTCTTACAATAAAAAAGAGATCATCGCAGTTGACTAATTAGCAGAATATGTAATGAAATGAAGGAGTTGAGAGAAATCTCAGCTCCTTTTTTTGCCTTTTTTGTAAAGTATAAAAATACAATTGTATATGCGGGAAGAATAGTGTAAAATCAAATTATATTATTCATTTAAAAGAACAGACAATATAAAACGATGATGGGGGAAATAAAAAAGACCTCGTATGACGAAGTCTTTTGGATGCCGCACAATGCGGGCAATCGATGTCGGAATAATTCCTTATTTGCACTCACCTTGTAAGTTTGTATGATTAGAATAGCACAGGAGGGGTTGTCTGTCAAGAATGGCAGGAGGTAAAAATGGAAACAAAATTTACATACTATCTGGGATTGGATATGGGAACTGATTCTCTGGGTTGGGCAGTGACTGATTCTTCATATCATATATTAAGAGCAAAAGGAAAAGATTTGTGGGGAGTGCGCCTGTTCCCGGCAGCAGAGACTTCAGTGGATCGAAGAACGTATCGGGTCAACAGACGTCGCAGACAGCGCGAAGTGGCAAGAATTGGCGCTTTAAAGGAATTGTTTGCGGATGAAATTGAAAAAGTGGATCCTGGTTTTTTTGTTCGATTAGATGAAAGTAAATTTCATATGGAAGATCGCAGTGAAAACAATAAGCAGAAGTACGGCTTATTTGCGGATAAACTGTTTTCTGATGCGGAATATTATAAAAAATATCCGACAATATTTCATTTGAGAAAAGAATTGCTGGAATCAGAAGAACCACATGATGTGCGTCTGGTATATCTGGCACTGTTAAATATGTTTAAACATAGAGGTCATTTCCTGAATAGCTCCCTTCAAATTGAAGGAGAGAACAGTAATATAGCTGAAGCCTATCAGATGTTTGTGGATACCTTAAAAGATGAAGAACTTGATTTCCCGGAACAGGTGTCCGGGGAGCGATTGCAGGAAATCTTTAGAAGCAGCGATTCCAGAAAGAAAAAAGTGGAAAATTTGCTTGCGGAAATGAACCTCAGTAAAAAACAGAAAAGAGAAATCCAGTTTGTTAATCTGATCTGTGGTCTGAAAGGAAAATTGTCAGAACTGTTCCCGGATAAGGAATATGATGAAGAACAGAAAAAAATAGCATTTTCTTTTCAGGATTCTGATTATGAGGATAAGGAAAATACGATTCAGGAGCTGCTGGATGAATCTGAGATGAATATGATCTATGCTGTAAAAGCAGTGCATGATAGTGGTGTTTTATCTGGAATTATGAATGGCGAACGATATCTGTCAGTTGCACGTGTCGCATCTTATGAAAAACATAAGAAAGATTTGCAAATTTTGAAAGATGTATTGAAAAAATATGATACAAAAGAATATTTCGAAATGTTTCGAAATGAAAGTGCAAAGTCAGAAAGTTACAGTGCATACGTTGGCAGTGTTAAATATCATGGAACATTTCGGCGTGGATTAAGCGGCGGAAAACAGGAAGATCTGTATAAACATATTAAAAAAGTGTTGGGAAAATTTCCGCAGGATGATGAAGGTGTTACATATATTTTGGAGGAAATAGAAACAGAGAGTTTTCTGCCGAAACAACTGACTGCTTCCAACGGTGTTATCCCAAATCAGGTACATGCCAGAGAAATGCTGGCAATTTTAAAGCATGCAGAGCTTTATTTGCCATTTTTGCAGAAAAAAGATGATACGGGGCTGAGTGTATCTGAAAAAATATTGAAATTATTCATGTTTCAAATTCCGTATTACGTGGGACCGTTGGGACAGGAGTATAAAGATAAAAAAGGATATAATGTCTGGGCAGAAAGAAAGGAACCTGGAAAAATTTATCCATGGAATTTTGAAGAAAAAATAGATGTGAAAAAGAGTGCAGAAAAATTTATTGGACGAATGGTCAGACGCTGCACATATTTGTCAGGGGAGCAGGCGTTGCCAAAGCAGTCGTTGTTATATGAAAAATTTCAGGTTTTAAATGAACTGAATAATCTTCGTATCAGGGGCGAAAAAATCCCGGTTTCTTTAAAACAGGAGATTTATCATGACCTGTTTGGAGATGGAAAGAAAGTGTCAATGACAAGATTGACCAATTATCTGCTTCAAAATGGTGTTATTTCCAGTGAGGAAAAAGATAGCTGTATTTCCGGTATCGATGGTGGTTTCCATAACTCATTATCTTCCGTTGGAAAATTTAAAGGAGTGTTTGGTGATACAGTACACACAGATGAGCATCGAAAAATGATAGAAGATATCATATTCTGGGGAACTGTATTTGGTGATGGTAAAAAACTTCTGAAAGAAAAAGTGGAAGAAGTATATGGAAATCAACTGACAGAAGCACAAAAGAAGAGAATTTTCGGATTCAAATTTTCCGGCTGGGGAAGATTGTCAAAAGCGTTCCTGACTATGGAAGGTGCCTCAAAAGACGATGAAGAAATCAAAGGTCTTATTCAGGCAATGTGGGATACAAACTGTAATCTGATGGAACTTTTGAGTGATCGCTTTACATACAAAGACAAATTGAATGAGATGGTGACTACTGCAGAAAAGCCGCTGTGTGAGTGGAAAATCGAAGATTTGGATGAAATGTATCTGTCAGCACCGGTGAAACGTATGGTTTGGCAGACCATCCGGGTTGTGGATGAAGTTCAGCAGATCATGGGCTGCCCGCCGAAACGTATATTTGTGGAAATGACACGTTCCGATGGCGAGAAAGGAAAACGTACCGTATCCAGACAGAAGAAACTTGTAGATTTATATAAGGCACTGGGTAAAGAAGGAAAAACCTGGAGTGAAGAACTAAATAACACTCCCGAGGGCCAGTTCAGAATCAAAAAGTTATATCTGTATTATTTGCAGATGGGAAAATGTATGTATACGGGTGAATCGATCGAACTGGAACCGTTGATGAATGATAATCATCTGTATGATATTGATCATATTTACCCAAGGCATTTTATAAAAGATGATAATATCAGTAACAATCTGGTATTGGTGAAAAAAGAGAGGAATGCACATAAGAGTGACAGTTTCCCGATCGAACCGGAGATTCGCAACAAAATGATGCCATTCTGGAAGAGTCTGCGTAAAAAAGGATTCTTAACGGAGGAAAAATATAATCGCTTAACCAGAATGTCTGCGTTTACAGATGAGGAAAAAGCTGCTTTTATCAGTCGTCAGCTTGTAGAAACCAGCCAGGGTACAAAAGCAATTACACAGATTTTTGAACAGGCATTTGCAAATTCAGAGATTGTATTTTCAAAAGCAAGTGTAGTATCTGCGTTCCGGCAGAAATTTGATTGTTATAAAGTGCGTTGCGTAAATAATTATCATCACGCACATGATGCTTATCTGAATATCGTAGCTGGAAATACATACCGTGTAAAATTTACAAGCAATCCGTTGAATTTTATTAAGGAAGCAAAGAAAAATCCGAACAGCAGAGAAAATCGCTATAATATGGATAAAATTTTCGAGTGGGATGTGACACGAAATGGTGAAACCGCGTGGGTTGCACAGACAAAGGAGCATCCGGGAACAATTCAGCTTGTAAAAAAATATTTAAATAAGAATTCACCATTGATCACTAAGCTTGCGCATGAAAAACACGGAGGCATTACACAGAAAGTTACGATCTTTAGTGCAAAAAAAGCAGAAAGTGGTAATACTGATGCGTATATTCCGGTTAAAATGAATGATCCAAGGCTGGCAGATGTAACAAAGTATGGTGGATTGATGTCCGTGGCAGTTGCCGGTTATACACTGGTGGAATATAAAGTTGCCGGGAAAACAGTTCGAAGTCTGGAAGCTTTGCCAATTTATCTGGGCGGATCGAAAAATCTGACGGAAGAGCAGATGGTGGAATATTTTTCCAATGTATTGCAGCAGGAAAATAAGAAAAAAGTAGTATCAGATGTGAATATCAGGAAGAAGATGATTCCGATGGGGGCATTGATTAAATATAATGGATTTTATTATTATTTAGGTGGAAAAACAAATGCAGATATGTATATAAGAGATGCTGTTCAGGTGTGTTTTGCACCAAAAGATATGGAGTATATTAAAAAAGTGGATAAAGCAGTATCCAATAATGATTATTCTGAAAAGGATAATGGAGTTGGAACAACTGTGCTGACAAAGGAAAAAAATGTTTCTTTATATAAAAATATTTGCGAAAAATATGCCTTGACTATATTCAAAAAGAAGAAGGGAACAATAAAAACAATCGTACAAAAAGGAAAAGAGGTTTTTGAACATGATTTGACAATTGAAGAACAGTGTATTGTTTTGCGTAATTTAATGTTAAATTTTCAAACTGGAGACAGTGTTGATTTGCATTTGATCAAGGGAAGTGCAGCAACTGGAACAATGCAGTTAAATAAAAAAGTATCAAATGCAGAGGAATTAAAACTGATAGACCAATCTGTTACAGGTGTATTCAGCAGAGAAATTGATCTGCTGACAATATAATATGAGCTGGAGAACGGTTGTGGTATCTTCAAGTGCAAAATTAGATTATCAAATGGGATATCTGGTGGTGCGAAAAGATACTACAACAAAAATCCATCTGGGAGAAATCCGCACGTTACTGATTGAATCAACAGCTGTTTCATTGACGGCGGCGTTACTGTCGGAACTGGTGAAGAAAAAAGTGAAAGTGATATTTTGCGATGAAAAGAGAAATCCATCTGCCGAAATGATGCCCTATTATGGTTCACATGATTGTAGTTTGAAAATCAAGCGTCAGACTGCGTGGTCTGATGATATCAAAGGAGCAGTGTGGACAGAAATTGTCTTTGAAAAGATACGCCAACAAAAATGTCTGCTTCAGGAACTTGGAAAAAATGAGGCAATGCTGTTACAGGAATATTTGGGCGAAATTGAATATGGTGATGCAACAAACAGAGAGGGACATGCTGCAAAAGTATATTTTAATGCACTGTTCGGAAAATCATTTACCAGAACGGATGATTTACTTATTAATGCAGCATTGAACTATGGGTATAGCATTTTACTTTCCGCTTTTAATCGTGAGATTGTTCTAAATGGATATCTGACACAGTTAGGTTTGTTTCATGATAATATGTTTAATCAGTTTAATCTTGCATCTGATTTGATGGAGCCGTTCCGACCACTTGTAGATCGCCTGGTAGCGCATATGACACTTGTGGAGTTTGAACACACGCAAAAAATGGAACTGGTCAATTTGATGAATCAGGAAGTGATGATCAATGAACGATGTGAACTTATCAGTAACGCGATAAAAATATATTGTAAAAGTGTATTTGATGCATTGGAAGATGCGGATGTGTCATTGATCAGGTTTTATAGAAAATGAGTTATCGATATATGAGAATACTTGTGATGTTTGATTTGCCTGTTGGCACGGAGTCAGAAAGAAAAAATTACCGCTTATTTCGGAAGTATTTGATAAAAAGCGGTTTCCTAATGTTGCAGGAATCTGTTTACTGTAAAATTGCACAGAATACAACAGTGGCAGATGCTATTATTGCGAATGTGCGAAAAAACAGGCCGGATGATGGTCTGGTACAGGTACTAAAGATTACAGAAAAGCAATATTCCAGAATGGAATATATTGTGGGTGAATCAAAATCGGATGTGCTGGACAGTGATGAAAGGCTGGTAGTGTTATGAAATTTATCTATGGAGAACGGGAATTGACCCTGGAGTTTCGTGAAAATGAAGTTCAGGTGATAACAATAGAAAACAGAGAGTATTTTTCTGCTTTTTTACAAAATTTGTATAATCAGAGTCAGGGATCAGATGGAGATATTATATTGTCAGAAGGTGAAAAAATACTGTCTCTGAATAAAGTAGCAGAAATTGTTTGGAATCCGTTCTCTGTAGATATTAACAATAAGAAAATACTGGGTAAGTTGTTTCAGGAATTGAAAACTGTTTCGATGGAAGAGCAGTATGCAGAAATATGTGAATTGAATGCTAAAGTTGTTCATTATTTGGATGATTTAAATTTAAAAATGCCATATCCGATTCAATTTCGACTGGAGTTAGATGTACTTGATCTTTATAAAATATATGGGGTTCAGTTGGATACAGAAGAAAGTGATATGTTTGAACGGCTCTTGGAGTATGTCAAAGTACTGAAATCATTGTGTGGAATTCGCTTGCTGGTATTTATAAATGTGAAAAATTATTTGTCAGAAATGCAGATAAAAGAATTGTACAAAACAGCATTTTATTATAAAATAAATTTATTATTAGTTGAGGCACATCAAGGGAAAAATTTAGAATGTGAAAAAAATCAATTAATAGATGAAGACATGTGTTTTATACATTACTAGGTGGCTTACGCATATTGACCGATATGTTCGGTTCGGTGATGATCTCATTTGAGGTTTGAGAACCTTGTAAGTTTGTAATGGTGCAAAACAAGAGCCGACCTCTACCAGCTCAGGAAGCTGTTTGAGAACCTTGTAAGTTTGTAATGGTGCAAAACGGCTGACGTGTCAAAGGTCATGAGAGCTAGTTTGAGAACCTTGTAAGTTTGTAATGGTGCAAAACACCAGTGTGTCGTCCAGTTCCAGATCAACGTTTGAGAACCTTGTAAGTTTGTAATGGTGCAAAACTGCTAATAGGTTTTATGTGAATCAATTAATGTTTGAGAACCTTGTAAGTTTGTAATGGTGCAAAACAGCGTGATGATTGGATCGCCCCAAGATTCAGTTTGAGAACCTTGTAAGTTTGTAATGGTGCAAAACCATTCATTATTGAATAAAAATTACTTGAGCGTTTGAGAACCTTGTAAGTTTGTAATGGTGCAAAACTGAATGCTGTTGAGACCATATCGGCAAACAGTTTGAGAACCTTGTAAGTTTGTAATGGTGCAAAACGCTATTTATCTAGGTAACGAATTAATGATTGTTTGAGAACCTTGTAAGTTTGTAATGGTGCAAAACACCTTTATGAAGTTCTGCAACATAGCCATTGTTTGAGAACCTTGTAAGTTTGTAATGGTGCAAAACCAAGCTGGACTTTTGTCAGCTCATACAATGTTTGAGAACCTTGTAAGTTTGTAATGGTGCAAAACGTGCGTTGGTCTGGTCGTACATGTATTTCAGTTTGAGAACCTTGTAAGTTTGTAATGGTGCAAAACGAAGATGATGAAACAAACGAAACAGACTATGTTTGAGAACCTTGTAAGTTTGTAATGGTGCAAAACAGTGGCAAGAAGAATGTAAGCTCGGACGCTAGTTTGAGAACCTTGTAAGTTTGTAATGGTGCAAAACTCCGTTAGTGTGTCCGACAGTGTACCACATGTTTGAGAAACTTGTAAGTTTGTAATGGTGCAAAACAAGTACATGGTATTATATACCAATGTACATGTTTGAGAACCTTGTAAGTTTGTAATGGTGCAAAACTGATCTGACCCCATATGCTGTAGCGTACGTGTTTGAGAACCTTGTAAGTTTGTAATGGTGCAAAACAAGGGCAGGACGAAGCAAACTACATGATCTGTTTGAGAACCTTGTAAGTTTGTAATGGTGCAAAACAAAGTAGTGGAGTTGAAATTCTACGGTAGGTTTGAGAACCTTGTAAGTTTGTAATGGTGCAAAACCTCCTGCTGTTGCCATGTTTGCTTACCTCCGTTTGAGAACCTTGTAAGTTTGTAATGGTGCAAAACAGAAAAAAATGCCAATATGGATGTATGTTAGTTTGAGAACCTTGTAAGTTTGTAATGGTGCAAAACACAGATAGCCCGGATATGACACGAACAAGTGTTTGAGAACCTTGTAAGTTTGTAATGGTGCAAAACCAAAACGTCTGAATCAGCGTATGCGTAGATGTTTGAGAACCTTGTAAGTTTGTAATGGTGCAAAACAAATGAAACTTTTTTTCAAATCTGAGGTTTGTTTGAGAACCTTGTAAGTTTGTAATGATGTAAAACGTTTATGAGAAAATCATAACCGTAGACACTGTTTGAGAAGCAATGTTTTCTCGGCTGGTAAAATAGCTTTCCGAAAAAGAGGGCGTAACGGAAGCCCTCTTTTTCGGAAAATCAAATGCTGTGGGTGCAGAGGATGAACAACATCCGCAGTGTTGCTATGGAAATCGTTTCGAGTGAGCTTATATACTGTTAATACTATGCAAGAAAAGTCGCTGTCAACAGACGGCGGCTTTTCCTTTTCGGGAAGTATTCAAGAAGTCATAAAGTTCTGTGAGTAATGGAAGAAGCCGGTGTTTGCGGAAAAGTCACAATTTACGGAGGTAAAGCTTCAAATACACTTGCCTTTTTGTTCTCACTATGATATTATTAGTACACATACTAAAACATTTGATGGGAGGTGATGTATTTGCGGAGAGATAGCAGTGAAACAAAGAGGAAAATACTGACCGTGTGCGTCCGTCTCTTTTTGGAGCAAGGGTATAAAAACACCTCTGTCAGTCAGATCGTGGACGAAGCGGGCGTAGCAAGGGGAAGCTATTTGAATCTGTTTCCGACCAAGGACAGAATTTTGCTGGAATTGACTGAAACGATGTTCGGCGGACAGTTCGGCGTGGCAAGAGGCATTGCAGACAGCAAGCTGCCGCCGGTTTACGCTTATGCGGTGGAAACGGCGATCCAACTGACCCTGACCGAGCTGAACGAGAACCTGCGGGAAATCTACATTGAAGCCTATTCCCTGCCCGAAACATCGGAGTATATCTACCTGCATACCACGGCAGAGCTGAAGCAGATTTTTGGTGAAAATTTCCCCGATGATACCGAGAGCGACTTTTACGAGATGGAAATCGGCACGGCGGGACTGATGCGCAGCTATATGGCGAGAAAATGCGATATTCATTTTCCGTTGGAACGCAAGCTCAGCCGCTTTTTGACGGCGGCAATGCGGGTGTATCGTGTACCGGAGGAAGAACAGGCAAAGGTGCTTGCCTTTATTCAATCATTAGATATTAAGGCAATCGCCACAGAGGTTATGTATAAGCTGTTTGCCATGTTGGAAATGAAATACGATTTTAAGCTGTCAAAGAACAACGAAATGGAGGAAACAAGATGAAGAAACGATTATTCAGTATCCTGCTTGCTCTGTGCATGGTGCTCTGCCTTGTGCCGACCACGGCATTTGCTGAGAGCGAGACGGAAGAAACACCTGTATGCACCTGCGAAACGGCCTGCACGGCAGAAGCAATGAACGCAGAGTGCTCTGTCTGCGGCGCAGAGGGTGCTTTGGCAGAAAACTGCGGGAAATATGCCGCAGAAGAAAGCGGACAGACAGGTACGTCCAAGGACGCTCCGGCCATCACCGCAGCAGATGTGCAGGCACTGATCGACGCATTGCCGGAAGCGGAAACAATCAGCGAAGATAATGCGGCGGACGTAGAAGTGCAGTTAGAAGCCATTGACGAGGCGAAGGTACAGCTTTCTGATGAAGATTTCGCGGTACTCGATTTTACCCGCTATGATGCCGCAGTTGCCGCACTTATGGCACTAAGCGGCGAACCGGATACTGCCTTCGCGCCCCAGACTGCGAATGACCACACCCATTGCTACTGCGGCGGCAGCGTCACAGCGGGCGATCACACTAACCACTCCGATGTGACCTATCAGCCGTGGAACGGCACGAGCGGCATCTCCTACACCAACAATACCGCCTACGTCTACCTGACGGGGAACGCCACCCTCAGCGGCCATCTGACGGTGGATGGCAAAACACTATATCTGTGCCTGAATGGCAAGACCCTTGCCAGCAACGGCACAGCCAAGATTCAGGTCAAAAACGGCGGTCGGCTTGTCCTCTGTGACTGTCAGGGCAGCGGCACCATCAAGGGCGCGACGCAGAATGTCTGGGGCGGTGCCTGCATTTACCTTTATAACAGCACGCTGGATATGTTCGGCGGCAAGCTCACTGGCGGCAAAGTTACCGGCAATGGCGGCGGCGGAGCCATCGCTCTGGATGACCAGCAGTGCATATTCAATATGTACGGCGGTGAAATCTCCGGCAACAACGGCAAGAACTACGGCGGTGCCATTTTCCGGAAATTCAATGCTAACATGCCGAACACCACCGGCGGCACTTTCAATATGTACGGCGGCACCATCAAGGATAACACTGCCAAGAACGGCGGCGCATTCTTCTCCACCACCGGCGGGACCATCAATATGACCGGCGGCACCATCTCCGGCAATACAGCGACCATGAACAGCGACAATGCCGGCGGCGGTGCGATCTATATGCGCGGCAACGGGAAGATCAACATTTCCGGCAGCGCGCAGATCACCGGCAATTCCTCCAGCCTGGACGGCGGCGCCATTCTGATGGGCTGGGGAACCATCAATATTTCCGGCAGCGCAAAGATCAGCAACAATACAGCAAGCCGCTGGGGCGGCGCCATCTGCCTGCGCCAAGATTCTAATCAGTCGACAACGCTCAACATGCGGGGCGGCGAGATCTCCGGTAATAGGGCCACGAAGGAGGGCGGCGCGGTTCATGTGCTTGACAAGGACTGCATGTTCTATCTCTATGACGGCAAGATCACCGGAAACACCAGCGGCGACGGCGGCGCCATCTATCTGAATCAGGAGCCGTCGTGGCTGATTATGCAAGGCGGCGAGATCTCCGGCAATACGGCCACCGGCAACGGCGGCGGCGTATATATTTACCGCACCGGCTCGGTCTGCCAACTCTATAGCGGTAAAATCGAGAATAACAAAGCCAGCGGCAATGGCGGCGGCATTTATATCAACCCCAGCAACAGTGGCCAGCTGAGGGTCGGAAACAAGCCCCTCGTGCAGAACAACACGGTTTCCGGCAAGGCCAACAATGTGTATCTGCCCTCCGGCAAGACGCTGACCATCGAGATCGGTATGTCCAAAGGCGCGTCCATCGGCGTCACCACCGCGAATACCAGCTACCCCGTGGCATTTTCTAATGATTATAAAAAAGACTACGCGAATTACTTTTTCGCGGATGACACCAATGCCCACGTGGAGTATAAGGATGACCAGAAGCTGTACCTTGTTTCCGGCGCGGTTGCGCGGCCTCTTACGGTGACCTTTGACCCCAACGGCGGTACGCTGGACGAAGCGGACAAAACCAAGTCTTTGTCTACCGGTGAATGCTACGGTACACTTCCGGTTCCAAGCTATGCGGGATACGATTTCGCCGGCTGGTACACGGAAAAGGACGGCGGCACCGAGATTAAGGAAGACACCACCGTGACAGTGTTCGGTACGCAGACCCTCTACGCCCACTGGACGCCGATCCATGTGCACGCCTACACACAGCAGGTTCAAAAGCCCGAAGCGCTGAAAACTCCTGCGGACTGCACCAATAACGCGGTGTATTATCTATCTTGTGCGTGCGGTGAAGTAAGCACCAACGACGCTGATACGTTTACCGCAGCGAATACTGCGCTGAACCATGACTGGGGCGATTGGACGCAGAACAGCGATGAAAAGACCCACACCCGAATCTGTAAGCGTGACACCAGCCATACGGAAACCGAGAATTGCCACGGCGGCACGGCGACCTGCACGCACAAGGCTGTCTGTACGGTCTGCGGCGGCGAATACGGCGAGATGGCAGCACACAGCTTCACTGCCGAAAAAGCAGAGGCGCAGTATTTGAAGTCTGCTGCAACCTGTACCGAAAAGGCAATCTATTACAAGTCCTGCGCAGTCTGCGGTCTGAGCTCCGAGGGCACGGCGGATGAGGCAACCTTCTTCTCCGGCAATGCGCTGGACCACAACTGGGGCGCTTGGACGTCAAACGAAGACGGCACCCATACCCGCACCTGCACCGTTGACGGATACTCTGCAGGCACGCAAACGGAGAATTGCATCGATGCAAACAAAGACCATAAATGTGATATCTGCGATTATATAATCAGCGAGTGTGCAGATGATAACAAAGACCACAAGTGTGATTATTGCGGCAAGAAGCTGACTGAGCACACCGGCGGGAAAGCGACCTGCAAGGACAAGGCAAAGTGCGAAGTCTGCGGTGCGGAATACGGTGAGCTTGATCCGAAGAACCACACCAATTTAAAGCACTTCCCGGCAAAGGCGGCGACCAAGACCACCGAGGGCAATATCGAGTACTGGTACTGCGACGGCTGTGGCAAGTATTTCAGCGACAAGGACGGTACAAAGGAAATCAAAAAAGTCGACACCGTAACGGCGAAGCTGAAAGACGATTCCAAATCTCCCCAGACCGGTGACACAAGCAACCTTGCTTTGTGGATTGCCCTGTTGTTCGTCAGCGGCGGTGCAGCCATTGGCACAACGATTGTCAGCAGAAAGAAAAAGTATAACAAGTAAGAGAACAGCTTAACCTATGCGGCGGCTACCGGAAACAGTAGCCGCCGTAATCTTTTGTCTAGCAGAACCTTTCGTTTCTGAACAGCCGAATTGCTACCAACCTGTGTAATCTAATCTTTATAATGATAGTAGCCATCTCAGGGATGGTGAATACATCATTTTAAGGAGGATAATGTATGCAGTTGATTACAAGGACATCATTATCAAACACTACGCGCTATCAATGTCCGGTAGCGAAA
>OFME01001243.1_pt1 | contig 15153 bp, 11 predicted proteins | sample 1541381 | NCBI WGS metagenome assembly OFME01 (sample SAMN04209243, study PRJEB22552) | human gut metagenome | biome: gut; material: feces | host: Homo sapiens | place: USA: Oklahoma
ATATGACGGGAAATTTGCAAGCAGATGGCGTACAAAGTCGCCAGACGCTCTTTGTACGGTATTGCCTTTATTCAAGTTGAAAAGCATTACTCATACCGCAGGGCATCGATCGGATTCAGATTCGAAGCCTTGATAGACGGGATCAGTCCAAAGACAATGCCCACCACCATAGAGAATACCACGGAAACCACAATGGACAGCGAACTGATCGCCACCGGCACCGAGGCAATCTTGGAGATCAGCTGTGCCAGAGCGATGCCGATTCCCACACCAATGATTCCGCCGATGCTGGTCAGCACAGAAGCTTCTGTCAGGAACTGTGCCAGAATGCTGCCCTTTTTCGCACCGATTGCCTTTTTCAGTCCGATCTCGCGGGTACGTTCTGTTACCGATACCAGCATGATGTTCATAACACCGATACCGCCCACCAGCAGAGAAATGCTGGCGATCCAGATCAGCATGGTGTTGGTGGAGGAACTCAGTTTTTGCAGGGACTTCGCCTGTTTCAGCAAGTCCTGACTGTCATATTTGATCTGATTGCTGTCCCCTTCTTTTCCGACGCTATTGGTGCGAATCGTGGCGTTCATCAGTTCCGCCACCTTTTTTCCCACTGCCGGCATGCTGTCAGTATCCACTGCCTTTGCCAGACAGTTTTCCGGTTCATCATACCGATACGCGATCGGCCACGACTGACCGGGGATAAACATCTTGCCGCCGGAAGTGCCCATATACGTCCAGTAGTCCTCCTCGGAATTGATGACCGGCTCAAAGCTGCTGACCTCTGTCACGACGCCAACGACCGTAAAGGGTTCCCCGTTGATGTCGATGACGGAACCGATCGGGCTCTCGGAGGAGTACAGGCTCTTGACTGCGGTGCTGTCCAGAATCACTGCCTTGGCGTTATTGGTATATTCCTTGCTCAGGAATCCCCTGCCCTGCTGTACTTCATAGCCTGCCGTATCGAAATAGGCAGCATCAATGCCATACATGGAGCCACTGAACTGGGTGTTCTGATAATACACATTGTCGCAGTAGGAACGTGTACGGTAAAACGAAGCAGATTCCACATTTTTCAGGCTGGTGATCTGGTCCCGCACTTCCGCGGAAACCACCTGTACCCCGTCCGGTGCCGCCTGATAGCTGAAATCATAGGGACTTTCCCCCTGATACAGCTGCACATTAACAGTGTTGTTGCCGGAACCGATCAGATTGTTTTTGATCTGCTCATTGGTGCCCTTAATGGTAGACACAATGGCAATGATCGCCGCAATACCGATGATAATGCCCAGCATAGTGAGAATGGAACGCACCTTATGGGACAAAATGCCCTGTAACGATAACCGAATATTTTCCAGCATAATATGTCCCCCTTAGTATTCTGATGAGCCGTTGGTTTCGTTGACCAACGCTCCCTCTACGGCATACTTGCCATAGGGGAAACAGATATAATCTTCCTGACTGACACCGGAGAGAATCTCAATGGCATAGCCGCCGTTGATGATCTTGCCGGTCTGGACATTCTGCCGTTCCAGCTTCTTGTCCTTGGATTCCCGCAGCACATAGTACTGTCCGTTTTCCTGCCGCACATAGCTGACCGGCAGATAGAACGTATCTCCGACATCGTCCGCCGCACCGGAAAAGCTCAGGCTGACATAGCTGCCCACTGACAGGCTGGTGGAATCAGTCACTGCTGCCTTAAACGGATAAGCACTGTTGTTCGGGTTTCCACTGCCGTTCTGATTGGTGTAGGAGGTCGGTGTCTTGTCGATCTCCGTCACCTCGGCGGTGAGCATTTCACCGGTATCCCACGAGTTGACAGTCACCGTTGCACCGACAGTCAGCTTGTCCAGATTCATTTCGCTGACAGTGCCCTGCACCATAACGCCGCCGCTGCCCTGTACCACCAGATACGGTTCGTTTTTCTCCAGCGATTCCACTGAAGCCGCCACCTTGGTGACAACGCCGTCGATCTTCGCCAGTTCCTGTCCCTTTTCCTGCTTTTCTGCCGCAGCATCATATTCGATCTGTGCCTTCTTCTGGTCGATCTGTGCCGACTGAATGGCGATCTGCTGCTCTGCCACCTTCTGTTTCAGCTGGGCACGGGTATAGACATAGTTGTCATTGTCCGTACCGGAAGATGCCATTGGAGTGACTGCCGCCATTGGCATTGCCGCCGCCATAGGCTGCACTGCCGCAGTCGGATCTGCACTGGTGTCTGTATCTGCCGGCTGGGTGTCCGGCTGGGTATCCGGAGATGCTGTGCTGCTCTCCGGTACAGTACCAGTACTGCCGCCGGTAGTGCCGGAAGAAGCCGGTTCTGTTTCCGCGGGGGTGTTATTGGCAGGGTCATAGGAGAACGTACCGCCCACCTGCAACGTGCCGTACCACGTTCCGCCGCCGGAGATCTGCACACCGCCGTCCTCGGTCACCTTGATGTTCTGTCCCAGTGTCCAGTCACCGGTAGTGGCCAGCTGATCGCCGCGTACCAGCCAGCCGTAGAGCACGCTGCCGCTCTGGTCATACACCACGAAAACGGCACACTGCTTTGCCGTTTTCAGCTGCTCCAGAGCTGCCTGTGTCACAACAGTCTGACCGGTGCAGGCAAACTGATAGGGATCGTCCGGCGTGCCGGTACCGGCTGCCGCCTGTGTCAGAGCGATCACTGCTGAAAGTGTATCCTTGGGAGAATCCGGTGTATCCGGCGTGTCCGGTTCGTCTGGTTCGTCCGGCTCATCGGGGTAATCCGGATCGTCCGGCACCACCGGTGCTTCTTCTGATGGACGCAGCTTTTTCAGACGTTCCAGCTCTTTCTGAGCCTGCCGCACATTTTCCTGTGCCACCGCCAGTGCCGTCTGTTTCTGGGCAACTTCCAGCCCTACTGCTGTCATATCATAGTCCAGCAGCGGTGTACCCTTGGTCACATGGTCGCCCTCTTTTACCAGCACCTTTGCGATCATCTGGTCGTCGGAGGGCGTGACATTCTGCACATCACCGGAAACCACCTGCCCGTCCATAGAGAGATCATCTCCCCACCAGTACTGGGTCAGATTTGCCACTGGCAACACATCTACGCGGTTCTTTTTCGTCTGCTGTGTCCGGTAAATCACCGTACCGCCGACAGTGCCGCCGGCAACGACTGCCAGGCAAACCGCCACTGCAACGATCTTTTTTCCTTTTGTCATGAAGCATCGCCCTCCTGTTCTGTCCGGCGTTCTCCGAAGCCGCCCTGCTCCAGCATGCCGTCCCGAATGGTCACGATCCGCTGGGCATGCCGGGCGATCTCCGGTTCATGGGTAATCATGACGATCGTCACGCCCTCGCTGTGCAGCTGGGCAAACAATTCCATGACCTGTTCGCCGGAACGGGTGTCCAGTGCACCGGTCGGCTCATCTGCCAGCAGCAGACGGGGCTGGCTCACCATTGCCCGTGCAATTGCCACACGCTGTTTCTGTCCGCCGGAAAGCTGAGTCGGCTTGAACTGTATCCGTTCTTCCAGCCCCACACGTGCCAGCATTTCCTTTGCCCGTTCCAGCCGTTCCTTTTTCCGCACGCCGGCATACAACAGCGGCAGTGCCACGTTTTCCAGCACAGACTGGCGGGGCAGCAGGTTGAAGTTCTGGAACACGAAGCCGATCTTCTGGTTCCGTATCGTGGAAAGCTGGTTGTCGCTGCACTGTGCCATGTCCTGTCCGTCGAAGAAATAGTCCCCGCTGGTCTGCTTGTCCAGCAGCCCGATAATGTTCATCAGCGTGGATTTTCCCGAACCGGACGGTCCCATGATCGCCAGATATTCCCCTTCTTCCACCTGTAGCTGAATGTGGTGCAGAACGGGGACAGGTTCTTTTCCCTGCATATAGGATTTACAGATGTCCCGCAAATCAAGTACCATCTGCCGCACCGCCTTCCGCTGTATCTGCTCCGGCTTCGTCTGCCGGCATCTCGTCAACACCGTCGCCGGCATCTTCTCCTGCTCCGGAGATCACGCTGTCTGCGGTGTCGCCGTCTGCACCGTCGCCTGCCATGCCGGCTTCATCATCTGCTCCGCCGATCACGCCTTCGTCCACAGGGTTTCCGTTTTCGTCGTAGGAAATATCCTCATTGCTGTTGTCGTCCACGGTATCATCTGTGCCGTCATCTTCCGGTGTGGCTTCGTCAGGGTTGGTCGTGGTTTTCATACCCTCCTGATAGGAATCCGACGGAAATGCGATCATATCGTCCTCCGACAGACCGCTTTTGATCTCGCAGTCGCCCATGGTGTCGTCTGTCTGTCCTACTTCTACTTCCCGCTTTTCCAGACGGTCTTTCTTATCGGCAGCCCAGACATAGGTCTTGCCGTTTTCATCAGTCTGCACGTAATCGGAGTACAGCCAGATGCCGGTTTTTTCAATGCTTTCATCGGCTCCGGTATCTGCCGAAACCAGCAGATGCTGCCCCAGCATCAGCCCGTCACTGGAATCCAGCGTCACATAAAAAGGATACTTGGAAGCGGTGGTCATCTCATCGCTGCCGCTGTAGTACATGTTGTTGTTCTGGCTGTTGTCGGCTTCGGTAGAGATCTCCGAAATAGTGCCCGTCCAGCTGGAATCGTCTACGCGGGAGTGCAGCACCATGGCTTCATCTTTATAAATCGACTGTACATTCTGCTCGCTGATCGTGCACTTCACACGGAATTCTCCGTCGGACATGATCTTCATCAGCACATCTGTGCCGTCCGACTGAAGCTGTTCGGTCGTTTTCAGGGACTGCACCGTTCCGGCGATCTCCGCAGTCACTGTGGCATTGTTAATGGTATTCTGTAATTTTTCCAGTTCGATCTTCTTGGTCTTGATGTCGTATTCCGACTTGGCAATATCGGTTTGCAGGGACTGGATCTGCGTGGTATAAGTCAGCTTATCGTCTGCACTGGCACTTTTCTTTTCCGTTTCCAGCTGGCTGATCTGCTGCTTGTTGGACTCGATCTCATTCTGCATGCGTTCGATCTCCACGTTGCCCTGCTGCAATTCCAGCTGCATGGATTCCACATCATAGGTGAACAGCGGGTCACCGGCGTTGACATGGTCGCCCTCCTGCACGACAATGCTGGAAACTTTCTTGGAGGTGTCCAGCTTGACTTCCTTGGTTTCCTGCGGTTCTACCACGCCGGAAAACTGCAAGTCGGAAATCGTTGTTGCCGCAGAATTCACATCTTTTATCGGCATCACGTATGCCACACCGTCCACATCACTGCCCCTGCTGTAGTGCCGCCACACCAGCACGCCGCTGACGCATACCGCCGCAGCTGTAACACCGGCAACTGTGCCGATTATGATTTTCTTGGATTTTCCCATATTCCTTCCTCCCAGTCCATGCTCCGCAGCAGTGCGTTCTGCCGGCGGAGTTTTTTGAAGCAGTCCTGCACAAATCTAGGGCAATACCGCACAAAGAGCGTCTGGCGACTTTGCACGCCATCTGCTTGCAGTGTTTCCCTAGATGCTGATTTCATCTTTTTGGCAGCTGTTTCAACTGTTGTATTCCTCATGCAACGGATTGCCTTTAGTATACCACACCTCTTGACGGTTGTCAAGAGGTTTTTCAAAATTTCTGCGGAAGATTTATTTGGGAAATTTGTGCAAAGGTGAGAGGCGGGAGAGGGTTGTGCGGTGTTCCCTTAAAACGGAGAAAAATCACCTCACAAAATTCGCATATCATTATCGTGTTACCCTCTCCTGAACAGATGCTCTCACGCCGAAATCCGACAATACCGTTCCCCTTCCAGCACCTGCTGCATGTACTTTTCCGGTGTTGTCATGCAGACAGCACTCTGAAATGTGAAAGGACTACAGCCGGACACCAGCACTGCACCGGTATCGTCTTTCTTCACCGGAAACTGCCGGTTTCTGCTGCACACGTTCCAGTAGACCACCGCAGGCAGCTGATACCCTGCCGCCTGATATTCCTGCTTCATCTGCTGGAATATTGTCACGCCGTTGCCGGACTGCTCATCGAATTCCATGTCCGAGATCACGTAGATCACTTTCGGCAGTTCCTCCGGCGGCACGTGGTGCTGAACTGCACTCTGAAGTATCAGACGAAATACTTTTTCCAGATCGGTATTGCTGACTTCATTATAGGACATACAGTGCTCCACCTTTTGAAAAATATCCTCCCCTTTCAGAGCAATCAAGCGGGGGTTGTCGGAAAAGGTGATAAAGTGGTTGTGGAAGTATCCCTCATTTCGTTCGGCACAGTAAATGCCCAGCGAAACGGCAACATGAATCGGCATCACATCGCCGGAATAGTTCCAGTACATGGAACCGGAACCGTCTACCACGGCAATGGCATTTTGTTCCGGCATATAATTCGGCAGGGACTTCCATGTCACGTCCAGTATCCGCTGTTTTTGTACAATGTCATCATAAAACATTGCGTTTTCCTCCAATTCGATGCAGTCCCGAACGATCTCATAGGGGAAAAGCTGACCTGCTTTCAGCAGTCCCTTTTCCTGCTCTGCCCGTTCCAGAAATTCGGAGTACCGCTGTCTGTCATGCTTGCAGAATGCTTTCTGATACTTGTACAAGGCTCTGGAGGGCAGTTTGGCATAATCAAAGGTGTAATCCTTCCGGCAAAGCCGCTTTTCCAGCACGTCTGCATAGGTGCGAAGCTGGGAGAGCATTTTCCGGTAAGCCTTTTCCGAAAGATGCAGTCGCTTACAGAGCAGCTTTGCCTGCCGGCACACGTTCTGATTGGAGGTGTGCACAGAGGGCAGCCACTTCGCCAGCAGAGAGATCGGCTTTTCTTCCAGCATGTCCTGCCGGTCTTTCTGTAGCTGCTTCTGGATCAGCTGTATCAGTTCCGGCTCACAGGGCGTGTTCAGCAGTACCATACAATCGTCAAACCGCCCGTACTCCGGAATCCACTGCAAATTTTTCCGGACACTTTCGGGATAGATCGTTGCCGCATATTGCAGCAGCTGCCGGAATACGCTCCGTTCACCCAATCCGCCGCGGGTATCCCGCTGGTAAAACAGGATCCGCATCGCGTATACCGGATTCTCTGCATATGCCGCCAAGAACATGTCTTTCAGGCGTTTTGCAGAAGCTTCCCGCAACGCACCGGCTGTGGAAAACAGGTTCAGGCACGCATCGCCGGTATCGTGATACGCCAGTGCTCCGTTTTCGGTGTTTGTCCAGTTCAGTTCTTCTGATAATGCATTCAGCATGAAAAACACGTCCTTTCTTTTTATGTACTGTACGATTGTTGAAGAAACCCCACACGAAACCGGTTTCATGGCTTCGTGTGGGGCTGCCTAAATGTTCCACGATGCTGTTTTGACGGAGAACCCATCTTATTCAATTTTAGGCAATACCGCACAAAGAGCGTCTGGCGACTTTGCACGCCATCTGCTTACAAATTTCCCGTCATATTTCACAAAAATGCTCGTGAATACATCAAGTATTCACTCCGCTTTTTGTTTCATCTGACGAAAAATTTGACGACGCATCTGTCGCACAATCTTTGTGCGGTATTGCCTTTAAAAAGGAATCGCAAAAAAACGCCATACGGCTGCATCATAAAAATGACGCAAAAACAAAAATAAAATAAACAACATTTATAAAATATTGCTGTAAGCATCGTTCTGACAAGGGAAACACAGATCAACAAAACCGTCAGGCGGGCTTGATGCAGCGTTTTCCAAGGTTTCCAGCGGGATTTTCTCTTGTGCTGTGCACAATTTCGGCAGCAGGTACGCAAGTCTGGTGACCGCAATGCATACTATCTGCTGCATCAAATCTTTGGGTGTTTGAGGCGTGATATGCAATTGTCAAGATGCAGGAAGGAATAAAAAAAGGAATATTTATTTAAAAGCAGACATAACAACCCCCTAATTACACTAGGGTTCCATCACGTCATTCTACTTTTAAATAAATATTCCTTCTCTCGCATTCCTTCCTCGAATTTGAGATTGCTTTTATTATATCACTTCCTGATCGACTTGTCAAGCCTTTTTTCAAATTTTTTGGAAAAAAATCGAAATGGCTCAAATTCCGGAGAATCCAAGCCATTCTGTTTCTCGATTTTGTTTTCGGGTGTGTTGACATGAAGCCTGACACGTATCTTTTGGAGTGATTTTTCCCCGTTCGTCGTTAAGGAAACACTGCATAAAGCCCGCCTGACGGCTTTATGCAGCGTTTCCTTAATCTCTGCGGAAAATATCTCTGGTATAGACTTTGTTCTCCACATCGTCCAGACAGGCATCATACCGGTTGGCAATGATCGCATCTGCCGCCGCCTTGAATTTTTCCAGATCGTTGACCACAACGCTGCCGAAGAACGTTGCTCCGTCCTGCAACGTCGGCTCGTAGATAATGACTGTAGCACCCTTTGCCTTGACACGCTTCATCACGCCCTGAATCGAGGACTGCCGGAAATTGTCACTGTTGGATTTCATAGTCAGACGGTACACGCCAATGGTAACCTGCTTTTCCGTGCCGGCATTCCAGTCGTTGTTCCAGCTGTAATCATAGTACCCTGCCTTTTCCAGCACGCGGTCAGCAATAAAATCTTTTCGTGTCCGGTTGGATTCTACGATTGCCGACATCATATTCTGCGGCACATCGGCATAGTTGGCGAGCAGCTGTTTGGTATCCTTGGGCAGGCAGTAGCCGCCGTAGCCGAAGCTGGGGTTGTTATAATGCGTTCCGATCCGCGGATCCAAGCATACGCCGTCAATGATCTGCTGCGTGTCCAGTCCCTTCAGTTCCGCATAGGTGTCCAGTTCGTTAAAATAGGACACGCGGAGGGCAAGATAAGTGTTGGCAAACAGCTTGACTGCTTCTGCTTCGGTGAATCCCATGAACAGGGTGTCAATGTTCTCCTTGATTGCCCCCTGCTGAAGCAGTCCGGCAAAGGTGTGAGCCGCTTCTACCAGTCTTGCATCGTCCATGTCCGTTCCCACGATGATTCTGGACGGATAGAGGTTGTCATACAACGCCTTGGACTCCCGCAGAAATTCCGGACTGAAGATGATGTTCTTACTGCCGGTCTTTTCCCGAATACTCTTGGTATAACCTACCGGAATGGTGGACTTGATGACCATAATGGCATTCGGATTATACTGCATGACAAGGGCAATGACCGCTTCTACAGCACTGGTGTCAAAGAAATTTTTCTTGCCGTCATAGTTGGTCGGGGCAGCAATGACCACAAAATCTGCATCTCGATATGCCGCTTCTGCGTCCAGCGTTGCCGTCAGATCCAGTTCCTTTTCTGCAAGGTATTTCTCAATGTAATCGTCCTGAATCGGGGACTTTTTCTGGCGAATCAGTTCGACCTTTTCCGGTATGATGTCTACCGCCGTAACTTTGTTGTGCTGGGCAAGCAGTGTAGCAATGGATAATCCCACATAGCCGGTTCCTGCAACTGCAATATTCATGGATCAGAATCCTCCTCATTTCTGTACTGTGTCACCTATATAGTATACCACTATTTTTTTACATTTTCAAGAAGTTTCCCGCATTCTCATGAAAATTCGTTTCAAAACGCCCCCAGCTGCCGTCTGATCCACGCCGTTTCCAGCACATCGTAGACATACTGATTGGGAGAACCGGTTTCAAAATACCTTTTGGAATTGCCGCCCAGCATTTCCACAGCAAAGGCTCCCACGGCTCTGGAACGGGATTGTCCGCCGTAGCAGTGCACCAGCAGCGTTTCCACAGACCGATGTGCCAGAACAAATGCAATGATCTGATCTGCCATTTCATCAGTAAACAAAACTGCCCCGTCCACCTCTCGGATAATGTCATCAAAGTACAGCGTCAGAACACCCTTGCAGAACTGGTTCTCGCAAAACTGAAATCCGAATCCCTGCGTGTGCGTATCCTGAATCGAAATGACTGCATACGTATCCTTTCGTTCCGCCATATCTGCCTGTCCGAAACAGTAGAAATGCTGCATAACATATTCAAAGGCATCATATACAGACTTTACCAGAACCCGTTTCATGCTCTGTTCAGGCTTTCAAACACCATGGTTGCCTGAATGCGGTCACCGCCCAGAAATCCCTTGCTTCCGGAAGAAGAAGTGGTGATCGTGTGCAGACGGTATCCCTTGGCAGCCTGTGCGTTGATGACCTTTTCCAGTTCAGACAGATTTCCGGAACCGGTTCCGATCAGCTTCTCCTTCAGAACGACCTGTAAAACAACATAATTTGGCATATGCATTCTCCTTTACAAAAATATAGATATATTATAACATGAAATTCCGTATATGTCAATATTATTATTTGCATCTTTCCGAATTTTGTGCTATAATATACATATCAAATTTATTGCACAGGAGGAATTTCCAATGTGTACCGCTGCAACTTATCAGACAAATGATTTTTATTTTGGCAGAACGCTGGATTACGAAAGTTCCTACGGGGAAGAAATCGTCATTGTGCCGCGGCAGTTCCGGCTGTCATTTCTGCACATGGGCGTATCTGCACAGCACTACGCCATGATCGGCACTGCACACGTTGCCCAGGGCTACCCGCTTTTTTATGATGCCGTCAACGAAAAGGGACTTTGCATGGCTGGGCTGAACTTTGTGGGCAACGCCTGCTACGCCTCCCGACCTGCAGATCATTCGGACAATGTGGCACAGTATGAATTGATCCCGTGGATTCTTAGTCAGTGCTCCAGCACTGCCGAAGCCAAGGAAAAAGTGGAAACACTTTGCCTGCTGGGCACGCCGTTTCACGAAAAGATGCCTGCGGCACAGCTGCACTGGCTCATCGCTGACAAGCACCAAGCCATTACAGTAGAAGCCACTGCCGCGGGAATTCAGGTCTATGACAATCCCGCCGGTGTCCTGACCAACAATCCGCCTTTTCCGGAGCAGATGTTCCGCCTCAACGACTTTCTGCACCTCTCTCCCAAGCAGCCGCAGAACAACTTTTCGGACAAGCTGCCGTTGCAGACGTACAGCAGAGGCATGGGAGCACTGGGGCTTCCCGGTGACCTCTCCTCCCAGTCCCGCTTTGTACGGGCAGCTTTCGTGCGGGCGAATGCCGTTTCCGGCAGTTCCGAAGCAGAAAGCGTCAGCCAGTTTTTCCACATTCTCGGAGCCGTTGACCAGCCACGCGGCTGCTGCGAAGTGAAAGACGGACAGTACGAGATCACCATTTACACTTCCTGCTGCAATGCCGACAAGGGCATCTACTACTATACCACCTATGAAAATCACCAGATCTCCGCAGTCTGCATGCATCGGGAAAATCTGGACAGCGACCAGTTATGCCGCTATCCCATGCAGACCGGAGAACAGATCTGTTACCAAAACTGAAAGGACAACATCGATGTCAAATGTAACCAAACGTGCTCTGGAACAATCCCTGAAAAATCTGCTGCTGAAAAAACCGCTGACAAAAATCACTATCGGCGATATTACCGAGGACTGCGGCATCAACCGCATGACCTTTTACTACCATTTCAAGGACATCTACGACCTTGTGGAATGGGCTTGTCTGGAAGATGCCAGACGGGCTCTGGACGAAAAAAAGACCTATGACACGTGGCAGCAGGGACTTTTGCAAATCTTCGAAGCAGTACAGGAAAACAAGCCGTTTATCCTGAACGTCTACCGCTGTGTGCATCGGGAACAGGTGGAGAAATACCTGCAGCCGCTGGTAGACCAACTGCTGCTGGACGTTATCGACGAGGAAGCCTCAGGCATGACTTTGCGGGACGAGGACAAGCAGTTTATCGCCAAGGTCTACGCCTATATTTTCATTGGCGTGATGCTGGACTGGATCAAGAACGATATGCGGGAAAATCCGCAGGAGATCGTCAGCCGGCTGGGAAAGCTGCTGCAAGGCTCCGTCACCGCAGCCATTTCGCGGTTCCGGTTATAAAGGGAACACTGCATAAAACCCTGAGTCAATACCTCACAAAGAGCGTCTGGCGACTTTGTGCTGTATTACCCTGATTTTATCATTTTCGCATTTTTGATAGAATTTTTTACACTTTTCGGCTCTGTGATAAGTTTTTTATCACGGAGCCTTTTTTGCTGATTGTGAATTCCTGAAAATCGGGTATAATAGAATTATACCAATGGCAATACCACAAAAAATTATTTTTATAACTATTTTTATTTTATAAGGAGGCATTGTTATGTATTATTCCGCAGGAACTTATGAAGCATTCGCACATCCAGAAAAGCCGAAAAATGTGGACAAAAAATCCGCGTATATCATCGGCACCGGTCTTGCCGGTCTTACCGCAGCATTCTATCTGGTACGGGACGGACAGATGAAGGGAGAACATATCCACCTGTTCGAAAAACTGGAGCTTGCCGGCGGCAGCTGCGACGGACGCAAGGACATCACCAAGGGCTTTTTCATGCGTGGCGGACGGGAAATGGACAACCACTTTGAAGTCATGTGGGATACATTCCGCGATGTCCCCTCTCTCGAAACGCCGGACGTTTCCGTGCTGGACGAGTACTACTGGCTCAATAAGCACGACCCCAACTATTCCCTCTGCCGTGCTTCCGTTGACCGCGGCAAAGATGCTCACACCGACAAGAAATTCGCTCTGGACAAGGCATCGGCTCTGGCACTTTCCAAGCTGTTCCTGACACCGGAAAAAGATCTGGAGGACAAGAAGATCTCAGATGTTCTGCCGGACACATTCTGGGACACCAACTTCTGGCTGTACTGGCAGACCATGTTCGCCTTTCAGCGTTGGTCCAGTGCGTTGGAGATGAAGCGGTATCTGTGCCGCTATGTGCACCACATTGACGGGCTGCCGGATTTCAGTGCACTGCGGTTCACCAAATACAACCAGTATGAGAGCATGATCCTGCCGCTGGTGAAATATCTGGAAGCCCATGGCGTACAGATCGAATATGGCATGGACGTGAAGAACGTCATCATTGAAACCGTAGGCAGCAAAAAGGTTGCCAAGCAGATCGTATACCGGAAAGACGGCAAAGAACAGACCATTGACCTGATCGAAGACGATCTGGTATTCATCACCAACGGCTGCTGCACAGACACCTCCTGCTACGGCGACCAGACCCACGCACCGGATCTGTCCCACCTGAAAAACGGCTGCGGAGAATCGTGGGATCTGTGGAAAGCGATTGCGGCTCAAGCAGTTCACGGCGAATTCGGCAATCCGGAAGTCTTTTGCAGCGACATTGATGCGACAAACTGGATGAGTGCCACCGTTGCCACCGCAGATGAGGAGATCATTCAACATATTATCAACGTTTGCAAACGGGATCCCCGTGCCGGCAAAGTCACCACCGGCGGTATCGTCACCGTAAAGGACAGCACCGACAACTGGTACCTCTCGTGGACGATCAACCGGCAGCCCCAGTTCCACTCGCAGGACAAAAACATGGTGCTGATATGGCTGTATTCCCTGAACACCAATAAAGAGGGAAACTATGTCAAAAAGGCAATGCGGGACTGCACCGGCGAAGAAGTTTGTCAGGAATGGCTGTATCATATCGGCATACCGGAAGAAAAAATTGCATCGCTGGCGAAAAACGCCTGCAACACCACGACCTGTTTCATGCCGTATATCAACGCCTTTTTCCAGCCCCGCAAGGAAATCGACCGTCCGCGTGTGGTTCCGGAGGGAGCCGTCAACTTCGCCTTTATCGGGCAGTTTGCAGAAACACCTCGTGACACCATTTTCACCACGGAATATTCCATGCGTACCGGTATGGAATCTGTCTACACCCTGCTGGACATTGACCGCGGTGTGCCGGAGGTATGGGGCAGCGTCTATGATTTGCGCGACCTGCTCAACGCCACCGTACAGCTGCGCGATGGCAAAAAAATCACCGATATGGAGCTGGGCTTCAAGGAACGCCTTGCTCTCAAGGAAGTCCTCAAAAAGATCGAGGGCACTGACATCGAAAAACTTCTGAAAGAATATCATGTAATCTAACTCCCGTCACACAAGCAGAAAAAAGGACCTTTCCAAATGGAAGGTCCTTTTTTCCTGCCCTTTTGTTATACAAATAGTATTTTAACTAATAAAAACAACAGAATCCCACCTGTTTTTGTCGGAATACCGATTGAAAAGGGGCAGAATCCGCTGTATAATAAGGCGTACTGAAAAAGGGGGAAAGAGGATGGAAAATAATCATAAGGAATATCTGGAGTGCGAACGGCACTGGGTATTTGCTCTGCTGATCTTTGTCGGAGGCTTTTACGGGGTCTATACCTATCTGCTGCGGGGAGGGGTATTCTGCAACGCCCAGACCGCCAACTTTGTATTGTTCGCCATCGAGCTGGGAAACTTTCACTGGTCTAAGGCTGCTTATTATCTGATTCCGATGACCGCTTACATGGCAGGCGCGTTTGTGTCCGAGGCAGTCTCCATCAAGCTGACCCGCGTGAAGTTTCTGCGCTGGGAAACGGTGCTGGTTGCCATTGAAATCCTATTGATCATCGTTTTAGGATTCATCCCTGACTCCGCTCCCTTTCAAATTTCGCAGATTGCCATCAATTTTATCTGCTCGATGCAATACAACACCTTCCGGCAGGCGGAAGGTATCCCGATGGCAACCACCTTCTGCACCAACCATGTGCGCCAGGTGGGCATCCATCTGCACTACTTTTTGACCAAACGGGACCTTACCTTCCTCAAACGCTCGATGCGCCACCTGGGGATGCTGGGGATGTTTGTGCTCGGCGGGGTCATCGGTGTGTTTGCCTGTCACTGGATGGGCGGAAAAGCCATCTGGGGAACCGCTGTGCCGATGCTGGTGCTGTTCATCAGTCTGCTGCGCGCCGACCTGACGGTGGAAAAGGAGCGGCTGCACACCCTGCCGCATGGACACTAAGAAAAAAACAAATCAAACATAAAAGCACCCTGACCGTTTTAAAGGTCAGGGTGCTTTTTAATCTGCCGAGAACCGACAAAATTATTCTTCTTCCGGCTGCATCGCCCTCTCGAGCAGCTGATTGATCTGTTCGTCCTGCTTGTCACTGTCCTCCAGTGTCGACGGCTGCGCAGATTTCGGCAGGGAAGTGGTATCTTCTGTTTCTTCCGACTCCTCTTCCTTCTCGGTGACTGCGATGCCGATGATGCTGGTCTGGTCGTCCACACGCATCACCTTGACGCCGCCCGCATAACGGGACTGCTTGGAAATCTGGTCCGCCGGGATGCGGAT
>OFME01001244.1_pt1 | contig 15115 bp, 13 predicted proteins | sample 1541381 | NCBI WGS metagenome assembly OFME01 (sample SAMN04209243, study PRJEB22552) | human gut metagenome | biome: gut; material: feces | host: Homo sapiens | place: USA: Oklahoma
TACCGTGCCAAGTGCAAGCGCTGGCACCCTGACCTGAACCCCAACGACCCCACCGCCGAAGAGCACTTCAAGGAAGTGCAGGCGGCATACGATGCCATCACCAAGGGCGAGACCGGCCCCCAGATGGGCGGCGGCTACGGCAGTGCCTACGGCCAGCAGAGCGGCCCCTCCTACGGCGGCTATCAGCAGGGGTACCAGCAGAACGGTTACTCCAACGGGGATTTCGGAGACTTCGGCTTCGGTTATGACCCCTTCGGGTTCGGCTTTGGCTTTGGCGGCAATTATCAGCAGCAGCGCGGCCCCGGCTACAACGGTGCAGACACGCCTGAGATGCAGGCCGCACGCAACTTCATCGTCAACCAGCGCTACCCCGAGGCCCGCCGCGTGCTGGACGGCATCACCGTGCGCACCGCCCGGTGGTACTATCTCTCCTCGCTGGCCAATCAGGGCCTGGGCAACAGCATCGATGCCCTGCAGGATGCCCGCCGCGCCGCCCAGATGGAGCCCGGCAACACCGAGTACCAGATGAACCTGCGCAATCTGCAGGACCCGGGCCGCACCTACCGCACCCAGACCACCTACGCCCAGCCCGGCGGCCTGATGCGCTGGTGCTGGAGCATGATCCTGCTCAACCTACTGTGCAACTGCTGCTGTGGCGGCGGCTGGGGCTGGCGGTTCCGGATGTAAGCGCAAAAATGATATAAGGACAATTAAAAAATCCCTCCCTGCCGGCGTGGCAGGGAGGGATTTTTGCTGTTTGATTACTGGATCACGATGGTGCGGCTGATCTCACTGCTGGAGTAGTTTCCGGCGGCCTTGGCCGTCTGGACATACTCGCCGGGCTCGGTGGGGAACCCGCTCTGGGTCGTACCCAGGAAATCGAAGAGACCGCTCTTCTTTTTATAGGTGTAGGTCACCTTGCCGCCCTCGACCACCTGACCATCGCTCTCGACCACGGCAGTGATGTTGTAGTTCTGGGCTTCTGCCGCAGTCATGCTGGCGGGGAGCTCCTGTGCCCAGTAGACACGCACACCCGCGCTCTTGGGCTTGATGCGGAAGAACGCCATAGCGGCGGTGTTCACATCACCGGATTCCAGCGCCACAGCGCCGCCCACATAGCTGCCGGCTTCCGTAGGCTGCTCGTCCAGATAGATGCGGCTGAACACGCCCTCGGGCAGATATTTGCGGATGAGCTCCAGCGACAGCTTCATGCCGGTGGAGACATCCTTCAGCGTGGGGATGTAGAATTTCAGGACATCCATCACAGAGACCACTTCATCAGCCACCCGCAGCAGCACGCTCACGTCGTTGCCGTCGATCAGCTGCTTGATGTAGGCGTAGATGTTGAACTCCTCTTCCTGCTCAGGGTTCGCCGACATCTTTTTCGGCAGGGGGATCATCTTGAGCAGAGTGCGGATCTTGCCCGAAAGGATCAGGGTCACATAGCCCTGCGCTTCGCCGCTGGTGCCCATCACCACACCGATATACTGGGTATCTGCCGGGGTGGTCTGGACGCTCAGGGTAAAGGGGGAGCCATAGGTCAGATCCCCGTCTGCGGTCAGGCGGATCGAGACAACGCTGTTGGTCTCATCCACGCCTGCGGTGGTCAGGTCAGGCAGTTCGCTGCCCGCCGAAGCCGCCAGCGCCGGTGTGGCCGCCGCACTCAGGGCGAACACTGCCGCCAGCAGCAATGAGATCAGCCGTTTGGTTTTCATCAGCCAAAGACCTCCTTTTATACAGGTTCTTGTATCATGCAAAAATAAGGGTGCGTGGAACACACAGCACAGTGTTCCCGCACCCTCATTTTACCGCATTGTACCGTACAGGTCAATAACGGGATTCAAGTTAAATTTTGCTCAGCTGCGGGCCCTGGGCGGTATCTTTGACAGCCCAGCCCATCTCGGTGAGCTGCGCACGGATGGCATCCGCAGCGGCCCAGTCCTTGGCCTTCTTGGCGGCGGCGCGCTTTTCCACCAGCTCCGTCACCTCAGCGGGCACCTCGTCCTTCTTGCGGTTGTACATCAGGCCCAGCACGCCGGTGATCTCATCGAACGCCTTGGCGGCAGCCTCCAGCGCAGCCTTGGAGGAGGCAGCGGACAGGGTGTTGATCTCCTTGACCAGATCGAACACGGCAGCCAGCGCATCGGGGGTGTTCAGGTCATCATCCATGGCCTTGCAGAACTTGGCGCGGGCCTCGTCGGCCTTGGCGGTCAGGGTCTCATCGGTGCCGAACGTGGTCTTGCTCAGGGCAAAATCGAGGTTCTCGCGGCAGGTGTAAAGGCGCTCCAGGCTGTTCTTGCAGCTCTCGATGAGGTCCACGGTGTAGTTCAGGGGCATCCGGTAGCCTGCGGTCAGCATAAAGTAGCGGATGGGCTCGTAGCCGTAGAGGTCTGCCACATCGCGGACGGTGAAGAAGTTGTGCAGGCTCTTAGACATCTTCTGGTTATCCACGTTGATGAAGCCGTTGTGCATCCAGTAGTGGGCAAACTCGCAGCCGTTGGCGCACTCGCTCTGGGCGATCTCGTTCTCGTGGTGGGGGAAGATCAGATCCTGACCGCCGCAGTGCAGGTCGATGGTCTTGCCCAGATGGGTGCGGCTCATGGCGCTGCACTCGATATGCCAGCCGGGGCGGCCCATGCCATAGGGGCTTTCCCAGGCGGGCTCGCCGGGCTTGGCAGCCTTCCAGACGGCAAAATCGGCGGGGTCTTCCTTCAGGTCATCCTCCATCCGGCTGCGCAGCTCGCGGTTGCCGCTCTCCAGATCGTCCAGCTTGAGGTGGCTCAGCTTGCCGTATTCCGGATCGCTCTTGACGCGGAAGTAGACATCCCCGTTCTTGGCAACATAGGCGTGTCCGGAATCGATCAGGTCCTTGACGATGTCCAGGATCTGCTGGATGTGCTCCGTTGCACGGGGCTGGACGGTGGGCTTTTTGCAGTTCAGACCGGCGGCATCCTTGAGGTACTCGGCCTCAAAGCGCTGGGCCACTTCCTTCATGGAGGTGCCCTCCTCCTGGCCCTTCTTGATGAGCTTGTCATCGATATCGGTGATGTTGGAGACATAGATGACCTTGTTGCCGCGGTATTCCAGATAGCGGCGCAGGGTATCGAACACGATCAGCGGGCGGGCGTTGCCGATGTGGATATAGTTGTAAACGGTGGGGCCGCAGACGTAGATGCGGTATTCGCCGGGCACCTGCGGCACAAACTCTTCCTTCTGGCGGGTCAGGGTGTTGAAAATCTGCATAAGAACTCTCCTTCTTGTAGGGCAAACAAAAGCCGCAGCAGAACCTCTCAGTCTCGCTTCGCTGACTTACGAAAACAGAGAAGTAAAAAAGCCCCCGATGTGATACAATCTCCCATATCACATCGAAGGCGGTTTTCAAAATCGCGGTTCCACTTCTGTTTGTCGCTCAAAGCCGATAACGGCGGCTGCCGCGCCGCGATACTCCCCAGCAGGTTTCCCGCGGCGTGCTGCCCGGGCGCACTTCACACACGCTGCTGCAAACAGGCTCCCAACCAACGGCCCGTTCTCTCTGTCCAGCTCACCTTTGCGCTACTCTGCCCGGGTAAACGCATTTTTCCTGATACATCTGTATTATAGCCGGGCCGGGGGGAGAAGTCAAGCAGAACGCAGGTGCCGGCATTTCAGCGGCAGCTCTGCGCCGATTCAATCGATCTCGTGCTTTTTACAGAAGTGTTTGCTGGCAAAGTACATTCCCGCCCAGATGGCGATGGCAAGCACGAGGTAGAACGGGTTCTTCATGGCGGACACCAGCGACTGCCCGAAAAGGGCCATCATGGCCACCATCACGCCCTTGCCCAGCAGCATGGTGACAAGGTAGCGCTTCTCGTCAAAATCAGAGATGCCGAAGGCAAAATGCATAAAGGACGAGGGCGTAAAGGGCAGGAGCGACAGCATGAACAGGGACGCGGTGTCGAACCGGCTGACCCATTGCTCCGCCTTTTGCAGCTTGGCCGAGCGGCGGGCAAATTTCCAGAAAAAACGCTTGACGACACGCCGCCAGAGCAGGAACATCACAGTGCCGCCCAGCATCACCCCGGCCCAGCTGTACACAAAGCCCAGAAGCCCGCCGTGGGCCGCAACATTCAGTGCCACAATGGCAATGAGCGGCAGCGGCGGAAAAAAGGATTCCACCATCGCAAGGATCACGGGCGCAATGGGGCCAAGGCCGCCAAAGCTTTCCAGCAGGGCCTCCCAGAATTCCAGCGTTCCCAGCTGGTGGAGCCAGCCTATCATCGTCATTTCCATCCCGCGTGTTCCTTCCCTCTCATTTTTCTTTAGTATATCCGGTTTCTATGACACGCCCGTGAACAAAATACGAGCTTTTTTTGTCATATCACCTATACTACGAGACTGCGGGGGCCTTTCCTGCACAGGGCGGGGATCTTTATGCTTTTCCGTCGGCTTCAGCGGCGGCCTTTTCGGCCCGGGCCTGCATCCGCTCGATCTGCTGGGCGCGCATCCGTTCCCAGCGGGCAAGCCCGGCTTCGTCCGGGATCTGGACACAGCGGGCAAAGCTCCAGTGCAGGCCGTCCCGCCGGGCCAGCTTATAGCGCTGGAATACGCCCTTTCCGGCCTCATTGCCGGTACCGGCGCAGGCAGGGCAGACAGACAGAGTATACCAGCCGCTGTTGCCCTTTTTCAGCCAGATATCGTCCGGCTGCAGATTTCCGCCGCACACCGGGCAGCTGGCAGTGATGATCTTTGGGTCGCTGCGCCAGGTGGACTGCTCCACATAGCCGCGGAACACCCGGAAGTCCCGGTAATCGCCGGGGACGGGGCAGAGGCTTGCCCGCAGGGATTCCTCCTCGGTGGGGTAGGCCGCCAGACCCGCCCGCAGGTCAAGCTTGCGGCAGACATCGGCGGTGTAAAGGGTATCGGACAGGGCATCGTGGAACGGGCGCTCCATCGGGATGCCCATCCGGGTCACAACGCTTTCCAGCGTCATGCCCTCGCCCTCCTTGCGGGGGTGCTCCCGCAGAAAGATCTGCTGCAGATCATACCACTGGGTGGGGCGGCTCTCGTCCAGATTGCAGAGGAAAAGGTTCTGCTTGAGCACCGGCACGTCATCCATGCCCCACTCGGCAAACTCGGCATCCGGGCCGCACCACTGCATGAAGCGGCGCAGGCCCTGCACGATGGGCTCGCCCCGGTCCAGGTCGGCCTGGGTCAGGCCCGTCACCTTGGCGATGTGGTGCTGCAGGGTGCGGAAAATGCGGGGCCGCAGGTGGATGGAGAAGGTATCCAGCACGTTGGCATCCTCGTCGATCTTCACTGCGCCGATCTCGATGATCTCGCCCCGGAAGGTCTGCTGCACGCCATGATAATTAAAGATATACGGCTTATAGCCGATGTTCCATTCCAGATCAAATAAAACCAGATTGCGTGGCATTGTTGTTTGTGTTCCTCTCAGTTCAGGATAAATTTTTCGATGGCCTCGGCCACGCCGTCGTGGTTGTTGTCGGCGGCGGTGACGTAATCGGCCACAGCCTTGACGGCATCCTCGGCATTCTGCATGGCAACACCCACCCCGGCATAGGAGATCATGGAGCGGTCGTTCAGGCCGTCGCCGCAGGCCATCAGGTTCTCCCGGGTCAGGCCCATCCGCTCCAGCAGGGCGGCAAGGCTCCTGTCCTTTGCCACACCCAGCGGCACGGCCTCGATGAAGAAGGGGCTGGAGGGGTACAGGTCGATCCGGCCCGCAAACTGCTCCTTTCCGGCGGCACAGACAGCATCCCGCCGGGCAGGGTCAAGGGTGATGAGCATTTTGCAGATCGGATAGTCCACATAGGAGGCCAGATCATCCACATGGAGCATCGGCAGCTTTGTGGTAAAGCACTCCTTGTTTGCCCACACGTCCTGATCCCGCTCACACACGATGCCCTCGCTGTTATAGGTCAGGATGGCCACATCCTGCCGGGCGGCAAATTCGCAAAGCTCCGGGACGAACTCCGCTCCCAGCTGCACCTGATACAAAGCCTCGCCGGTCACGCAGTCCACGATCTTGCCGCCGTTGTAGGCCAGCACACAGCCGCCCTTTTTGTCCAACCCCAGCTTCTTTGCCAGCGGCAGAATGCCCGCTGTGGGGCGGCCGGAGGCCAGCACGATGGTCACGCCCTGTGCGGCGGCGGCATCCAGCGCCGCGCGGGTGCGGGGGGTAACGATCTTTTCGTCATTGGTCAGGGTGCCGTCCAAGTCCAGAGCCAGCACCCGGATATTCGATCTTGCCATGATTTTTATTCCTCGTTCTCAGGCAGGGGCTTCCCGCCGGATATTTTATTACTTACCCATCTATTTTACAATGCTTTCCCTTTTCTGTAAAGCAGGAAACTTGTCCCCCGCCCAGAGACAAGCAAAAAGCCGCCCGGCGAGCAAAACCGGACGGCTGAGAAGGAAGAAAACGCTGTGTTACAGGATGTCGATGTATTCCCCGGCCAGTGCCTTGTTCATGCTGCGGACGGCGCAGAACTTGCCGCACATGGAGCAGGTGTCGCTGTGGTCATCCTCGGGCAGGCGGGCATCCCGGATGGCCTTGGCGGTCTCGGGATCGAGAGCGCAGGCGAACTGGGCATCCCAGTCCAGCACGCGGCGGGCATCGCCCATCTTGTCGTCGATATCCCGGGCATGGGGGATGCCCTTGGCGATATCGGCCGCATGGGCGGCGATCTTGGAGGCCACGATGCCCTGCTTCACATCGTCCACGTTGGGCAGAGCCAGATGCTCGGCGGGGGTGACATAGCACAGGAAGGCTGCACCGCTCATGGCGGCAACGGCACCGCCGATGGCGGCCGTGATGTGGTCATAGCCGGGGGCAATGTCGGTAACGAGGGGTCCCAGCACATAGAAGGGAGCGCCCATGCAGATGCTCTTCTGCACCTCCATGTTGGCGGCCACCTGATTCAGAGGCACATGGCCCGGGCCCTCCACCATGACCTGCACGTTGTGTGCCCAGGCGCGCTTGGTCAGCTCGCCCAGACGCACCAGCTCTTCGATCTGGCAGACATCGGTGGCATCGGCCAGGCAGCCGGGGCGGCAGGCATCGCCCAGCGAGATGGTCACGTCGTGCTCGGCGCAGATCTCACAGATCTCGTCAAAGTGCTCGTAGAAGGGGTTCTCGTTGCCGGTCATGCTCATCCAGGCGAACACCAGAGAGCCGCCGCGGCTGACAATGTTCATCTTCCGCTTGTGGGTGCGGATCTGGTCGATGGTCTTGCGGGTGATGCCGCAGTGCAGGGTGACAAAGTCCACGCCGTCCTCAGCGTGCAGGCGCACCACGTCGATGAAGTCCTGCGCGGTCAGGGTGGCAAGGTCGCGCTGATAGTGGATGACGGAATCGTACACGGGCACAGTGCCGATCATCACGGGGCACTCGTGGGTCAGCTTCTGGCGGAAGGGCTGGGTGTTGCCGTGGCTGGACAGATCCATGATGGCTTCCGCGCCCATATTGACGGCGCTCATCACCTTTTCCATCTCCACGTTGTAATCCTTGCAGTCGCGGGAAACGCCCAGATTCACGTTGATCTTGGTGCGCAGCATGGAACCGATGCCCTCGGGGTTCAGGCAGGTGTGGTGCTTGTTGGCGGGAATGGCCACCTTGCCCTCAGCCACCAGCTGACGGATCTCCTCCGTGGTGCGGTATTCCTTTTTGGCCACGATCTCCATTTCCGGCGTGACGATGCCCTTGCGGGCAGCGTCCATCTGTGTGGTGTAGTTCTGCATGGTACTTTCCTCCAAATGTTTCTTTTATCTCGAACAGCGCTTTGCGCGCTGAACGTACCGGAAATAGGTTTTTGCGCAGCCTTTCCTCTGTGCGCAATTGGCTCCCCCTTTGGGGGAGCTGGCATCGCGCCAGCGATGACTGAGAGGGCGAGCCGCCTTACAGCTGCTCCGCCAGTGCCTTCAGCTCCCTGCACTCGGCCTCGATGTCCTCCGCGCCGAAGATTGCACTGACAAGGGCCACACCGTTCACGCCGGTGCCCTTGAGCCGGAGCAGGTTCTCCTTGTGGATGCCGCCGATGGCCACAACGGGGATGTCCACGGCATCGCAGATGGCTTTCATCATGCCCTCGGGCAGAACGTCCACGTCTGCCTTGGTGTGGGTAGAGAAAGCTGCACCCACGCCCAGACAGTCGGCACCGTGCCGGACGGCCTCCAGGGCCTCCTCCACGCTGTGGACGGATACGCCGATCATCATCTCATCGCCCACGCGCTGGCGCACCTGAGCAGCGGCCATATCCTCCTGCCCCACATGGATGCCCTCGGCGTGGCAGCGGATGGCAATGTCCACGTTATCGTTGATGAAAAAAGGCACATTGTACTTTTTGCACAGGTCGTGGAGCTCAAATGCCTCCTTCAGGAAGGCTTCCTCGTCCAGCTCCTTTTCCCGCAGCTGAACACAGGTCACGCCGCCCTTCAGGGCGCTCTCCACCTGCTGATAGAGGGTCTGACCGCCCACCCAGGCACGGTCGGTGACGGCGTAGAGCCGCATATATTCTTCAGCGCACTTCATACTTGGCACCCTCTTCCAGCTGAGCCGGAGTCATATTGTAAATGGCATCAATGATGTAATTGCGGTAAGTGGCGTTGCCGTCCAGCGGGGTCAGCCGTGCATGGGCGATCTCGCCCGCAAGGCCCATGGCGCAGACGGCGGCGGCAGCAGCCTCCAGCGGCTGGCCGGGGTTGGCGGTGATAAAGGCCGCCGTCAGGGCAGAGAGTTGGCAGCCCGTGCCGGTGATGGCGCTCATCATTGGGTGGCCGTTGCGGATGCAGTAGGCTTTTGCCCCATCGGCCACGATGTCAATGGCACCGGTGATGGCCACAACGGCACCGGTCTTTGCGGCAAATGCCTTGGCAAAGGCCACCGCGCCGTCCAGATTTTCCTCGGTGACCCTGTCGGCCACATCGGCATCCACGCCCTTGGTGGTGCCCGCGCCGGAAGCCAGCGTCTTTACCTCGGAGATGTTGCCCCGGATGACCGTGAACCGCACCTCGTCCAGCAGGCGGTAGGCCGTCTCGGTGCGCAGGGCGGAAGCGCCCGCGCCCACAGGGTCCAGCACCACGGGGTGGCCCAGTGCATTGGCCTTTTTGCCCGCCTTGAGCATGGATTCAATGGTGCGGCTGTTCAGGGTGCCGATGTTGATGTTCAGCCCGCCGCAGATGGTGGTGATATCCTCCACCTCGGCGGCATCGTCGGCCATAATGGGCGAAGCACCGCAGGCCAGCACCATATTGGCGCAGTCGTTCACGGTGACGTAGTTGGTGATATTATGGATCAGGGGGCTTTTGGTGCGGACATTGGCAAACTGCTCTGCAAACATGACGCACCCCCGTCAGGAAAGGCTGCTCTGCATGGAGCGCAGGGCACCGGAGTGCTGCAGGCTGTACACCAGCACGCCCGCAATGACCGCACCCACAGCGGTAGAGATGAGGAAGGGCACAATGTAGGCATAGAACGCAATGTCACTGGCGCTCTTGCCCATCAGGCAGATGGCCACCGGGTAAGCGCACAGGCCGCCCAGAATGCTGGTGCCGAACACCTCGCCCACCAGGGTGGCGATCAGGTTTTTGGTCTTTGCGTAGACCAGGCCGCAGAGCAGGGCACCAAACATACTGCCCGGGAAGGCCATCAGGCTGCCCAGACCCAGGATATTGCGGAGCAGCGAGGCCACAAAGGCCACGCCCACGCCCCACCAGGGGCCCAGCAGCACGGCGCAGAGCACATTGACCATGTGCTGCACAGGGGCGCACTTGCTGCCGAACATCGGGAAGCTGAACACACTGCCCACCACGCACAGGGCGCAGAACATTCCAGCGAGAGCCAGCTTTTTCACAGAGAATTTTTTCATTGGAAACTCCTCTTTCTCAAAAAGCGGTCGAGGCTTGCTGGCCTCCTCTCACGCCGGAACACGGCTTCCCATCGCAGTTATTTCAAGGCTCAGGGCGCTCCCCCTCAGCCCGGAGCCGCCCGTTGCGGCGGCTTGCGGCAACAAAAAACAGGAGACACCACAGCGGTGCCTCCTGCAAAAAATCATTTTCCTATGACTTCCTACGGCGGCATTATCCGCATCAGGTCAAGGGTCGAAGTTTGGTTACTTCCTCTCAGCCCGCCTCACGAGCTCCCCTGTGTTTTGTTTTTCGTAGGGTATTGTACACCCGCCGGGGCAAAAAAGCAAGAATAAGTTTTTCTTTCGCCTTTTTGCCAAATCGCTTTTACAATTTTCCGGATTATGTTATACTTGTCCCAAATTTCGCAGCGCCCGGGGGAGCCATTCCCCGCTTTGGGGCACTGCCCGGCACAAAAGGAGATTGAAGTTATGGGTCTCATCAAAGCAGCCATGGGCGCGGCATCCGGCGTGATGGGCGACCAGTGGAAGGAATATTTTTATTGTGACGCTCTGCCTGCGGAGGTGCTGGCCGTCAAGGGCCAGAAGCGGACCAACGGCCGCTCCGCCAACCGGCACGGCAGCGAAAACGTCATCTCGGACGGCTCTGTGATCGCCGTGGCCGACGGCCAGTGCGTGCTGATCGTGGAGCAGGGCAAGGTGGTGGACCTCTGTGCCGAACCCGGCGAATACACCTACAGCACCGGCACCCAGCCCTCCCTGCTCAGCGGCGGGCTGAAGAACATCGACAGCGTGTTTGCCGAGCTGGGCAAGCGATTCAGCTTTGGCGGGCAGGCCGGTTCCGACCAGCGCATCTACTATATCAATACCCGGGAGCTCACCGGCAACAAGTACGGCACCCCCAACCCGGTGCCCTTCCGGGTGGTGGACCGGCGCGCCGGCATCGATATCGACATCGGCATCCGGTGCTTCGGCGAATACAGCTACCGGGTGGTCAACCCCATCCTGTTTTACACCAATGTCTGCGGCAATGTGGAAAACGCCTACACCCGCGACGCGCTGGACGGCCAGCTCAAGACCGAGCTGATGACCGCCCTGCAGCCCGCCTTTGCCCGGATCAGCGAGCAGGGCATCCGCTACTCCGCCCTGCCCGGCCACACCGCCGAGCTGGCCGAGGCCCTGAATCAGGAGCTGAGCGCCAAGTGGAGCAGGCTGCGCGGCATCGAGATCGTCTCTCTGGGTGTTTCCGGTGTCAAGGCCAGCGAAGAGGACGAGCAGATGATCAAGGAGCTGCAGCGCAGTGCGGCCTTTATGGACCCCACCCGCGCCGCCGCGCATCTGGTGGGCGCACAGGCCTCCGCCATGCAGGCTGCCGCCTCCAACACCGCCGCCGGCCCCGCCATGGCCTTTATGGGGATGAACCAGGCCGCTGCAGCGGGCGGTGTCAACGCCCGGGATCTCTACCAGATGGGCGGCCAGCAGACCGCCGCGCAGCCTCAGGCCGCACCGGCCGCTGGCTGGACCTGCAGCTGCGGCCATACCGGCAACACGGGCAAGTTCTGTGCCGAATGCGGCAAGCCCCGGCCCGAAGCCCCGGCTGTCTGGGTGTGCAGCTGCGGTGCAAAGAACAGCGGCAAATTCTGCTCGGAGTGCGGCAGACCCCGGCCCGCCGCCAAGTGCGCCAACTGCGGCTTTGTGCCTGCCGACCCGGCCAACCCGCCCAAGTTCTGCCCCGAGTGCGGCAAGCCCTTTGGGGCCTGAGAGGGGTCTGACGCATGGCTGAAAAGACAACGAATTATCAGTGCCCGGCCTGTACCGGCCCCCTGCACTACGATGGTGCCAGCGGCAAGCTGGTCTGCGATTACTGCGGCTCGGCCTACGACGTAAAGGACATCGAGGCCCGCTACGCCAAAAAGCAGGCCGCTGCCGACACTGCCGCCGAGGGCGATGCCAAAAAAGCCGCCCGCCTGCCCCGGCAGGACAGTCCGGTGTGGAGCGAGGCCGAGGCGGAGGGCCTGAACAGCTACTCCTGCCCCACCTGCGGAGCCGAGCTGGTCTGTGACGAGACCACCGCCGCCACCACCTGCCCCTACTGCGGCAACCCCACGGTGCTGGGCGGCAAGCTCTCCGGCAAGCTGAAGCCGGAATACATCCTGCCCTTCAAGCTGGACAAAAAGACCGCCATTGCCCAGCTGACCAGATATTACAAGGGCAAGGCTTTCCTGCCCAAGGCGTTCAAGAGCCAGAACCACATCGCGGAGATCCAGGGCGTATATGTCCCCTTCTGGCTCTACGATGCCAAGGCCGACGCGCGCGGCCGGTACGAGGGCCAGAACTCCGAGAGCCACCGCGAGGGCGATTACATGGTGACCACCACCCAGCACTACGATGTGCGCCGCGAGGGCTCGGCCGCCTTTGCCAAGGTGCCGGTGGATGGCTCCAGCAAGATGCCCAACACCCACATGGATGCCATTGAGCCCTTTGATTACGGCGACCTGAAGCCCTTCTCCACTGCCTACCTGCCCGGCTATCTGGCCGACCGGTATGACGAGGATGCCGATGCCTGCGCCGAGCGCGCCTACCGCCGGATGTACAACTCCACGGCCGATGCGCTCCACGCCACCACCGGCGGCTACAGCGAGATCCACCCCATTTCCGAGAACATCAACGTGGATATGACCCACGCCCACTATGCCCTGCTGCCGGTCTGGATGCTCCACACCCGGTGGAAGGACAAGGATTTCCTGTTCGCCATGAACGGGCAGACCGGGCGGCTCATCGGCGACCTGCCGGTGGACAAGAGCCGGGTGGCCGCGTGGTTTGCGGGCATCAGCCTGCCCCTGATGGCAGTGCTGGCGTTCCTGCTGTTGTTATAAGGGGGTGGCAGAATGAAACACACTGCGAAACGCTTTGCCGCCCTGCTGGCCGCACTGGTGCTGGCGCTCTGCCTGAGCATCCCCGCCTTTGCCGCCGCACCGCTGGTGCGGGACGAGATGGGCCTGTTCGATGCGGATACTTACAGCCAGCTGGAAGCTTCCGCCGAAGCCGCCAGCGACGGCCACGACTGCGATGTATATTTTCTGGTGGTGGACAGCATCGGCGACACCGACCAGCGCCAGTACGCCAAAGATTACTACCTTGCCAACGGTCTGGGCAGCGGCTCTGAACAGAGCGGCATCCTCTTCCTGCTGGCAGTCGGTTCCCGCAAGTATGTCACCATCACCTACGGCGGCGGCGTGACAGCCTTTACCGATTACCGCATCGAGCAGATCGAAGATACCGTTGTCCCCTATCTCTCGGACGACGACTGGGCCGAGGCCGCCTCCGAGTACCTCTCCATGTGCGCCGACACGCTGGATTTCTACGCCGAGCACGGCGAACCGCTGGATGTTGACAACGATACCAGCGGCTGGCCCATCCTGCTCCTCATCGTCATCGGTGTGCCCATGATCATTGCCGGTATCGTCTGCGGCGTGCTGTACAGCCAGATGAAAACAGCCCGGCTCAAGACCGAAGCCAACGATTACATCGGCGCAGGCTTAAAGCTGCGGGTGCAGGTGGACAACTACACCCACACCGACCGCGTGCAGGTCTACGACCCGCCCCACGAGGAGAGCAGCAGCTCCGGCGGCTCCTCCGTGGACAGCGACGGCTTTGGCGGCTCCTCCGGCGGCTCGTTCTGAGCGCCCTTTTCTCCAGCAATAAACCACCGGTTCTGCCGGTGGTTTTCACTTGTTTCTATTTCCGTGTAACTCGCAAAAGAAAGGAAACCCAACGAATGTCAAAGAAGATCACCGCCCTGATCCCCGGAGCCGCGCTGGCACTGGGCATCGCCTGCATCGCCAAGTGGCTGGAAACGCTGGAAAGCAGTGCCGGGCTCCACCTCATTGGCGCTTCAGTCATCGCCCTGTTTATCGGCATGGCCATCAATGCGTTTTTCCAGCCCAACAAAACAACCGCGCCGGGCATCAAATTCACCTCTAAGAAGGTCCTGAAATTCGCCATCGTCCTTCTGGGTGCCAGCCTGAACATCCGCACCGTGCTGACCGTGGGCCGTTTTTCGCTGACGGTCATGCTCTTCACCCTGGCCACCTGCTTTGGGCTGGGCGCGCTGATCGGCAGAGCGCTCGGGCTCAACTGGAAAACCAGCAGCCTGATCAACACCGGAACCGGCATCTGCGGCGGCTCTGCCATTGCCGCCATTGCACCGGTGATCGAGGCCGATGACATGGATATCGCCTACGGTATGTCCGCCACCTTCCTGTTCGATACGGTGATGATCGTTGTGTTTCCGCTCCTTGGCCGGTGGCTTGGGCTTTCCGATGCCGCATTCGGTCTCTGGGCCGGTACGGCGGTCAATGATACTTCGAGCGTTGTAGCCACCGGTTACGCTTTCAGTGAAGCAGCCGGCGACTTTGCAACGATGGTCAAGCTGACCCGCACGCTGGCGATCATTCCGGCTGTTCTGGTCTTTGCCGCCATCAACCTGCACCTGAAAAAGAAAGAGAGCGCCCAGGCCAACGGTGTCAAGGTGCGCATCCGTTCCATTTTCCCCTGGTTCATCCTTGCGTTCCTTGCCATGTCCCTGCTGACCAGTCTGGGCCTTCTGCCCGCCGGGCTGGTTTCCGGCCTGAAGACCATCAGCAAGTTTCTGATGGTCGCGGCTCTGGCGGCCATTGGTCTGAACACGAACTTTAAATCACTCTGCCGTTCCGGCGCAAAGCCCATGCTGCACGGCTTCATCATCTCCACATTGGTCGTTCTGGTCGCCATTGGCGTTGAGTACATGATCGGCATTGCGCCTTACGGCACACTGTAACGCTCCTGCCAGCTGAATTTTCCCACAAAGAAAGAGCAGTGCTCTCCAATGGGTCCACCCACCGGAAGCACTGCTCTTTTATTGTTCCGCTTTGCTCCACAAACGCGAACTTGTCGGGGCAAAGCCCCTCCATCTTGCTACGCAAGACCGTTCTGTCGCTTAAAAGCCCCACTGGGGCTTTCATTGTTCTGCTTCGCTCTACAAACGCGAAGTTATCTGGTTGATGCCATTTTATCAGTCGGCCATGATCTCCTGAGAGCCCCATAGGAGATTAAGAAGTTCGCAAGCCAACCAGCCGGTACAGCAAGCCAGACAAAGGCAATGCCGAAACGCGGTGCACAGATCAGGGCAACGGACAGACGAATCGCAAGGTTCACCATGTTTGCAACGAGGAACGGACGCATAATTCCGAGACCGCGAAGAACTCCATCGG
>OFME01001256.1_pt1 | contig 14903 bp, 14 predicted proteins | sample 1541381 | NCBI WGS metagenome assembly OFME01 (sample SAMN04209243, study PRJEB22552) | human gut metagenome | biome: gut; material: feces | host: Homo sapiens | place: USA: Oklahoma
AGTGCCCAGCGCCATAACAGCAGCTGTGGTTGCCCCCGCAGCGGCAAAGCCGCCCGCCGTACCCACAGCTGCGCCGCCTATACCTCCCAGCAGCACACCCGCGCCGATGGAAACCCGTTTCAATTCCTCGGCGTTATACTGCGGTAGGCTCACATCGCCAATCTGGCAGTCCTTGAAATCCGGGCGGTTCTGAATCTTCTCGATCATGTCGGAGAATCCCTCAAAGCTATGCAGAATCTCCATCTCACTCTTGCCTAAGGCATCCATCACCTTGTTGGCGTTCTCACTGTTGCGGTTGAAGCGCTCTTGACTTTCCTCGTGCATCATGCGTGCCTTGTCGCTGGTCTGTCTGGCATCGTTCATCTTCACAGCACCATTGACGCCCAGACCCACACCGCTAATACCTGCAACGGCAGCTCCAATTCCTAAAATAATCGGTAATGGCATATTATGTTTCCTCCTGTTTTTTTAATAGTTCACAGCTCCGATAATTCTGCCTGTAATATTCCTCCTTGGACATTTTGTTCTTAAAATAGGTTTCATAGCTTTCGTCCACGCGGCAGAGCAGCGGGCGTTCCGCGTAAATACCGCACAGGTTTCCGTCCAGATATCGGCACACGCCATCACCCCGGTCAAGTTCCTTGTACAGCTGTGACCGGCGCAGGCTACGGCAGCAAATGCCACACATATCACAATGGAACATCACTCAAACACCAGCTTATTATTTGGGTTCGCCATAAAGGTGTCGAAATCACCTTCCCAAGGTTTTCTATACCCAAGCGTTTCATAAGTGTCGCACAGTAGTCGATTCAGTTCTCCTTCTGTCGCCACAACGCTTAAGCCCTCAACCAGTGTGTTATATTTTTCGCATTCCGCCTTGAACGCCTTATAATCGATTTTTTCAAGTTCCTGCAAATACTTCTGCATAAGCAGGTTGTTTTGTTCAAAAGCATTGATTGCCTTTTGCATCGGGCCGACGATTTTTACCCGGATACAAACCTCTTTCAGTACAAGGCAAACTAGTCTGCCCCAAGCAATCAAATTCAGTCGCATAAAGAAGGCCAACGCATTTCCGCCAGAACGGATTCCAGCATCAACGCCGTCCATCACGCAGAGTGTGCCTGTGCCGACAAGCAGCAGTATACGCAAATCCTCATGCTTTTGCGTTGGAATACACTCTTTCAAGGGTATCTCATACTGGAATCGACGCCGCAGTGCCCAGACAAGGCGAATGCTCAAATCCGTTATCAATACCGGTACAGCCATTGCCATGCCATAGCGCAGGTCGTATCCTTCCTGAAATGCTCTGATTGCCAATGTCGCTAAGTCCTGGCGGTCTTTTCCAATTTGAAATTTCCCAAATTTGCAGAACTGAAATAACTCATAAAATGGGATAACAACACCTGTTCCCCGTCCTGTGTTGCCGCGACTGCCCGTACTGCCTGCCACATCAGACATAATATGCCCAAACCAATTCGCAACACCGCAAAACAGCTTTGCGGGGAAATTTCCCCCTTTTAATTCAAATGTTTTTGTATCTATTGTTATGAGTTCACCGTTTGCAATGAATGTAGACGTAGATGTGAATTGATTCAATATTGAGAAGAACAAGCCAATAACGCTGGGCGAATGAGAAAGGGATAGCATGTGGTGATTCTTTTTCTCCATTGAAAAAAGTCCGCCGACATCTTTCCCTGTACTTTGGTCATAGTTTACGATGTTATTTCTTTCAAGAAATCCTATTGCACTAGCAACGTTTTGTTCGTTCCCAGCCCGTGGTTTCCATCCGGTTTTCTTGGCAAACGCCATAACAGCTTTATCAACTTGTGCATCGCTCCATCTGCCCAAGGTGCTGTTTCCCGGTGTACCCACGAGGAAGATATCAACCAATCCGCCTACCGCTCCACAAGCTACAGCAGCCAAATAGTCGTACCCGTCACAAGCGTTCTGACTCTGCACAATTTCTCTGTTTCCTTGTACGTCAGCCCAGACAGCCTCTGTTCCGACAGAAAACGGTCTTGGTGCGGTAATCGTTCCTTCCATAGTTTATCACTTTCTCTTTCTGTTTTCCTTTATGCCTTTTGCATCAACCCCTGTAATCATCATACCACCCCCTAAAAAATCTCAATTTGCAAATTGCACAATAATCCTCTATATTTTTTTGTTATATGTTTTCACGCACGATTTCATTCCATACTTTATGATAGCATATTCACTATCTTTTGTAAATTGTCATTCCTACTAAATCCCATTAAAGTTATTTATATACACTATCATAAAGTAGGGAGAGCACCTCATGGCTGACAATACCAAGCTTGCGCGCGAGGTTGGCGCAAAAATCAAATATCTGCGTCTCAAGCAAGGCCTAAGCCAAGAATCGCTTGCGCTCTCCTGTGATATGAACCCGGCGTTTCTCGGCCATGTGGAACGCGGGATGCGCAGTCCCACACTGAACACATTGCAACGCATCTGCGATGGGCTGGGTATTACACTTACCGAACTCTTGCTGACTGAACCGAACACAGACCTCGACAGTGCTGCGGCTATCCAGCATGTGACCGACCGTATGCGGCGGCTCTCCCCCGCACAAGCCGCCCATGTAGCGGAGCTGATTGAGCAGGTTTGTTGCTTGCTGGATGAGGCCGAGAAATGACCCGCGGGCCGATGACGAGCATCGGCCCCTACAGAGTTTCTTTCAGTATAGCCTTTGCCTTGGACAGAGAGTGTCCATTTGCTGATAAACCCAAAAATTTCACACAAAAAACGCGCCCGCCGAGGTTCATTCCCTCGGCGGGCGCTGATTATTTATCGGTATTTATTTTTCGTTCTCGTCCTGGACCTTGCGGGGGATCAGGCGGACCTCCTGCACGCGGCGGTTGGTCGCGCGGGTGACGGTACCATCAAAGTCACCCCAGATGAACTTATCCCCTACCTTGGGCAGACGGCTGAGCTTTTCCTGCACCAGACCGCCGATGGCCACGGCATCAATGTCGTCATCCTCCTTGATGCCCAGCTCCTCGGCCGTGTCATCTACGCTGGCGCTGCCGGAGATCAGCCAGCTGCCATCGGACTGCTGGCGCACATCCTCGACCACATCGTCATGCTCGTCCCAGATCTCGCCGACCAGTTCCTCCAGAATATCCTCCAGCGTGATGATGCCAGCCGTTCCACCGTATTCATCGACCACAACGGCCATATGATGCTTGCTCTCACGCAGGGTACGCAGCAGCGCGGAGATCTGGGTCACGCTGGTCGTGTACAGCGTCGGGCCGACAAGGTCCTCCAGCTTGACATTTTTGTCGTGCTTCTGCAGGGCTGCAAAGCAGTCCTTCTCATGTACCACACCAATGATATTGTCGATCGTATCGTGGTAGACCGGCAGGCGGGAGTAGCCGCTCTCGGCGAAGCGCTCAATGACCTCGTCCATCGGGGTATCATCCTCGACAGCCACTACATCCACGCGGGGGGTAAGCACATCCTGCGCCTCCACATCGTCAAACTCGATGGCGCTGCGGATCAGCTCACTTTCACGGTTCGTCAGCTCGCCGTCGTTCTCGGCCTCGCTGACCATCGTCACCAGCTCACCTTCGGTGATGGTGTCCTTTTCTCCGGTATCAAACCGTTTGGCAAGGAATTTCTTCCACGCACCGAACAGGGCGTTCAGCGGCGTAAAAATCGTGACCAGCGCGCTGAGCACGGGGGCAAAGCTCATGGCAAGGGTCTCGGGCATTTCCTTGGCCATGCTCTTGGGGGTGATCTCGCCAAAGGTCAGGACCAGCAGGGTCATGACGATCGTCGAGACGGTAGGGCCGTAAACGCCGCCGACAAGGCGGGTAAACAGCACGGTGGCAAGAGAGGACGCACCGATATTCACAATGTTATTGCCGATCAGAATGGTGCTGAGCAGGCTGTCGTAGCGCTCGACCAGCGCGAGCGTGTGCGCCGCTTTGGCGTCACCGTCCTCCGCCTTGCTCCGCAGGCGGATCTCATTCAGCGAATTATACGCTGTTTCTGCCGCCGAGAAAAACGCAGACAAACCGATCAGGATTATCAGTGCGACGATCATAAATATACTGCCATCGTCCATTGGGGAACTATCAACTCTTTCTTTATTAAATTTATGTGCAATAGCACATTTTAGATATTATAGCATAAATATGCGCACGACGCAAAGGGTACGCTGTCAAATTTGTGTAAAACTGTGTTTTTATCTAATTTTGGAATTTCTTCGGTTCCTTCTTTGCAAAGAAGGAACAAAACCCCCGTAATCACTGCTGGGCGGCCTCGGCGCGCTTCTTGGCGATGGCGGCGATGGCGTCCTTGCGGGACAGGTTGATGCGGCCCTGCTGGTCGATGTCGGTCACCATGACAAAGATGGGATCGCCAACGGCAACGACATCCTCAACATGCTCAACGCGGTGATCGTCCAGCTTCGAGATATGGACAAGGCCTTCCTTGCCCGGCGCGATCTCAACAAACGCGCCGAAGTTCATCAGGCGGGTCACGCGGCCCTTGTAGATAGCACCGATCTCGGGATCTTCGACAATGGTCTTGATGGTCGCAATGGCGCGCTTGGCATCGTCCTGATCGACAGCGGAGATAAAGACATGGCCGTCCTCCTCAATGTCGATCTTGCAGTTGAAGTTCGCGCACATCTCCTGAATGACCTTGCCGCCCTTGCCGATGACATCCTTGATCTTGTCAACGGGGATCATCATGCTGAACATCTTGGGCGCATACTTGGACAGCTCGGCGCGCGGCTCGGCGATGACGGGCTTGATGATCTGGTCGAGGATGTACAGGCGACCTTTGCGGCACTTCTCCAGTGCCTCCTCGACGATCTCATAGGTCAGACCGTCCACCTTGATGTCCATCTGGATGGCGGTGATGCCGCGGCGGGTGCCGCCGACCTTAAAGTCCATATCGCCGTGGAAGTCCTCGACGCCCTGAATGTCGAGCATCGTCATCCAGCGACCGCCGTGCAGCGGGTCACCATCGGTGATAAGGCCGCAGGAGATACCGGCAACGGGTGCCTTGATGGGCACACCGGCGTCCATCAGTGCCAGCGTGGAGCCGCAGATGGAGGCCTGAGAGGTCGAGCCGTTGGAGGACAGAACCTCGGAGACGCAGCGGATGGTATACGGGAACTCGGCCTGATCGGGCAGCACGGGGATCAGGGCGCGCTCGGCAAGGTTGCCGTGGCCAATCTCGCGGCGGCCGGGGCTGCGGGGTGCGCGGGCCTCGCCGACAGAGTACGGCGGGAAGTTGTAGTGGTGGATATAGCGCTTGTACGGGGTGTCGGACAAATCATCCATCAGCTGGGCGTCCTTGGTGGAGCCAAGGGTGCAGATGGTCAGCACCTGCGTCTGGCCGCGGGTGAACATGCCGGAGCCGTGGACGCGGGGCAGCAGGCCGACCTCGGCAGCCAGCGGGCGGATTTCATTGATGCCGCGGCCGTCAACGCGCTTGCCGTCCTCGAGCAGCCATGTGCGGACGACCTTCTTCTGCAGCTTATAGCTGATCAGGTCAAGGTCGGCGGCGGTCAGCTCGGGGTGCTCGGCAGCGATGGCGTCCATGATGGGCAGCATAGCGGCATCGCGGACATTCTTGTCATCGGTGTTCATGGCGTTTTTGACTTCATCAAGGTGCTTGGCATAGACATCGGCCAGCAGGGCATGATCCAGCTCCACGGGGGTAAAGCTCTTCTTCGGCTTGCCGATCTCGGCCACAATGCCGTTGATGAAGGCGAGCATCTTCTTGATCTCCTCATGACCGGCACGGATGGCGCGCATCATGGTCTCCTCATCGACCTCGTTGGCACCGGCCTCGATCATGACGATCTTTTCCTCGCTGGCAGCAAGGGTCAGGGAGAGGTCGCTGTGCTCGCGCTGCTCCTTGGTGGGGTTCAGCACGATCTCACCATCCACCAGCCCGACAAAGACACCGGCGATGGGGCCGTTCCACGGAATGTCAGACATGGCGATGGCCAGCGACGCGCCGTTCATGCCGGAGATCTCTGCAGAGCAGTCGGGGTCAAGGCTCATGACGGTCATCGTCACGCAGACATCGTTGCGCATATCCTTGGGGAAAAGCGGGCGGATCGGACGATCGACCACGCGGGAGGAGAGGATGGCATGCTCACCGGGGCGGCCCTCGCGGCGCATAAAGCTGCCGGGGATGCGACCTGCGGCGTAGAGCTTCTCCTCAAACTCAACGCTCAGGGGGAAGAAGTCGACGCCATCGCGCGGCTTGTCGCTCATCGTGACATTGCACAGCACGCAGGTCTCGCCGTAGCGGATCATCGCGCTGCCGTTGGACAGACCGCACATTTTGCCGGTCTCGACCACAAAGGGGCGGCCTGCAAAGGTCGTCTCAAACTTGCGGTACTTGGGGAAGGTTTCCAGTCTGGATGCGAATTCGTAAGCCATAGGGATTCTCCTTCTTTGGTAGATTTTTACTTTCAGCCTCTCCCCTGCCCCGATTCTGTACAATAAAGCCAGCAGCCAAGCCTGTTGCTTGGGTGCTCGATTTACTGCACAAAATGGCGGCGGGGTGGCTGTAAAATACAGGTGCAGTGGGGTTTCAGGTGTGCATTGCCGGAAACAGGCACAGGCGGATATGGAATCCGCCCCTACAACCGTTCGCGAAATGGGCGGCTGCGCACTTATAAAAAAAGCAGGCAGAGTGCAAATGCACCCTGCCCGTTTTTGCGAAAATTACTTACGCAGACCCAGCTCAGCGATCAGGGCACGGTAACGGTTGATGTCCTTCTTCTGCAGATAGGCCAGCAGATTGCGGCGGCGGCCGACCATCTTGAACAGGCCGCGGCGGCTGTGGTTGTCATGCTTGTTGGTCTTCAGATGCTCGGTCAGGTGGTTGATACGAGCGGTCAGCAGAGCAACCTGAACCTCCGGAGAACCGGTGTCACCCTCATGGATGGCTGCCTTAGCGATGATGGGCTGCTTGTCGATAGCGGATTTCTGGCTCATTGGTAAATACCTCTTTCTGAAAAATATATCGGCCGTCGGCGCAGTAAGGGGTAGTTGGAACCATTGAGGCATACGCCCCATACCGGGCCGCGGTAACATTGATTAGTATAGCACAGCTCCGGCAGAAATACAAGGGCCGTGCCGCTTATTTTGCAATTATTTTGTTGCATTTTCCCCGGCAAAGTAGGCTTTGCTCTCATCGGCGGCGCGGTGGATGAGGGCCGCCAGCTCCTCAAGGGAGTTGAACTTGCGGACGGGGCAGTAATACTTGTGAAATTCCAGCACCGGCTGCCGGCCGTAGATGTCCCCCGCATAATCCGGCACGAATGTCTCGCAGGTCACAGCGGCGTCCGTGCTGCTGTCCACCGTGGGGCGCTTGCCGATGCCGGTTGCCGCAGGCCTCCACTGTCCGTCCAGAAAGATGCGGGTCAGATAGACGCCCGCGCAGGGCTGCAGCGCCGCAGCGGGGTAATTCTGGTTCAGCGTCGGCGTGCCGAGCTTTCCGCCGCCGATGCCCTTGCCGTGAACAACAGGCCAGTCGATGGCATAGGGCTCGCCGAGCATCGCGTTGGCGTCCGCCAGACGGCCCTCCTCCAACGCGGCGCGGATGCGGGTCGAGGATACTGTCTGGCCGTTGTACTGCGCCATCGGTACAATATGGACGCCGATGCCCAACGGTTTGCAGAGTTCCCGCAGCCGCTCGACATTGCCGGCCGCCCGCGCGCCGAAGGTAAAGTTATCGCCGCAGAAAAGTTCTCTCGCCGCAAAACAGTCAACAAGCACCTTCTGCACAAAATCCTCCGGCGACAGGCTGCGGAAGGCATCGAACGGCGCTTCCTGATATTGCTCGATGCCCAAGGACGTGACGCGGGCGTGCTTTTGCGCCAGCGAGAGGATGCGCCCGCCCTTCAGCGTACTGCTGGCGGGCAGCTCAAAGGTAAAGGCTGCGGCAGTCAGGCCTTTTTCTGCGGCGCAGGCCGCAGCCGCGCCCAGCACGGCGCGGTGGCCGCAGTGGACGCCGTCAAAATAGCCAAGCGCCACGGCACTGCCCTGCGGGGCGTGGATAGGCGTCAGGCTCTGGTAGATCTGCATTGGCTGTCAGCCCCTTTCGCAAAATAGTTTTTCGACCTTCAGCACACCGTCCTCGACCCCGGCCAGCCCCAGAAAAGCCCCGCTTTCCTCATAGACGCGGTAGCGGCCGTCAGCAGCCTTATAATGGCTTGTGGGGCAGCCGTTGAGCAGGTGTGCCTTCACGCCCTCGTTGACATGCAGCGCGGGCAGCGGCGCAAAGACGGTCTCGATGGGCAGCACCCAATCGTTGGCCGCAAGCTCACCACACTCGGCGGCGGCAAGGATCTCGGGCAGCGTGTGGCACTGCTCCAGAGAGAACACACCCGCCTGTGTGCGGCGCAGCGCCGACAGGGTCGCAGGTACACCAAGGGCGGCGCCGATTTCCTCAGCCAGCACACGGATGTAGGTGCCCTTGGAGCAGGCTACCCGGATCGTGTACTCATCCTGTGCGGGGCTGCCGAGATATTCAATGTCGTAAATCGTGATGGGGCGGGGCGTGCGCTCCACAGTCTGGCCCTTGCGGGCAGCCTTGTACAGCGGCTGGCCGTTGATCTTGACCGCGCTGTACATCGGCGGCAGCTGCATCCGGTCACCACGGAACTGCGGCAGCACGGCGCACAGCTCCTGCGCGCCGGCCGTGACGGGGGCAGTTTCCAGCGTTTCGCCGGTCACATCGCCGGTATCGGTGCGCAGTCCCAGACGCAGCGTAGCTTCGTAGGTTTTATCATGGTCAAGCTGGCGGTCGGCGGCCGCAGTCGCCTTGCCGATAAACACCGCGAGCACACCGGTGGCCATAGGGTCCAGTGTGCCCGAGTGTCCCAGCTTGCGTGTGCCCAGTGCGCCGCGCAGCTTGGCCAGCACATCAAAGCTGGTCCAGCCGGCGGGCTTATCCACGGGCAGAATGCCGTTTGGCGTTTGCATAGCAGGGTTCCTTTTCTGTTGTTAGGGTTAAACGTGGATGCGCGGCAGTGCGGGCGGATATGGAATCCGCCCCTACAACCATACGGGAGACTGGCGTTTTACGCCTGCGCTTTCTCCGCGTCGGCGCGGTCCAGTTCCTTTTTAACTTCCTCGAGGATCGCGTGCTTGGCATTGTCCGGGTTGCCGCTGATCTCGCAGCCTGCAGCGCGGGGATGCCCGCCGCCGCCCAGACGGCGTGCGATGTTGCAGGCGTTGGTGTTATGGCCGGTGCGCACGCTGATCTTGAAGCTGCCGTCCTTCTGCTGGCGCAGGGTCAGACCGACCTCGACACCCTCGATGGAGCGGGGCAGGCTGGTCAGATCCTCCAGCTCGGCACCGGCCACGCCGGCCGCCTGAATCTGGTCCCATGTCAGGCAGATCAGGGCGCAGCGGTCATCGTAGTAGAACTCCAGACTTTCCAGCGCCATGCGCTCCGCGATAACGCGGGCGTGGGAGCGGCTCTCGAACAGTCGTTCGTTGAGCCTCTCCACATCGGCACCGGCCTCGATCAGGTCGGCCGCCGCGCGGTGGGTCGCCGCCGTTGTGTTGCTGAACCGGAAGCACCCCGTATCGGTCGCCACGCCCGTGTACAGGCAGGAGGCGATCTCCGGCGTGATCTTGGCGCCCATCTCGGGGATGAGCGTTGTCAGCAGTTCGGCCGCAGCCGCTGCGCCATCGTCCACCAGTGTCTCGTAGGCGTAGCCGCTGTTGGAGCCGTGATGGTCGATGCACAGATCGACATGCTCTGCATATTCCTGAATGTTGTTGCGCTCCCCGAAGAGCTGGATGCCGGCCACATCCACCGCCACCACAAAGGCAGGGCGGAAGCTGCCGTCAAACACCGTGATGGGCATGTAGCTGTACATGGCAGGGATCGGGTCGCTGCACAGCACAGCTGCATTTTTGCCCAACTGCTGCAGGGCAAGGCAGAGCGCCGTGCCCGAGCCGATAGTGTCGCCGTCAGGGTTTTTGTGGCAAAGGATCAGGATGTCATCTGCAGCAAGCAGACGCGAAACCACGGTCCCGCGATCCACATTCTGAGTCATAGGTTCCTCTTTTCTAACCGGGTACAGGGTTTACTCTGCGTCAGAGTCGGACTCGATGTCCAGCTCACCCAGCAGTTGGTTGATGTGCGCGGCATAGGCTGCGCCCTCATCTTTGACGAATACAAAGCGCGGTGCCTTGCGGATGTGCATCCGGCGGCTCACCTCGGTGCGGACATGGCCGGAGGCCTTGTTCAGCGCCTTGACGACCGGCTCCGGGCCGCCCTCACGGCCCATCACGCTGATGTAGACCTTGGCCTGATCGAGGTCAGGGGTCACATCCAGACGAGTCACGGTCAAAAGACCGCCCGTCACGCGGGGGTCCTTCATCTCGCCGATGATGGCGATCAGCTCACGCTTCATATCCTGGGCCATACGGCCGTGGTTTTTGGTTGGCATTTACTTTACCTCTGCAATCAATCGCGGTACTCTTCCATCTTGAAGCACTCAAAGACATCGCCTTCCTTGATGTCCTGGAACTTGGCCAGAGTGATGCCGCACTCAAAGCCCGCGGCAACCTCCTTGGCGTCATCCTTGAAGCGCTTCAGGCTGGCGATGGCGTCCTCGCAGATGACGATGCCGTCACGGACCAGACGCAGCTGGGCATCGCGGGTGATCTTGCCATCGGTGACACGGCAGCCGGCAACGGTGCCGACACTGGAGATCTTGTAGACCTGACGGACCTGTGCCTCGCCCAGTGCGACCTCGCGGACCTTCGGGGCCAGCATGCCCTTCATAGCGTCGGAGACATCGTTGATGGCATCGTAAATGACGCGGTACATACGCATCTCAACGCCGGTCTGCTCGGCCTCGGCCTTGGCAACGGCATCGGGGCGGACATTGAAGCCGATGATGATGGCGTTGGACGCATCGGCCAGAGAGACGTCAGACTTGGAGATGGCACCGACACCCGCATGGATGACGCGGACGCGGACCTCATCGTTGGAGATCTTCTCGAGGCTCTGCTTGACAGCCTCGGCGGAGCCCTGCACATCAGCCTTGACGATGATGGGCAGTTCCTTCATATCGTTGGCGGCCATCTGGTCGAACAGGTTATCCAGCGTGACCTTGGTGTAGGCAGCAAACTGCTTCTCCTTGGCCTCGGTGGTACGCTTGTCGGCCAGCTCGCGGGCCAGACGCTCGTCCTCGACAGCCTCGAACAGCTCGCCGGCCTCGGGGACCTCGGTCAAGCCGGTGATCTCAACAGGCGTGGAGGGGCCGGCCTCGGTGATTTCCTGACCCTTGTCGTTGCGCATGGTACGCACGCGGCCGACAGCAGTGCCGGCGATCAGGCAGTCGCCCTTATGCAGGGTACCGTTCTGGACCAGCAGCGTTGCGATGGGGCCCTGACCCTTATCCAGACGGGCCTCGACAACAGCGCCCTTGCCGCGGCGGCTTGGGTTGGCTTTCAGCTCCATGACCTCGGCCTCGAGAGCGATACGCTCGAGCAGGTCGCTGATGCCCATGCCGGTGACGGCGGACACAGGGATGCAGGCGACATCGCCGCCCCAATCCTCGGGCACGATCTCGTACTTGGTCAGCTGCTCCTTGACGCGCTCGGGGTTGGCGGTGGGCTTATCCATCTTGTTGATGGCAACGATCAGCTTGACGTTGGCGGCCTTGGCGTGGTTGATGGACTCGATGGTCTGGGGCATGATGCCGTCATCAGCGGCAACGACCAGCACAGCAATATCGGTCATGTTCGCACCGCGGGCACGCATCGAGGTGAAGGCCTCGTGGCCGGGGGTATCCAAGAAGGTGATGACGCTGTCGTTGCTCTTGACCTGATACGCACCGATGGCCTGCGTGATGCCGCCGGCCTCACCCTTGGTGACATTGGTCTTGCGGATAGCATCCAGAATGGAGGTCTTGCCGTGGTCAACATGGCCCATGACAACGACAACGGGGGGACGCTCGACCAGATCGGCAGCGTTGTCCTCCTCCTGCACAAACAGGCGCTCCTCGATGGAGACATGGACCTCATGCTCGACCTTGGCGTGGAACTCCTCGGCAATCAGGGCGGCGGTGTCGAAGTCAACGACATCGGAGATGGCGTGCATCTCGCCCATCTGCATGAACTTGGCCACGACCTTGGCAGCGCTCTGCTTCAGGCGGGTAGCCAGCTCACCGACGGTGATCTCATCGGGGATGGAGATCTTGAGCTGGGCATTGCGGGCCTTCTCCAGCTGGATGCGCTGCAGACGCTCGGCCTCGGTCTCGCGGCGGCGGCCGAACTGCTGGCCGCGGCGGTTGTTGCGGTTGTTGAATTTTTCCTTCTTGCCGGTGGGCTGGTTCTTGCGCTTGCTGGGCATGTTGCGGCTGTCGGCCAGGTCGTCATAGCGGGCGTTGAACTTATCCACATTGACATCCACGGTGCGGGTATCCACAGAGACCTGCGCGCGGTTGACCTGCACCTGCTCCGTCTTGACGGGCTCCTTGATGCCGGTATCGGCGGCCAGCTCCTGCAGGGTGACGCGCTTTTCATTGCGCTTCTCAGCCTGCTTTTCGGGCTTGCGGATTTCCTTCTTCGGCTCCTGCTTGGCTTCTGGCTTGGCAACGGGCTTGGGCTGCTCCGCCTTTGCGGCGGGCTTGTCGGCCTTCTTGGGCTCAGGCTTCTTGGGCTCGGGCTTCTTCTGCTCGGGCTTCGGGGCAGGCTTAGCCTCCTCCTTGCCGCTGGCAAGGTAGGCGTCCAGGCTTGCCTCGGCGTTCTCGCGGGTCAGGGTCTCCAGCAGGACATTCAGCTCTTTTTCCTCAAAAGTGCCGCCGGTCTTATAGGCTTCGCCGGTCACGCCGGTCACGGTCTCGATGACCTTTTTGGCGGGCACGCCGAACTCCTTGGCAACATCAGCGATCTTATATTTAAAGTCCATATAGTGTGGTCCTCCTCTATCAAAGGTATTTTGCGCACAGCTGTGCAAGGTGTTCGTCAGTCACGCCGAACACGGCGGCGGGCTTGGGGGTAAGCATGGCCAGATCTGCGCTGGTCAGGGGCATCTGCTCGCAGGCAACAATGTCCTCACAGGCGTCCTTCATGTGGCTGACGGTGCGGTCGCTGGCGTCTGAGGTCAGCAGCACAAGGGCCACCTTGCCGCGCAGTGCATTTTCCTGTACGCGGTCATACCCGTGCAGCAGCTTGCCGGCCTTGCGGCACAGCCCCAGCGCACCCAGCAGCGGGTGCTGATCGTTATTCATCGCTCGCCGCCTCCTTTGCGCTTTGCTCCGCACAGGCGATCTCCTCCGTCAGGCGCTCATAAATGCCGTCCGGGATGGGGACCTCAAATGTGCGTTCCAGCCGCTTTGCCTTGCGTGCTTTGGCAAGGCATGCGGCCGAGGGGCACAGATACGCACCGCGCCCCGGTGCTTTGCCGCGCAGATCAATGCTGATCTCGCCCTCCGGGCTGCGCACCACGCGCACCAGTTCACGCTTGGGGCGCTGGGCATTACAGCCCACACAACGGCGCACGGGGATTTTTTTCTGCTTTTGCTGCTGCAACTAGCCGACCTCATTTCTAGATAATAGATAAAAGATAAGAAATATGGTGTTCCGCGGCGCTGCGCACCGCTCAAAATTTTGTTTTTGCCCTGCGGGCAAAACCTCCACACTTTTTATTATCTATTATCTTTTATCTCTTATCTCTTTGTATTTATTCCTCATCCTCGCCGTAGTAGCCGGACTCGGGGCGGATATCAATATTGTAGCCGGTCAGGTGGGCGCACAGACGCACATTCTGACCCTTGTTGCCGATGGCAAGGCTCAGCTGCTGGTCGGGAACCGTAACACGGCAGCTCTTGGTCTCGCCGGGCAGCAGCTCGACCTTGACGACCTTGGCCGGGCTCAGGGCGGCGGAGATGAACTCCGCAATATCCTCGCTCCAGCGGATGACATCGATCTTCTCGCCGTTCAGCTCCTGCACGATCTTCTCTACGCGGACGCCGCGGGCACCGATGCAGGCGCCGACGGGATCGACATCGGGGTTCTTGCTCCAGACGGCCAGCTTGGTGCGGGCACCGGCCTCACGGGCGATGGCCTTGACCTCAACGGTACCGTCATAGATCTCGGGGACCTCCAGCTCAAACATACGCTTGACAAGGCCGGGATGGGTGCGGCTGATGGTGACGCGGGGGCCGCGGTCCGTCGCCAGAACATCCACGACATAGACCTGCACGGTCTGGCCCTCGGTGAAGGTCTCGCCGGGGACCTGCTCATTGCGGGGCAGCACGGCGGAGCCGCCCTTGCCCAGATCCAGCACAATGTTGCCGCGCTCGGGGTCGATGGAGACAACGGTGGCGGCGATCAGTTCATGTGCGCGGGACTGCATCTCGCTGCACTGCAGGTTGCGCTCACCCTCGCGCAGGCCCTGACGGATGACATGCTTTGCCGTCTGGGCGGCAATGCGGCCGAACTCCTTGGTCTTGAGGGGGGTGACCATGCGCTGGCCGACCTTGTAGCTCTTGCGGACCTTCTGGGCATCCTCCAGACTGACCTGCGTGTGGGGGTTCTCGACCTCCTCCACGATGTCGCGCAGCAGGCTTGCGCGGAAGGCGCCTACCTCGGGGTCAATGTCAACGACAACATTGTCATCCTCGACCTCATAGTCCTTCTTGACGGCGATGACGATGGCTGCCTTGATCTTGTCGATCAGGTAGTCCTCGGGCAGGCCGCGCTCCTTTTCCAGTGCGGAAAGAGCCTCAAAGAATTCGTTGTTCGCAGTAGCCATGTTTCTGGTTTCCTCCCAATTATATTTCAAGTACACACAATACAGTATTATTCTTGCCTTCCCCTGCGGGGCTGCGCCCGCAGGCGCGTGTCGGAGCGCAACCGCCGTAGGCGGCTCTTAGC
>OFME01001258.1_pt1 | contig 14879 bp, 16 predicted proteins | sample 1541381 | NCBI WGS metagenome assembly OFME01 (sample SAMN04209243, study PRJEB22552) | human gut metagenome | biome: gut; material: feces | host: Homo sapiens | place: USA: Oklahoma
ACGGCATCGTTTCCGGCAAGTCGAGTACGGTTTTTGCGCCGAATGCGTCTGTAACGACGGCTGAAGCCGCAAAAATGCTGCTGGTATACAGCGGTCACGATGTACAGAAGGATGGTCTGACCGGTGCACAGTGGAAGGAAAACACCTTGAAGCTGGCAGATAAAGACGGTCTTCTGGTCTCTGTAAATACAAAGCCGGATGATGCGCTCCCGCGTCAGTATGCCGCGCAGATGATTTACAACGCAATCAGCAAGTAAGCACGCAGCAAAGAAAAAGTCACTCACCCGAGGGACTTTTTTTCATCTTCATAAAATCTAAAGAAATTCCCTGCAGAAAACAACAGAAACCTGTGGTAAGATAGAAGTAACGAAAGGGGGAAGGGAAATGGAAAAGCTGACTGTTCTGGTGGTGGACGACGACCGCGAAATCGTGGAAAGCATTGCGATATTCCTGCAGGCGGACGGCTATCTGGTACGCAAGGCGTACAACGGTCTGGAGGCGCTCGATATCGTCATGACCGAGAACGTACACCTTATCATCCTTGACATTATGATGCCCGAGCTGGACGGGATCCGTGCCACCGCCCGGCTGCGGGAGGGGAGCAATATCCCCATCATCCTCCTCACCGCCAAGAGCGAGGACGCGGACAAGATCCTGGGGCTGAACATCGGCGCGGATGACTATATCACCAAGCCCTTCAACCCCCTGGAGGTGATCGCCCGGGTGAAGAGCCAGCTGCGGCGGTACACCTCCCTGGGCGGGGCGGAGAAGGGCCCCGGCCTGCTGACCGTCGGCCCCATCGCTATGGATGACGGGGCCAAGCAGGTGACGGTGGACGGAGAGCCGGTGGCCCTGACCCCCATCGAGTATAACATCCTGCGCCTGCTGATGACCCATCCGGGACAGGTGTTTTCCTCCGCCCAGATCTATGAGCAGGTCTGGAACGACCCGGCCTACGGCTCGGAAAACACGGTGGCCGTCCATATCCGCCACCTGCGGGAAAAGATCGAGATCGACCCCGCGGATCCCCGGTATCTGAAGGTGGTGTGGGGACTGGGCTATAAGATGGACAAGGGGGGGATCTGAGTGAGAAGGCTGCGGAACAGCATGCCCATCCGGGCAGCGGCGTGGCTTTTGTTTCTGGCTATGGCCGGCGGAGCGGCCTTTTTCGGCCTCCAGTGCGCGCGGAGCATGCCGCTTCTGGGGGCGGAGAGCGCCCAGGAGACCGGGGCGTTTATCCAGATGCTGGAGGAACGGGAGGAGCAGGTGCTGGAACTGCTGTCCTGTCAGATCCAGCTGAAGGATGACACGCTGGATTATGTGGAGCGGCAGACCTATCAGGAGCGCCTGCGCTATCTGGAGGAGCAGCTGAGTCCGGAGCAGACCAGCTTCCGCTATCAGATCCTGAGCGCGGATGGGAGCCGCGTCCTGCCGGGCAACCTGCCGGAGGACGCGCCCGACCTGGAGGAGCTGGTGTCGCAGGTCTATTATCTGCGCGTCAACACCTCCGGCGTGGGCCAGACGGCGCTGGAGTCTGAGATGATCCCGGAATTTTTTGTGGTGGAGACGGATGACGCCATGATTTACAGCGCGCCCTCCGCCAAGGCCGCGGAGGAGAGTGTTGTGCTCCGCTGTGGGGTGCTCACGCCGGAGCGGATGGAGGCGCAGGACGAGTTTTTCCGCCTGGAGCAGGAGTTTACGCGGGCGCAGATGAATTTTGCCTTCTATCTGACCCTTGCGCTGGCCCTTGCCGCGGCGTCGGCCGGGCTGCTAATCGTCCTGCTGTGGGCCTCCGGGCGCGGGCCGGAGGGGGAGGAGGCCGTCCTGCCCTGGCCGGAGCGGATCTATACCGAGGCGTGGGCCCTGCTGCTTGCGGGCGGGACGGTGCTTCTCCTGGTGCTGCTGACCGAGTATGAGAGCAATTGGATCTGGGCGGTGTACCGGGCGGACAGCGGGCAGCTGGACACACTGTGCATCGCCGGGACCGCGGCCATCACAGCCTGGGTGCTGCTGGCGGCCATGCTGCTCCGGACGGTCACGGTCCGGCTGAGGCTCCGGGCGCTGGCCCGGACCACCCTGCTGTGCAGGGTGGTGAGCTTTCTGTGGAGGCGGCTTTCCGTGTTTATCCGGGAGCTGCCCCTGACTTGGAAAACACTGCTGTGCTTTCTGCTGTATCTGGCGGCTATTTTTGCCGCGGACCATCTCTGGCCGCTTCGCTATTGGTATCCCCTGCCCGGAGCGGTGGTCAATCTGACGGTGCTGATGGGTCTGTGCTGGTGGTCCGCCGACTTCGGCCGGGTGCGGAAGGGGACGGAGATCATTGCCGCCGGAAATCTGAACCACCAGATCGAGACGGCCCACCTTCCAGCGGATCTGAAGGGCCACGCCGAGGCGCTGAACAACATCTCCGGCGGTCTGACCACCGCGGTGAATGAGCAGATGAAGAGTGAGCGCTTTAAGGCGGAGCTGATCACCAACGTGTCCCACGATCTGAAGACCCCTCTGACCTCCATCATCAACTATGTCAATCTGCTGAAGACCACCGATCAGACCGACCCCAGGGCGCAGACCTATATTGAGGTGCTGGACCGGAAATCCCTGCGCCTGAAAAAGCTGACCGAGGACCTGGTGGAGGCCAGCAAGGCGTCCACAGGGGTGCTGGCGGTGAACCGGGAAAAGATCGGGATGGCCCAGCTGCTGGACCAGGCGCTGGGGGAGTACGAGGAGAAGCTGGAGGAGAAGCGGCTGGCCGTGGTGCGCACCGTGCCGGAGGGCGAGAGCTATGTCTACGCCGACGGACGGCACCTGTGGCGGGTCATCGACAACCTTCTGTCCAACTGCGCCAAATATGCCCTGGAGGGCACCCGGGTCTATATTGAGCTGGTCCGGGGCAAGGGGACCGTGAGCCTGTCGGTGAAAAATATCTCCCGGGAGGCGCTGAATGTGCCGCCGGAGCGGCTGATGGAGCGCTTTGTCCGGGGGGAGGAGTCCCGAAGCACCGAGGGCTCCGGTCTGGGGCTGTCCATCGTCCGGGACACTGTGCGCCGCCACGGGGGCTGGATCACCGCCCAGCGCCGCCAGCCCGAGGGCAGCGTATTCACCGCCGGCTTCCCCTGCGAGACTCCCGAGGTAGGAGGTGAGCCCCTGTGAGACCTGCCGCATTGCTGGCCGCGCTGGCCCTGGCCCTATCCCTCTCCGGCTGCGGAGGCAGTGGGGACAGCTCCGGTGTGCTGCTCTATTTCTGCGCGGATCCGGCCAGGGGGACGCCCCACGGCCCGGCCATCCTCTCCCAGCCCTACCAAGGGCCGGAGGGGCCCGGCGTGGAGGAGCTGGTGGACGCCCTGTTCTCCGGCCCCACCCAGGGCGGCCTGACCTCCCCCTTCCCCGAGGGCCTCTCCCTCCAGGGCTGGTCCCTGGAGGACGGCCTGCTCACCCTCAGCCTGTCGGAGCAGTACGGCGGACTGGCCGATGTGTCCCTCACTCTGGCGGACTACTGCCTGGTCCTCACCCTGAGCCAGGTGGACGGGGTGGACGCCGTCCAGATCCAGTCCGCCGGACACACCTACCACTCCCGCAGCCACCAGACCATGCAGGCGGAGGAGGCCCTTCTGGATCAGGAGGTCCTGACCGTCTCCGGAAACTGAGCCACTTACTTTTTTCTTGACAAGCCCCCAAAATCTTATTACTCTTAGTATCGGTATCTTATCTTGATTCAGAAAGAGGGAATCTCCATGAGCGATTATCAGATCTCCACCGACTGCCTCCACGCCGGCTACCGGCCCGGCAACGGCGAACCCCGCAATTTCCCCATCGTCCAGTCCACCACCTTCCGCTATGAGACCAGCGAGGAGATGGGCAAGCTGTTCGATCTGGAGGCCAGCGGCTACTTCTATACCAGACTGCAAAACCCCACCAACGACACGGTAGCGGCCAAGATCTGCGCCCTGGAGGGGGGCTCCGCCGCCATGCTGCTGTCCTCCGGACAGGCGGCCAACTTCTATGCTATCTTCAACATCGCGGGCTGCGGAGACCACATCATCTCCTCCACCTCCATCTACGGTGGGACCTTCAACCTGTTTTCCGTCACCATGAAGCGCATGGGCATCGAGTTCACCTTCGTGGATCCCGAGTGCTCTGAGGAGGAACTGAACGCCGCCTTCCGTCCCAACACCAAGGCGGTCTTTGGAGAGACCATCGCCAACCCCGCCCTCACCGTGCTGGACATCGAAAAGTTCGCACGTATCGCACACAAACACGGTGTGCCTTTGATTGTGGACAACACCTTCGCCACTCCCATCAACTGCCGCCCGTTTGAATGGGGAGCGGATATCGTCACCCATTCCACAACCAAATACATGGACGGTCATGCCACCAGTGTAGGAGGCGCCATTGTGGACAGCGGCAACTTTGACTGGGAAGCCCATGCGGACAAATTCCCCGGTCTGACCCAGCCCGACGAATCTTATCACGGACTGACTTATACCAAAGCGTTCGGCAAAATGGCTTACATGACGAAAGCAACCGCCCAACTGATGCGTGACCTCGGCTCCATCCAGTCTCCGCAAAATGCGTTCCTGCTGAATCTGGGATTGGAAACATTGCACCTGCGCGTGCCCCGTCATTGCGAAAACGCACAGAAAGTGGCCGAATGGCTGGAAGCCAACCCGAAAGTGAAATGGGTGAATTATTGCGGACTGAAAAGCAGCAAATACTATGATCTGGCACAGAAATACATGCCAAACGGCTCGTGCGGTGTCATCGCTTTCGGCTTGAACGGAACCCGTGAGGAAGCGATAGAATTTATGGACAGGCTGAAATTCATCTGCATCGTAACCCATGTGGCCGACGCACGTACCTGCGTACTGCATCCCGCCAGCCATACTCACCGCCAGCTCACCGACGAGCAGTTGCGCGAAGCGGGAGTCGCTCCGGACCTGATCCGTTTGTCGGTAGGTATTGAGAATGTAAGCGACATCATTGCCGATATTGAACAAGCTTTACAATAAGGCGAAGCGGATGAAAAGAATCATTATCATTGGCGCCACTTCCGGCATCGGACTGGAAGTGGCGCGATGCTATCTGAAAGCCGGCTGGCAGGTAGGCGTGGCAGGACGTAGAGAGGAAGAACTGGAAAAGCTCCGGCAGTCCGCTCCCGGACAGGTATGTACCCAGCGGATAGATGTCACCCGCGAGGATGCCCCTGCCTTATTGGAGCAACTGATTATGAAAACCGGCGGCATGGATGTGTTCCTGCTCAGTTCGGGCATAGGCAAACAAAATCTTTCACTCTACCCCGATATAGAATTACAGACCGCAGCCACCAATGTTTCGGGATTCATACGAATGGTCAATGCCGCCTATCACTATTTTGAGCAACGCGGGAAAGGGCATATAGCCGTAATCAGCTCCATAGCAGGCACCAAAGGGCTGGGATCCGCCCCAGCTTATTCAGCTACCAAGCGGTTTCAGAACACGTACATAAATGCATTGGAGCAATTGGCACACATGAAGAAACTAAACATCTCCTTCACCGATATCCGTCCCGGATTTGTCGCCACTCCTTTGCTGAAAGATGATAAATATCCGCTGCTGATGCATACTTCCCAAGTAGCATCTCAAATTGTAAAAGCCATTTCCCGAAGGAAAAGAGTAGCCATCATAGACTGGCGCTATCAGTTTATCGTATTCTTCTGGAAATTGATTCCCGGATGGTTATGGGTGAGGTTGCCTGTGCGGAACCAATAATCCCCAGCCAATATCATTTCATAAGAAAAACCCCTTGTTCTCATCCTGAACTTGTGAAAGATTTGTAAACAAGGCAAGGGTTTCTTCGTTCCCCCCTGGAATTACCTGAATGAAAGGAATCGGTCAAGGGAACCGGCACAGCCTGTGCTCATGCTGATGAAAGATCAAACAGGCTATTGAATGATGCTTTCTTTGTAAAGCGGAACCACTTTACAAACATAGAAACTTAAAAAAATTCTTTTCCCTTTGTAACAACTTTCCCGCTTCCCCCGTCTATCTGATTGAAAGTGCTTTCAAAAACAAATTCAGTTATGAACAAAAACAAAATAAAACCATGAAAAAGTTTGTATTTACTCTATTGCTAGTCTTAGGATGTCAGATTAGTCTTGCACAAAATTCAGCAGCACTCTTTGATGAGTTCCGCCGGGAAAAAAATGCTGAATATGTCAGTGCATCCCCTTTCCTCATGTTTATAGGAAAAATGTTTTATCCTTATAATGATGAGGGCAAAGAAATAGCAAGCAAAATACGCTCCGCCAAAATACTAGATCTGGATGAGTGCTCACCGGACGTAAAGCAACGCTTTTCACGACAATTCGAGGCATTGTCCAACAACGGCTACGAAACGCTGATGCAAATGAATGAAGATGGAGAACGCATACACATACAAATGAGAATGAAAAAGGAGGTCATCCGGGAATTGCTCATCGCTATCATAGAGGATGATGAATGCTCACTGATACAAGTAAACGGAAAAATACGCAAACAAGATATTGCCCAACTTATAAACGATCAGACAACAAATAAGAAGAAGCATGGACGCCGCTGAGTTTAAACAACAATTCCTGCCTTACCACCGCAAACTCTACCGGACAGCCTTCCGGCTGACAGAAAACCCTCAGGAGGCGGAAGATATGGTGCAGGAGGCGTATCTGAAATTGTGGAACAAGCGCGATGAGCTGGCGGGCGTGCTGAACACCGAAGCCTACTGCGTCACCCTTGTCAAGAACCTGTGCTACGACGCCCTCCGCAGGAGCCGGCCCGATGAAGACGGACATGCACCCGAAGAGCTGAACCTCCCTACGGACACCAACATAGCGCGGGAAGTGGAACAACGGGATGAGGTGAACCAGGTACGCCGGCTCATCGGCAGACTGCCAGAGCAACAAAAGCGGGTGATTCTGCTCCGTGATGTCAATGACTGCTCCTTTGAGGAGATAGAGCAAGCCACAGGACTGAATGCCATCAACATACGTGTGTTGCTGAGCCGCGCCCGCAAAAAGATACGTGAACAATATAATGCAATAATGAACTATGAAAGTAAATGAAATAGAAAGACTATTGGCCCGGTATTACGATGGAGAAACCAGCGAAACCGAAGAAAAGGAACTGAAACGCTTTTTTACCGAAGAGGACATTCCGGCTCATTTACTTGCCGAGAAGGAAATCTTCATGCAACTGGCAGCACAGCCCGCTCCCGAAATACCGGAAGGACTGGAAAGCAGGCTGAGCCGCAAGATAGACCAATGGGACACAGGCGAAAGACGCACGCTGAAAATAAAAAAACATACACGGACCCTCCGCTTGCAATGGATAGGGAGCATAGCCGCCAGCCTGCTCATCCTGCTCTCCGTAGGACTGTACCTATACAAGCCCTATCCGGCACCGCAAGATACCTGCGCCACCCCCGAAGAAGCATACGTACAGGCCCAGAAGGCACTTATCATGCTTTCCAGCAGCCTGAATAAAGGAATAGAAAAAGTGGAATCGGTGCAGGAAGCCACCGGAAAAATTCAAGAGAACGTAAACGAACAATTAAACCGATTAAATAACATAAAACAATGAAACGTACATATATCATTACCTTATTGCTCTCTCTGTGCTCACTGTTCACCTACGCACAGGACAGTTTTTTCGACAAGTTCGCTGATATGGACGGGGTAACCTCTGTCTATATCTCAAAAGCCATGCTCAGCCTGATGCCCGACATGAAAACGGAAGGGGTAAATATAGGCGAAGTAGCCTCCAAACTGGATAACATCCAGATTCTAAGTTGTGAAAAACCCGACATTATCGCCAAGCTGAAAAAAGAGACAGCTTTCATCAGTCCCAAGAACGGCTACGAGGAACTGATGCGCATAAACGATGAAGGCGAAAAGACCATCATTTATCTGAAACGGAACAAAAACAAAGAAAAGGAATTTGTATTGATGAGTCAGGAAAAAAATGAATTTACCATCATCGCCATCACAGGAAATCTGACCCTGCAAGAGATACAAGGCATCATCAACAAGGAGTAACTCCACACATCCCCCACCCTAAGGCCTTTTCTCCCGCCTGCTAAGGTCTGAAGAAAGGATATATACTATCTCCATAGCACTATGGAGTTATCTCCAAAGGCTATGGAGATAACTCCGCAGGCTTTGGAGATAGTAACCGGACGGTCGGAAAGGCTTAACAATAGGGCTGCGAATGCTTACGTTATCTCCGGAAAATGGTTATCCGCCCGCAGAAGCCCCACCAATGAAGGAACTTATTTCTTTATCCGTTTTTGGGTAGGCAAAGTAAACTCATGCGCTTCGGTCACCGCCCCGTTGCTCTCTGTTGCAAAAACACGGAATTGCGCCTGGCCTGTTTTCAACTTCCTGCCTCCACGAATGGTGGCCGTGTACCTTATCTGATTCCCGACAGGCATATAGGCAATCTGAGCCGAAGGTGAAATCAAAATATGTTTCATGCCGCTCATTTCCTCTATTACCGGAGTAACATTGTAAGCGGGCACATCACCATCATTCACCACATCGAACACCAGTTTGCTGTCTTCTTCCGCATCAATAACATGGTTACGGTTATCATCGATAAAACGCAGGTTGATAATCCTCAATCCCGATGAAGGCTCATAAGAGGAAGTGTGCTCATACTGCGAAGAAGAAGGATAAGTCTTTACGTAATACTCCTCCACCTGATAAGTTTCCTCCCGAGGTGTAGTTATGGCATTTCCCACAGCAGCCCCCGTTACAGTTCCCAGCAGGGCGCCGAATTGCGAACCGTTGTATCCGCCGGCCCTGTCACCCACAATAGCGCCTAATACTCCGCCGATGGCCGCACCGGCTTGTACTGCCGCCGGATTGCCTTGCATTCCGGATGGTGAGCAAGCCGAAAGCAAAGCGGTCGGAATGCATAAAATGAATATCATTTTTCTCATACCCCAAGTAGTTTATAATCTTTATCAGACAGACAAATATACTTTTTCCTATTGACAATGGGTTCATCGGCTATGTTAAAATTTCATTTCCTGTCATGCATCCTCATCGGTCTAACCGCCATCATTCCGGATGGAAGGCTCTTCTTCCTAAAATGAAAAGATAAGTCTAAATAACACAAGAAACAGAAGGAGACGTTTTTTTTTCTATATATTTGCCGGAAAACAAATGAAAAGTTCTTCGCCATACCCTTGCATCGCCGCAGAAGGCTTCCCCCTCTCCGCTGCAAAACCGCGCCCGGTATGGCAAGGAAATATTTATAACCTATCATTATGGAATTGAAAGCAAAATACGAACAGCGCATTGAACAGGCTGAGGCAGAACTCCGCCAGATAAAAAATAAGATTCTCCGCATCAGCACGCTGAGGGTCTTGTTATTTGCAGCAGGGATTATAGGAACAATCTACTTCTATCAGGCAGGGACACCCACTATATGTCTAACCATAGCGGTCACTTTCGTTCCTTTTCTGGCATTGGTGAAGTATCACAACCGGTTGTTTTTCCGCAAAGACTGGCTGGAAACCTGCATACGGGTGAATAGTGACGAGCTTTCCGCACTGGCGGACAACTATGAGCCTTTTGAGGACGGAAAGGAATTCACAAACCCGGCCCACAGGTATTCTTTTGACCTGGACTTGTTCGGAAGGCACTCCTTGTTCCAGGCCTTGAACCGTACCTGCACTTCATTCGGAAAGGAAAAACTGGCAGAATGGTTGCAAAATCATCTGGAGATAAAGGAAGAGATAATCCAACGGCAGGAGGCGACAAAGGAACTGGCTGCTTATTCCGATTTCCGGGAAACATTCCGGATCACCGGCCTGCTCTACAAAGGGGCGACAAGCGACCGCGAAGAAATTAAAGAGTGGACGGAAGCACCTGCCTATTTCAGCAAGAAATGGTGGAGCCGCCCGTTATTGGGAATCGTTCCCGGAGTCAACATCGTACTGGCTATGCTGGGAGTGGCGGGGGTCATTCCGATGACATGGTTCGGACTGGCCTTCGGACTGTTCGTGATAGGTAGTTTCGGACTGATAAAGCCTGTCAGCAACCTGCAAAGAGTGTATGACAAGAAATTACGTATCCTGTCTATCTACGCCGAACTGATCAGCCTGATAGAAAACCGGGAAATGAACGCTCCGCTACTCAGACACCTGAAAGCTGAATTCGGCATGAACGGGAAATCCACCACCCATATCTTGAAAGAGCTTTCACGGGAACTGGACAAACTGGACTTGCGCAACAACCAACTGCTATATGTCTTGCTGGAAGGTTCCATGTTCTGGCAACTCCGGCAGGTAATGCGCATTGAGCAATGGAGGCACAAATATGGAAAATATCTGCTCCACTGGCTGGACGTATTGGGTGACATTGATGCTCTTTGTTCTCTGGCGACATTTGCCGGCAACCATCCCGCATACACCTATCCGACCATTGCCGGCAAGCCTTTTGTATTCCTTGCAAAGGATATGGGACATCCCCTGATGCCTGCACGGCAATGTGTGACCAATGATGCCGATATCCCCTCAAGACCGTTCTTTGTCATCATCACAGGAGCCAACATGGCAGGAAAAAGTACTTATCTGCGTACAATCGGAGTGAATTATGTATTGGCATGTACCGGCTGCCCCGTATGCTGTTCCTCCCTTGAAATATATCCTGCCAAACTAGTGACAAGCTTGCGGACTTCCGATTCGTTGACAGACAACGAATCTTACTTCTTTGCCGAACTAAAACGATTGAAACAAATTATAGACCGCCTGAATAAGGGAGAGGAGTTGTTCATCATTCTGGATGAGATTTTAAAAGGAACCAACTCGATGGACAAGCAGAAAGGCTCATTCGCCCTGGTACGCCAACTGATGGAACTGAAGACGAATGGCATCATTGCCACACACGACCTGCTATTAGGGAAACTAATAGAATATTTCCCCAAAGAGATACGGAATTATTGCTTTGAAGCTGATATTACCAACGATGAACTGACTTTTTCATACAAACTCCGTGAAGGTATCGCACAAAATATGAATGCCTGCTTCCTGATGAAAAAGATGGGGCTAATCATCAACGACTAACCCCACCCGACAATTTATCACATTAACGTCTTAAGCAAATAAAGCAGACCTTCACAGGCACACCTTATTTCATAACATAAAGAGTCATAGAAAATCAAAATTCACTTGTTTCCAAGCAATGTACAAACGCACTTGCATCATCTCCCGTGAAATAAAACACAGAAGATGCAGGTTCGTATGTATAGGGGATGAAACGGAACAGCTGGGCCGCAACGAATTTCTTGTCCTGAGAAATCATATAGTCCATACGTACGTTTCCGTTTGTCTTTACTTTCACGTCATTCCTGGTTTCAAAACCTTTTTTCTCCAACGCGTCCGTCAAAGCCTGTAAATCGCATACATCAAAGAAGCAGGTCCCTTCTTTAGCTACGCTGCCGGTAGGTGCATACACCCATTCCTTGCCTCGCCAGAAAAAGCGGAATACGGCCCACAGAAACAAAATGGTTCCACCGGCCATAAGCACCATGCTCATGGTGGATGAGGAATCCCCCATCTTTAAAGAGGTTGCAAATGCACCCGCACCTATCACACAAAGGATAGCGGATATGATAATAGAAGAAACACTAGTACGTTTTACGACATCAGGGTGTGTTGTTGAAAACAAGGTTGCTTCAGTAGAAACTGTATTACTCATAATAATTTAAATTTTATTCTTTACTAATTAAAAATACAATAATTCATACCAAGGTCACATCTCGCCAATCACCCGGCAAGACAGAACCATGAAAAACAAATTGGTAAAAGAATAAAAGCTAAATAAGAATGCGCCTCATACCAAAGATATAGTGCTCGCAAGCACTATCCCAGGGAAGGGAATGGGAAGAGGCATACACATGGGTATGACAGCTTGCAAGACTGGCCATCCGGGCGGCCATCTTACGCAACAAAATTTTGATAAATTGGGTAGTTTCTATGGAGGAAAAACGGTACATGCGCTCTGCAGAGGCACTGACACGATGTGCTAAAGTATGAGCGTCCCCAAACTCCATATCTGCTATTCCCTTATTGCTATCCAAGGGAATGACACGATCTTCATTGATGGAGTGCTGCGGAGTAGTATCCGTATGCTGTACAGTACATACCGTCATTGATGCAGCTGGAACTGCATCTACATATTCTGTTCCGGCAAAAGCCAAGGCAAACAGAAAAAATAATATGACTGTAACAAATCCTTTCATTGCTTACTGTTTGGTTTACAAAGATAACATAAATAGCGTTTTAGATTTCATTTCATACAATAATTAACACATATCAAAGGTATTTTGTTTTAAGGGAGCTATGAAGGATTATCCAAAATTATGAAGGATCGGTTCTCAATTCCTTCATGGTTTCTTCCTGAAAAGCAACAGGTTACCTATCTATGACGGTTTTGAAGGAATTATTCGATGTTTCTAATTCCGACTTTAAATTAAAAGCTGTTCTTGCTCTGCATGCCTCGTCCGTATCAAAACTTTTGTAAACAGAACAAGTAATATGCATGTGGACAGAAGCCTCACAGCTTGTTTTCTCATTACTGCCGGTCAGGGCATAAAATAAAAAAAGCCACAGCTTTTATAGCTATGGCTTTTATATATATGATGATTACAGATTATTCAGCTTTAGGGGCTTCCTCTGTAGTTTCAGCTGCCGGTGCTGCAGGAGCTTCTGTAGCGGCTGCACTCTTCTTAGAACGACGAGTACGAGTTGCTTTCTTAGCAGTTGCAGTCTTAGCCATGTTTTCATCGTAATCTACCAATTCGATAAAGCACATTTCAGCATTATCACCCAAACGATGACCTGTTTTGATGATACGAGTATAACCACCCGGACGATCTGCTACTTTTACAGAGATTTCTTTGAACAACTCCGTTACAGCAAACTTATCTTGCAAGTTGCTAAATACAACACGACGTGAATTAGTTGTGTCGTCTTTAGATTTTGTAATTAAAGGCTCAACGAATTTCTTCAAAGCTTTAGCCTTTGCAACAGTCGTAGTGATTCTTTTGTGCTTGATCAAAGAACAAGCCATGTTAGATAACATAGCACTTCTATGAGAAGCAGTACGACCTAAATGATTGAATTTCTTATTATGTCTCATTTTTTATTCTTTATCTAATTTATATTTAGAGATATCGGTTCCAAACGACAGATTCAGACCCTCGAGCAAATCATCAAGCTCCGTGAGCGATTTCTTACCGAAGTTTCTGAACTTCAACAGATCTGTCTTGTTGAACTGTACCAAGTCACCCAATGTTTCCACATCGGCAGCTTTCAAGCAGTTCAAGGCACGAACTGAGAGGTCCATATCAACAAGCTTAGTCTTAAGCAGCTGGCGCATGTGCAATACTTCTTCATCAAATTCTTCATTGCCGTCCACATCGGATGTTTCAAGAGTAATCTTTTCATCAGAGAACAACATGAAATGATAAATCAATATTTTAGCGGCTTCTTTCAAAGCTTCCTTCGGGTGAATGGAACCATCGGTAGTAATTTCCAATACCAGCTTTTCGTAGTCAGTCTTCTGTTCAACACGGAAGTTTTCCACCTGATATTTTACATTACGTATCGGTGTGTAAATAGAATCGATAGGAATTACATTAACATCGGTACAATATTCGCGGTTTTCGTCGGCCGGAACATACCCTCTACCTTTATTAATGGTAATGTCCATCTGCATTGTTGCTTTTGAATCTAAATGGCAAATAACCAATTCAGGATTTAACACTTCAAATCCAGTCAAATACTTACTTATATCACCTGCCTTAAATTCACTAGAATTCTCAACGGTAATGCTTACCTTTTCATTTTCGAACTCTTCTACTACTTGCTTAAATCTGACTTGCTTCAGATTTAAGATAATGTTGGTCACGTCTTCTTTAACACCGGGTACAGATGCGAACTCATGTTCTACACCTTCGATCTTAATCGTGTTGATTGCAAATCCTTCCAATGAAGAAAGAAGAATACGGCGTAAAGCATTACCTACGGTAATACCGAAACCGGGTTCGAGTGGACGGAACTCAAATTTTCCAAATCTGGAGTCCGCTTCCAACATTAATACTTTATCAGGTTTTTGAAATGCTAATATCGCCATGAAATTAATTATTATTTAGAGTACAATTCAACGATCAAGTGTTCTTTAATGTTTTCAGGAATGTCTGCTCTTTCAGGTATATGTAACAACTTACCTACCTTAGAACTTTCATCCCACTCCAACCAAGGATATTTGCTGTGATTGAATCCTGCAAGTGAATTAGCAATCACTTCCAAAGATTTAGATCTTTCGCGTACACCCACAATCTGACCGGGTTTTACAGAGAATGAAGGAATATTAACTACCTTTCCATCTACTGTAATGTGCTTGTGACTTACTAACTGACGGGCAGCAGCACGAGTCGGAGCAATACCCAAACGGAACACCACGTTGTCAAGACGAGCCTCTAAACTCTGCAACAAGATTTCACCGGTAATACCGTTAGCACTTGCAGCCTTTTCAAACAGGTTACGGAATTGTTTTTCCAATACACCGTAAGTATATTTAGCTTTTTGTTTTTCTGCCAACATGACACCATACTCAGAAGTCTTTCTTCTTCTGTTGTTACCATGTTGTCCGGGAGGATAATTCTTCTTAGATAAAACTTTATCTGCTCCAAAGATTCCTTCACCGAATTTACGGGCAATTCTTGATTTTGGTCCAGTATATCTAGCCATTTCTTTTTCTAATTTAATTGTTACTAATGAACTTAATTTGTTGCAGCCGCGATTACAGAAAGGAAGTGCAATCCATTATTAACAAAATCAAGTTACATATAAAAATAGG
>OFME01001267.1_pt1 | contig 14835 bp, 7 predicted proteins | sample 1541381 | NCBI WGS metagenome assembly OFME01 (sample SAMN04209243, study PRJEB22552) | human gut metagenome | biome: gut; material: feces | host: Homo sapiens | place: USA: Oklahoma
GGCCGAGCCGGGAGGCCGTCTGCCGGTGACGTTCCCGATTCGTTACGAGGACACGCCCGCCTACCCAAACTTCCCCGGTGAGGGCAACGATGCCTACTACGGTGAGGGCGTGTTTGTGGGCTACCGCAGCTATGCAAAGCGCAAGTTAGCTGTGCAGTATCCGTTCGGATGCGGCTTGAGCTACACGGATTTTTCTGTGGAATTGTGTGAAAATGACTTCCGCTGGGATATGCGCACACAGGAAACACTGAATGTGCCTGTGCGGGTAAAAAACGTCGGCAGCCGCCCCGGCAGCGAGGTCGTACAGCTTTATACCCGCGAGGAAAAGCCCCATATGCTGCGCCCCGACCGCACACTGGTGGGGTATGCCAAGGTGCGCCTTGCCCCCGGTGAGGAAACAGTTGTGAACGTATCGGTCAGCAAAAAGGCATTGCGCTGCTATGACGCACGAATGGATAAGTGGGTGCAGCCTATCGGGGCGCACACGCTGTATCTGGCATTGTCGGCGGAGAACATTTTGGCACAAGCCCCGCTGATGATAGAGGGTAAGAACCCCTATCCCTTGAACGGTGAAAGCACAATTGGGGAAATTCTTGAAAATCCGCGCGCAAAAGAAATCGTAAATCAATTCACGAACGGTATGTTCGATATGATACCGAAAGAAACACTGGACTTCATGGTGTACCGCAAGCTGAATGATATTCTGTCGGTGGGCATGATTCAAGTCATCCCCGACACAGTAAAACTGAGTGCAATTCTGCAGGGACTGTATGACCGGCTTGCAGAACTGTAAAGGAGGAAACAAGATGAGCTTTCCGAAGAATTTTCTCTGGGGTGCGGCCAGTGCTGCTTACCAGATTGAGGGTGCCTACAATGAGGACGGCAAGGTTCCCGGTATCTGGGATGCTTTGAGCGAGGGGCACGTCAAGCACGGCGAGAACGGTAATATCGCCTGTGATCACTACCACCGCTACAAGGAGGATGTAGCGCTGCTGAAAAAGCTGGGCGTCAAGGCGTATCGCTTTTCCGTCAGCTGGCCGCGCGTGATGTCCGGTCCCGACACGGTCAACCCCAAGGGTCTTGCCTTTTATAGCGACTTGGTGGATGAACTGAAAGCAGCGGGCATTGAGCCGATGGTGACGATTTTCCACTGGAATCTGCCCATGTGGGCGCACGAAAAAGGCGGCTGGTACAATGCGGAAATCAGTGATGATTTCGCCAACTACGCCCGTGTAGTGGCGGATGCCTTGTCCGACCGGGTACGGTTCTGGTTCACCGTCAATGAGCCGACGACCTTCATCGGCAACGGCTACTTTACGGGGGCGCACGCGCCGTTTGAAAGCCTGATGCAGGAGCAACCCGCCGTGATGATGAACAAGCTGGCGGTGCTGACAAAAAATGTGCTGCTGGCCCACGGCAAGGCGGTTCGCGTGCTGCGCAGCCGCGCCAAGCTGGCCCCGAAAATCGGTATGGCGCTGAACGGCAGTGTCTACCTGCCGGAGAACGAATCGCCGGATGACATAGAAAAAGCCCGCACCCAGATGTTCCCGGAGCAGGCATTCTTCTCGCATTTCAACTGGTGGGCAGACCCGGCCGTTCTCGGCTGTGTCCCGGCGGGTCTGCAGCCATTCTTCACGGCGGAGGAACTGAAGGTCATCTGCCAGCCGCTGGACTTCTTCGGCTTTAACTGCTACAATGCCTCCAACTATGATGAGTACATGGGTCCCAACCCCGCCGTTGTGCCGGGTATGCCCCGCACGGCAATGGACTGGCCCATTACGCCGGATGCTCTGTACTGGGCGGCACGTTTCTTGACGGAGCGCTACCATCTGCCCATTATCGTCACGGAAAACGGTATGGCAAACATAGACTTCGTCATGAGCGATGGCGCAGTGCATGACCCCCAGCGCATCGACTTTGTCAAGCGCTATTTGGCAGGTTTACAGCGTGCCGTGGACGAGAACATCCCGGTGACCGGGTATCTCTACTGGTCCGTCATGGACAACTTTGAGTGGGCGGAGGGCTACGATAAGCGCTTTGGGCTTGTGTATGTGGACTATCAGACCCAACAGCGCATCCCGAAGGATTCGTTCTACTGGTATGCAGATGTAATCAAAAACAACAGAATATCATGATTCGGTATGGTGTTGCCTGCGATATTGCATCGGGGTAACACCATATTCTTTTTTGAATACGTTCTGAAAATAGCTCTGGCTCGAAAAGCAGAGGTAGCTGCTGATTTCGGCCAACGTCATATCGGTATAATACAAAAGGCTTTTGGCTTCTTCCAGCCGACATTCCGCAATATAATTGCCCAATGTCTGACCGGTTTCTTTCTTAAAGAGATTCCCGGTGTAGGACACACTGCGCCCGATAGAGGCAGCTACATCGTCAAGGCGCAAAGGGGTATTCACATGATTGCGGATGTAGGACATACAGGTGTATACCTCGCGGCTGATACCCGCAGGCAGGCGCAGTTCTCCGAGGCGGCGGCAGAAATCCAAGGCAGCGTTTAATTGTAAACGATCAATTTCCGGCACCGTCGCGGCGCGCTCACAGTCCAGCACATAGCTGTCTATCAGCTGGTAGGTTAGTTCGACGTCCATTCCGGCAGGGATGGCGGACATCATACCGATTTTAGTGATGCAACCGATGAAAATGTTTTTTGCCTGCCGCAGCGGGGTATCAGCCATTGTGCCGTGGCCCACCCGGGCTGAACTATCCTGCATCAGAAAAGCCATTAACCTCTCCGGGTCGCCCTGCCGAATCAAATCGTAAAACATCAATTCCCACTGGTAGCTGTTGTGGAATTTCTCATTTTCCTTGCGCTCCAGCAGGTTCTCGACGGTATCGCGGCCAACAGTAAAGCTGTCGCGGTCGTTCGTCAAATCAAAGTAGACGGACGGGTCAAGGATTTCACCGTCCATGCAGTAGTAGAGATACGCGGCCTTGTCGAAAAATTCCAGCAGACTCAGATTTGGTGCGGCCTCCAGAATTGTATCGGCTGCGTGGCGCTGCGCAGCCGGGATTTGATTTTCTGCCATAAAGGCATCCACAAGGTTTTCATTGAGCCTTGCATTATAGACCGGACCGATAATTAGCCGCCAGCCGCCCCGCAGGCGGATGGAAGCATAGCCTGCATGGCTGGGGGTGGTGCAGATGTCCAGCGTCCGTGCAGGGTCACGGCCAGCAAACAGTGCAGCTGTGTTGCGCTGCGGCTCCTCCGGGTACTGCAGGTGACAGGTATCTTGTTTGTCGTATAGGGAAAATGCGATCCCCTCGGCCCGGAAAAACAACATACAGAGATTGGTGATGCGGATATAGCGTGCGGTATCCACGGAGCAGACCTCCCCACAGATTGATAATTTTATTTTACAATATCCAGTCAAATAATGCAATATGCATGGAGAGGCAGATGCTATACTAAATTCAGAAACAAGGGATGAGTTCCCTAAAAAACAGGAGGAAGACAATATGGCATTCGGTAAAAAAGAGCGCCCCACTGTGGATAAGGACGGCGCAGCGCTCGTAATGCGCAAACGCGACTATCTCGCGGACTTCTCCGGCCAGTTGGGTCTGGGCCTTATGGCAAACCTTGTAGGTCAGCTGCAATACTTCTACACCGATAAAGTCGGGCTTGCAGTCGGCTCCGTGGGTATGGTCATGGCCATCGCCAAGGTCGTGGATGCGCTGACAGACATCTGGTTCGGCAATATCATTGACCACTCCAAGGGCGGCAATATGAAGTATTACAAGTGGATGCTTCGTATGGCGGTCCCGGCCGCGGTTATCACGGTAATGATGTTCACGGTTCCCATCCAAGCCGGTCAGATTCCGGCTGTCGCTTACGCACTGGTGACAAACCTGCTGGTTACGGCGGTCATCTACACAATGATTGCCACACCCTTTGCGGCAACTATGATCGTGCGCACCAGCAGCCAGCAGGAGCGCGGTAACATGGGCATTCTGCGTGCGGTCGGCAACTATGCTTCCGGCATGGTCATTTCCATCGCAACGATTCCCATCACGAATATGCTGGGCGGCACACAGGCGGCGTGGATCAAGTACGGCGCGGTCATTGCACTGATCGTTCTGCTGAGCTTGCTCATCTGCTACGCCAACGGCAGCAAGGCTATGCGTAAAGCGGTCGAGGATGACACCGCAGCAGCAGAGCCGGAGGAAGAACCCGTTAATTTTCTTACGGCAGTCAAGTGCCTGTTCGGCAACAAATACTGGGTCATCGTGCTGCTGTTCAACTTGATTACAGCGGTTTCCTCGGCCATCGCCGCGTCGTCCGGCGCCTACTACTGCAAGTGGATTTTCGGCAATGATAATCTGGTAGCCATTGTCGGTTCGGCCGGTCTGCTCTCCACGTTTTTAGGCTTTGTACTGTCCAACCCCATCATCAAAAAGCTGGGCGTAAAGGGAACCATCAATCTGGGTCTGCTGGGGTACGCAGCTTCCTGCGCAGTGCGCTGCTTTGTGCCGACCAATCTTGCAGCGTACATCGGCTCCGATCTGGTAGGCAGCTTTTTACAGATCCCTTTGATGTGCCTGTACGGCGTTCTGTTGGCAATGGCGGTCGATTACAATGAGTACAAATATGATAAAAAGCTGGTGGCCGTCTCTTCCGGTGCGATTGGCTTCGGCAACAAGGTCGGCGGCGGTCTGGGTGCGTTGGTTCTGGCACTGTTCCTGATGATTGGCTCCTACGATTCCACCCTAAGCGTGGCCACCACCTCGATGCGCTATGCGATCTACGCATTTTCCAACTATCTGCCCATCGTACTGAATGTGGGCATGTTCTTGATTTTCCGCGGCTTCGATCTGGAAGAAAAGCTTCCCGCCATGCGTGCGGAAGTTGCCAAGCGGCATACACAAAAACCGGAGGAATAAGACCATGAAATTCACGATTCCCGCAAATGCACCTGCAAAGCCGTTCCATAAGCACTGGCAGTTCTGCGTCGGCAGCGGTCATGCAGCCATGGCAATGCGCACCGATTACTGTGAGCAGCTCAAGCAGATCCATGACGAACTGGGTATTGAACGGGTGCGTTTCCACGGTATTTTCAGCGATGATATGCATACCTATGACACCATGTCCACAGTCATGCCGATGCCCGGCTCCGAGCAGGTGCCGTTCTATGAGAATAGCTTCCGCCTGCCGGGACTGGTCTATGACAATGTGCTGAAAGCCGGCATGAAGCCCTTTGTGGAGTTGAGCTTCATGCCCAGCCCGATGGCCAAGCGCCCGACACGCGGCACCTTTTACTGGAAACCATGCATTGCCCCGCCGAAGGATGAGGCACAGTGGCAGGCGTATATTCAGAAATTTGTCCGTTTTCTGCTGAACCGCTACGGCAAAGAGGAAGTGGAAACATGGTTCTTTGAGGTCTGGAACGAGCCGGACTTGAAAACTCCGTTCTTTGACGGCACGCAAGAGGACTATTTCCGTCTGTATGAAATCACCGCCAAGGCTGTCAAAGCAGTGGATGATAAACTGAAGGTCGGCGGTCCCGCCACCAGCAACAGCAAGTGGGTCGCGGCGTTCGTGGACTACTGCAAGGCCCATGATGCGCCGGTGGACTTCATCACGACCCACCAGTATGCGGGTGACCCCATCAGCGAAATGTGCGACCAAGGCGATGACGACCATGTTAAGAATACCGAGGAAATCCAAGAGGAATACAAGGTCGATTTGGCGCAGCTGTTTGCAGGCTTAAAGCCGGAAGACGGCTTGCTGCCGATGTTCCGCCGCACGATGCCCGACAACACCGAAACGGACGATCTTAACCGTGATCTGCTGCGCGACAGCGCCAAGATGGTGCGCAAGCAGGCCGAGGGGCTGCCGCTGTATTATACCGAGTGGAGCTCCTGCGCGACCTTCGGCGCACCCGGCAACGATACCCGCAAGACGGCTGCCTACGATGTGCGCGCGGCGCTTAGTTCGGAGGATGTCATCGACGGGTCCAGCATCTGGTGCTTCAGCGACATTTTTGAGGAAATCCATCCCTTCCCAGAGGAATTCCACGGTGGCTTCGGCATGATGACGCAGCACGGCATCCCCAAGCCTATCTTCCACGCACTGCGTCTGCTGGGGCAGGCCGGTGACGAACGGCTGGAACTGCCCGGTGCGCTGGACGGCGAGGTGAGCGTGGCGGCATTCCGCGACGAGGCCGACACCCGGCTGACCGTGCTGGCCACCAAGCAGAACCTGCACCACTTTGCGGGGCAGAACACCCCGACCACCCCGGTGGAGATCGAGGTCGAACTGGACGCAAAGCCGCAGAGCGTGCAGCTTTGCCGCATCGACGAGGAACACGGCAACCCGCTGAAGTGCTGGCAGGCAATGGGTGAGCCGGAGGACATGACCCCGGCGCAGGTACAGCAGGTCATTGATGAAAGTGCAGTGGACTACGCCCCGGCTCCGTATGAATATGCGGACGGCAAACTCACCGTAAAGACAGAGCTTGTCACCAACGACTTGGCTTTTATCCGCATTGTAAAATAAAACTGCGGGGTGCATCCAATCGATGCACCCCGTTTTGCGTAAGAGGGAGTTATTATGATATTGGATTTTAACGCCGATTGGCGCTTTTACAAGGCAGATGGAAGCTGCCGCACTGTGCATCTGCCCCATGATGCCATGCTGGAGGAACCCCGGCAGGAAAACTGCCAAAACGGCAAGGACTGCGGCTATTTTCCGGGCGGGAAATATGCCTATGAAAAGACGTTCTCTCTGCCGGGGGAGCACCTGCATGAGGCACTGACATTTTTGTTTGAGGGCGTGTATCAGAATGCGGTCGTTTATCTGAACGGTGAAAAAATTGCCGAACACCGTTACGGCTATACGGAATTTACCGCCGATGCCACCGGAAAAGTGCGTGCCGGGGAAAACACCCTGCGCGTCACGGTGGATAACAGTCTGGAACCCAACTGCCGCTGGTACACGGGCAGCGGCATCTACCGCCCTGTGCATCTGATGGTAAAGCCGAAAGACGGCGTGCGCCCGGTAAAGATCCGCACGGTGTCGATTGCTCCCGCCGTAGTTGAGGTGCAGACCGAAACCGAACACGCGGCGGTGGAAATTTGGGATGGTGCGCAGTGCGTGGCAAAGGGTGCGCCCGGGGCCATCGAGATCCCGCGGGCTAAGCTGTGGGATGCCGAACACCCGAACCTGTACACCTGCGTGGTCAAGACCGAAAACGACGAGGCATCCGTCCCGTTCGGCATCCGCACACTGACATGGAGCGCAAAAAACGGTCTGTGCGTCAACGGCAAGGCGGTCAAGCTGCGCGGCGGTTGTATCCACCACGACAATGGCATTTTGGGTGCCTGCGGCTTTGCCGATGCCGAGGAACGCCGCATCCGCATTATGAAAAAGGCGGGTTACAACGCCGTGCGCTGCGCCCATAACCCGGCAAGCCGCGCCCTGCTGGATGCCTGTGACCGCCTTGGTATGTATGTGATGGACGAAGCCTTCGACGGCTGGTACACACCCAAGACCTACCATGACTATTCCCGCATTTTTGCCGAAAACTGGCAGGATGATTTGACCACTATGATTGCCAAGGATTACAGCCATCCCAGCGTGATTCTGTATTCCATCGGCAACGAGGTGTCGGAAACGGCCTTCCCGCAGGGCGTGGAAACGGCTGACAAGCTGACCCGATTTGTCCACGCGCTGGATGATACCCGCCCCGTGACAGCGGGCATCAATGTGCTGCTGAACGTCTACGCACAGAAAGGTATTGGCGTGTATAAAGAAAGCGGCCCCTACAAGCCGGAGCCGCTGCCGCCCAAGCAGCCGGAGGAGAAAAAGAAAGAGGCGGGTTCTGCGTTCTTTAATATGGTCACGCAGAATCTCGGTCCGCTGATGTTTTACATGAGCAAGGGCAAAAAAGGCGACGCTGCCTGCCGCGATGTGGCGGAAAAGCTGGATGTTCTCGGCTTGAATTATGCGGCTTCCCGCTATGAGGACGACTGCAAAAACTATCCGAATCGCTTGATGGTGGGCAGCGAGACGATTATTGGCGAGCTGCCGTACAACTGGGCGCAGGTGCAAAAGCATACAGCGCTGATTGGCGATTTTGCATGGGCGGCCGTTGATTATCTGGGCGAAGCGGGCATCGGTCAGATGATCCCGCAGGATACGCCGGGTCTGCCGATTGCGGCGGGCAGCGGTGCGATTGATTTAACGGGAAACATTACAGCGGAAAGTTATTTCCAGCAGGCGGTGTGGAGCCTGCGCAAAGCACCTTACTTGGGTGTGCGCCCGGTCAACTGGAACGGCAGAAAAATGACGGGCAGCGCGTGGCGTATGACGAACGCCGTGGAAAGCTGGACGTGGCCCGGATGTGAGGGGCAGAAAGCCACGGTGGAAGTGTACAGCGATGCAGAATTTGTGGCGCTGTACTGCAATGATAAGCCGGTTGGCAAAAAGCGCACAAAGAAATTCCGCGCGATTTTCAAGCTGCCCTACCGACCCGGCACACTGAAAGCCGTGGCACTGGATAAAAGCGGAAACGCCCTTGGAGAAACCATACTGCAAACAGCGGGACAGAAAACCCGGCTGCACCTCGCCCCGGAGAAAACGACCTTGCGCGCAGACGGTCAATCACTCTGTTTTATCCCCATCACGCTGACCGATGCGGCAGGCATCTGGAAACCGTGCGCCAACGCAAAGGTTCATCTGGAAATCGAAGGTCCGGCTGCCTTACAGGCCCTCGGCAGTGCTGCAACACAGACGGAGGAAACCTACTTCGGCAGCAGCCACACCACATGGCTCGGACGCGCTTTGGCTGTCATTCGTGCCGGAACCGAGCCGGGCAAGGTGCGCGTCACGGTCACGGCAGAAGGGTACGAGCCGCAATATGTGGATTTGACGGTGGAGTAAGAAAGACGGGCTTTAATGCTAAAATTGTACGATTTAACAACAGAATACAAACGCAAACCGCTGGGTTTGGACGAGACGCAGCCCCGCTTTGGCTGGACGAACTATCGCAAGCGCCTGCAGTACCAGACCTGCGCCGTAACGCTGCACAGCGGCAAAAACCATCTGGCGCTGACGCTGGCGAACGGCTGGTACAAGGGCAAGCTCGGCTTTATGCCGCAGCCCGCCAGACTGTTTGACTACGGCTTTGACACCCTCATCTTTCAACTGCCCGGGCGCTTTTTGGTGGATAACTTTTGCAGAGCTGACGGGGGAGAACACAGGTGCGGGCGCAGTGTATCAACGGCCCCAGAGGCTGCCTACCTGCTGCCCGGCCTCGGCGCCAACGGCGTTGTAGGCGGGCTGCAGGTAGTGGAACCGGTCCTTCATAGCAATCCTTCTTTTAAATGCCAATAGACGAATCCGACTTTTCCCTTGTACGCATCCGACTTTTTGCGGGGCAGGGGGTCAAAACCTGAATAAAGTCGGATGCGTACATTTTGTTTTTGCAAAAGATGTGGTATCATAAAGACAACACAAGGGGCCGACAAAACAAAGTCTCAATAGGGAAGGAGAAAAATCCAAGGCTGCGCTTGGTGAACGCCTCGCCGTTTTTTGATGCACGAGGCCTGTGCTTATGTATCCAGCCTGTAGGGCACCGGGTGCTTGCCGTAGCGGTTGGCGGGGCTGCCGGTCAGGGTCAGCGTCAGGGCGTTTTCGCCGGGGGTCAAAAGCCCCGCCAGCGGGAATTTGTGCGGCGGCCAGAAGGAGACGCCCGCCGGCTGGCCGTTTACAGTCAGCTCGGCCATCTCCTGCCCGGGCAGGGTCAGCAGCGGCGTGGCGGTCTGCAGCTCCGTTGCTGTGATCTGCAGTGTGGCGCGGTAGGTCTTGGTGAGATGGGCCGCGTCCTCCTCCGCAAGGGCAAAGGCTGGTGCGGCCAGCGACAGATAGGTGGGCGGCAGGGGAAGGGCCTCGCTTTCCTGCGCAGTGCAGGTGAACAGCAGCAGGCTGCCGCGCGCGGGCAGCTCCAGCGGCAGGCAGGCCCCCTTGGCGGTACGCTCGGCCGGGCAGGCGCAGGGCTGGCCGTTCCACAAGTCGTACCGGCAAAGCGGAGCATCCACCGGCAGGGTCAGCCGGGTCTTGATGGGGGTGTTGCCCTCGTTGACCAGCAGCCAGCAGGCGCGCCCTTCCTTATTAAAAGAGGCGCAGCGCAGCATGGGCTGCGGCGGGTCGCAGCGGCAATCCGGCTCGAGCGCCGAAACCTCCGGATGCGCAGCGTCCGGGAACAGCGCCTTGTCCCCCAGCACGGCGGTGTAGCGGTGTCCGTGTAAGCAAAGCGCGCCGTCCTCGACCGTGCAGGCGGAAAAATAGCTTTCGGGAATGTACTGAAAACCGATCTGCCGCTCAAACAGCGGGCGCACGGTGTCGGGGCAAAGGTCGCGGTTGCGGCAAAGCACGGCAACCTCCGCGTGCAGGTCGATGTCGGTCATCAGCCAGGACAGCCGCCGCCAGTAGGTGCTCCACGCATCGTAATGCGCCCACCAGATGCTGTGGGGACCGACATCGGGCGGGCGCTCGTCCTTGCGCTTGCCGCGGATGCTGTAATAAAAGGCGTGCGGGATAAACAGGTTGACCCCGCGCACCGCCAGCCAGTCGGTGTACCATTTGATGTCCCCGCCCGAAAGCTGCCACGGGTTGTCGTCCTTGTTGCAGGCGCCAAAGCACTCGTTGGCGTTGCGGCGGCGGTGCATCAGCCGGGCGGCATCGGCGCTGCACTTGCCCATGGTGGAATCCATACCCGCCAAGCCGTCTTTTTCGGGGGCGAGCCAGCGCAGCACCAGATCCTGCCCGGGCACGGCGAAGTACTTTTCGACCTCGATATCATCGCTCTGGTGGGGGTGTCCCATCAGACCGATGCCGTGCGCCTCGCACCAGCGGGAGAGTGTGCCGTAGTAGACCTCGCCCTCGCGCTGCAAAAGCAGCTTGTGATACAGCTTTGTATCGTCGTTTTCCCTGCCGTCAAACAGGGCGGTGAGGTTGGCGGCGTTGCCGCCCGCACGGCGGAAAATTTCGGCAAAGCCGTGCGTCCACGGGAACATACCGCTGACGTTGCGTCCCAAAATGCTCGGCTCATCGGTGAAAAATCCGATGATCGCAGCTCCGAAATACTCTTTCAGTTCCCGATAGTAGGCTTCGTGGGTCAGTTCAATAAAGCGGCTGACGGCCGCAGGGTTCAGAATGTCAGCAGTTTTGGGGGCGTTTTTCTCGCCGTCATCCTCGCCCCAGTGCAGCCCGCGCATCGTGCCGCCGCTTTTGCGCACGACCAGCGCGCCGTTTTCCGCCTGTGCCAGCAGCTCGTCCCCCGGCAAAACGGTTTGGGTCAGTGTGATGCCCTCGCTGGCCAGTTCGGGGTGGTCTTTCACCACAAGGCCGCAGGCCGAGCCAGAGGGGTACATTCCCTCGTCATACAAAACGATTTTCATATCCAGCGCGGCGGCGGCTTCGACAGCCGTGTGGATAAGGGCAAAGTAGCGTTCACTCAGATAGGTGATGTCGGGGCTAAGCCCCATACGCGGGTGCAGTACCACGCCGTAAATGCCGTGGGCGGCAAAGTCCGCCAGCTGACGGCGCAGCTCCTCAGCGGTCAGCTCGCCGTTCAAAAACCAAAACGGGATGGCGGTAAATTCTCTGGGCGGGTTTTGCAGTTGGGCAAGAAACTTCATTATGCGGCCTCCTGTGCTTCGGCGCGGGCGCAGATGTCCGCCCATGCGTGGGATTTATAGTAGAACAGCATCGCCAGCAGCCCGACAACAAAGCTGAGCGAAACACCCGCCATGGCGTAGCCGCCGTAGCCCAGCCACGCCAGCAGGTAGGATGCCGGGATACGCACACCCCACAGCAGAATGATGTTGACGATGGTGGAATAGCGGATCTCGCCCATGCCGTTGGCAAAGCTCATAATAGCATTGAAGGCTGCATAGCACCACTGGAACGGCAGCACAACGCGGATATAGCGCACGGCAAAGGCAAGCACGGCCTCGTCCTGCGTAAAAAGCAGCAGCAGCGGGCGGCAGCAGGCCGCCATCAGCAGCCCGCCTGCGAGGGAGAGCAGCCCCGAGGCCGCCGGGAGCAGCCAGCCGCCCCTGCGCAGACGGCTGTAGCTCTGTGCGCCGAGGTTTTGCCCCGCAAACACCGAGGTCGCCTGCGACAGCGAGGTGACCGTGATGTTGGCCAGCCCGCCGACCTTGCCCGCCACCGAGCAGCCCGCCACAAAAACCGACCCCTGCAGGTTGTACAGCACCTGCAAAAAGATGTGACCGATGGAGTAGAGCGCCGAGTTCAGCCCCAGCGGCAGACCGATGCGCACAATCTGGCGCAGGGCTCCGGCATCAAAGCCGCAGGGCAAAACAGGCAGCGCAAGCTCTGTGCAGCGGCGGCGAATGTAAAAAATGCTGCATATCCACGACAAAAACAGTGCAATCGCCGTGGCTACCGCCACGCCGCCTATGCCAAGGCCGAGCGCGCCGGTAAGCACAAGATCCAGTACGATGTTGGCGGCGCAGCTGATAAACAGCAGCAGCAACGAGGACGAGCTGTTGCCTATGCCGCGCAAAAGACCAGCGTTGAAGTTATAGCCCATGTTGCCCAGAATACCCAGCATCGTGATGCGCAGATACAGCACCGCCCCCGGCATGGCGTCCGCCGGGACCTGCATCAGCCGCAGCATCCACGGACCCAGCAGGAACCCGATGACGGTCAGCGGCAGCGATGCTGCAAACAGCAGCCAGACCGAGGTGCGCACGAGCTTTTGCAGCTGGTCATGGTCGGCGCGGCCGACCGCCTGCGATACGAGGATGGAGATGCCCGAGCCGATGCCCACAAAGACACAGAGCAGAATTTCGAGCGGCTGGGAGCTGGTCGCCACCGATGCCAGCGCCGTAGTGTCGCAGAAATTGCCGATGACGAGCGTGTCCACCGTGCTGTACAGCAGCTGCAGAATATTGCCGGCGCAGATGGGCAGCGCAAACAGCGCCGCGCGCCCCAGCACGGAGCCGTGGGTCATATCAACTTGTGCGGATTTTCGGTAAGACGGCATAGCCCTATCCCCCCGGTATGACAGATTTTCTTATCTACATTGTACGAGGAAACCGTGCCGGTTGCAACAATCATTATCCTTTGATTTTTGAATGAATATAAACGATGAAGTGAACAATTTCGGCAGTGCGGTGTAAAAAACAATCACGCCCTTTGCGGCGGCGGGAGGGCGTGCTTTTTTACCGTTTTGTGCAGGTTCCACAAACAAAGATGGACAAAATCGGTAACATTGACAGCAAGATTTGCCGCAAAAGGGCTTGCCACTGCGGCGCAAAATGTGCTATCGTTAAAATCAAATTCAGTAAAAAGGAAGTAAAATTTGTATGCAGCAGCCTCTGACAAGACAGAACAGCACGCGCGTCAAGCGCAGATACTCTGCTTATCAGAACCGTATTTTTTTCTATCTCGTGACCCTTGTCACCGCCCCGCTGCTGCTGTTGGGCGTGCTGTCCAGCGTGGTGTACTACCGGCAGACCGTCACGCGCAGCGATGCCCTGCTGGCCTCGGCGCGGGAGAATGTCGAGACGCAGATGGAAATTGCGCTGAGCAACCTGCGTGCCTACTACAGCGCGGTCGTCAGCGCGGACAATTACCAGACCCTGTGCCAAAAAACTGTGCCGCCGTACAGAGAGTACACCCTTGTGCGCGATATGCAGACCGCCATGCGCGGCGGCAATCTGGTGGATAAATATGTCGAGGGGTATACCTACATCAACCTGCGCAGCGGGTGGATTTTAAGCAACAACGGCATGTACCGGCTGGCTGATGCCGCCAACCGGGATGAGGTCGCCCACCTGCTGAGCGAATGGGCGGAGCAGCATGCCGCCATGATGTGGGTCAACCGCACCGACCAGCCCACCCCCGCGCTGGCAGACACACCGCTGAACACGGTGGATCTGACCGGCGAGCTGCTCGTGCTGCGCAGCAGCTCCTACCGCACGGGCAGCTATGCGGTGCTGATCGTCAAGCTGGATCTTTCGCCGCTGTATGAGATGACCGAGAGCTGGCAGACCGGCGGCTACAGCATTGCCGCGCGGGATTTCACCGGCAAGACCGTGCTGAGCACCTCTGCTGCGCTGACCGCCCTGCTGGACGCCGACACCCCCGCCGAGGGCGGCTGCGTGCTGGGTGGCTGGCGGCTGAACAGCGGCAAGATGGGCGTGAACGGGCTGACCTACTATGCGGCGCTGCCGCAGCGCACGCTGGCGGCTACCGCCGGCATGGTGATTCTGATCGCTTTTGTGCTGGCCGGGGGACTAGTGGCGGTGCTGCTGATCTGCCGCCGCTCGACCAGTGTGCTGTACGCCCCTGTGGATGATCTGATGCATGCGGCCAGCGATGTGTTCGGCCAGCCCGGCAGCGATGAGGAGGAGTTTGCCTATCTGGCCGCCGGTGTCAAGCAGGTGGCCCGAGACAAGCAGGCGATGCAAAGCCTGATGCAGCAGCAAAACCGCCGCCTGCAGCAGAGCTTTGTGGAAAATCTGATCCGCAGCGAGGTCACCGATGAGGCCGCCGGCCACACGATGCAGGAGCTGGGGCTGGCAGTCTGCCCCGCGTATCGGCTGATCGCGCTGGCGCTGGATACCCCGGCGGGCACCTCCGGCCCGGTGCGGGAGACGATGCTGCTGACCGCCATACAGACGATGCCCACCGAGTTGCTGCGCCGCTGCGCGTTCCAGCCCGTAATGCTGAACTTTACCCTGCTGCTGGTCGTGGGCGGCGAGGAGGCTGATCTGAACGAGGCCTGCCGCGTGGTATATACGGCGGCGGCGCGCAGCATCCGCACCGCGCTGGGGGTCAGCTGCCGC
>OFME01001273.1_pt1 | contig 14772 bp, 13 predicted proteins | sample 1541381 | NCBI WGS metagenome assembly OFME01 (sample SAMN04209243, study PRJEB22552) | human gut metagenome | biome: gut; material: feces | host: Homo sapiens | place: USA: Oklahoma
TAATCTCATTAAAAAACTTTCGGCCACTTTCTTCCCTCACCGAAACTTTATTAAAACGTTTTAACATTTCCAAATATTCTTTTTCTCTTGTTCTATATGTTCCAAAACTCGCTGCATATGAATTTAATTTTTTCTTATCTGAAACAAACGCCCCTAGATAATTGCTATCTTTTCCTGACAAATTATAATTCCAAATTTGATCGCTTCCAAACAAAAAATAATCATACATATTATTTGATTCAATAACATTATTTTCTAAGTAAGTTTTGCTCAAATTCAAATATTGCTTTCTGTATTTTTCAAATGCTTTATTTTTTAAATATCTTATTGGCCAATCAGATAGGTCACGTAGTAACTTTTTAATATCCTTATTTGCCAAAGAATGTCCTCTGTAAGCCTTTTCTAAATATGCACTCCTATAGTCCACTATTTCTGCATTCACTCCTATAGTTTCTAAATATGTTTGCAATGCATAAGCTTGCAAAACTGCTCCGTAATTATTAGCTCTATGGAATGTTAAAATTCCAACTTTATTTGCCTTTTTTCCCATTTTTACATTTCCTTTTTATCCTTCTAATAATTCTATTTTTATATTTTATTATTTTATCCTTTACTCTCCTGTCTAAAGGTAACCATGACGCCCCAAAATGATGAATACATCGTGTTTTAGATGTTACTCCTTTATGAGCCGTAAAGTATTCCGATGGATATATAATCATATCCCCTTTTTTTTGTATTTTTTCTAGAGCTTTTATTCCATATTTCTCTTCTAACAAATGTGCTAAAATTTGTGTATTAGACATTGTTGCACTCTGCTTATAATAACTATTTGTCTTATAATACTCTAACATACTTTTACAAATTTCATGGTGAGGAACAAAAGCCATAAATCCAGTCCCTATAGTTTTATTTTCACTTTCTGTTCCTAGCACAACACCATGATCTTTTAACAATTCTGAAAAATCTCTTATAACTTCAACATCAGTGTCAAAATATATTCCACCATATTCATACAATGCATACATTCTTGCAACATCACTCACAAAAGCCATTTTCCCCGATTTTAGAGCCTCCATCGCATATTTGTATTTTTCCATTGGAAAATTTTTCTCGTCCCATTTGCAAATACGATACTCTGGAAATGTTTTTTCCCATGTTTTTATATATTTTTGATATTGATTTGGAATTTTCCCCTCACCAAACCAACAATAATGAATTATTTTTGGTATTCCTTCCATCTTCTTTCACTTCTCCTAAATATAATTTTTCCTTTTTTACTTTATCTTCTTATTTTTTTAACCCACTTGTCCACATGAGAAATTCTTAACATATGAGCAAAAACATATTTTGTTTTGCTTTTAAGCGTATTGTTTCCTATGTATCGTTGCACCTCTTTGTATCCTTTTTTCAAATATATTTGCCAAAATACTTTTCTATTTGATGGCACATTACACGGTGACTTCATATGTGGTTGATAAACTTCTGACTTATTTATAACCATTAGTTCACCACAATCATTGCCATTTAACAAAGTTTTTCCTTTTTTTGTATTACATATAACAAGAGACCAGTCTCCTATTTCGTTTTCTTTCCACAAATCTGCAACACTAATATCTGAAACCCTGTGTTCTTGTGCATATTTACATTCATAACATGAAGGTCGTAAAATCAAATTTTTTAAATATACTGAAAAAAACCAATCTAAATTCGTTGAGGCTGCGTGATACTCTTTATCATTTTCAAATATTATCGCCATATCTTGTTTTTGCCCAACTCTATATTTTGCTCTAAATTTCACGTTAACTGCTTTTGAATGATACTTTTTTTCTTTGTCCTTTATATAATCATGGAAAAATTTTTCACTTCCAACCCCATGACATATTACTTCCACAGAAAAAAAATTGTCCATACAAATTTTTTTAATTTTTAAATAGTTAATAATAGCATTTACTTGACATGGTGTTCCAGAAAATAAGACTTTTCTATTATTTGCCAAATCCACAGCAATTTGCTGGAATGCTTCACTAATATTGCTTTGAATATACTTAGAGCCTCGCATTTTATCTCTTTGCTCTGTTCTTTCTGCTCTAATGTGTATTGCATTAAACTTTTCATTTAAAACACAGCCATATACAACTCCTCCTGATTCTAATATTCTATCTGAAATCATCGTAAAAGCTCCTCCTGATGAACTATTTTTCTCCACATTTATATCACAGTGTTTAAATTTGTAAAAAGTTTGCATTTTTTCCACCTTTTAATTTTATATATTTTCCTTTAAAAATTCATACGCCTTTTTTCTCTGCATATTTAACCATTTTTTTGCATTCGCTTTCTTTGGTACATAATTCTCTTCTGAAATAATGCACTCCTTTAATCCTGCCGAATCCAACAATTCTTCAATTCGGTTATTATGTTTTCCATTTTTTAATATTATATCAGCGCCAAGTAGCTTTTCAAATATAATAGAAAAAGCTGTTCCATGAAATGAATTTGTAAAAACAGCTTCTGCGTTTTCAATCCACCACAAAAAATGATCTGGCGCATTATTTAAAATAAATTCTACACTTTTTTTATTTATTATAATGTCACATTCGTTTTCTTTTGCATACTTTTTTGCAGACTTAAGCACATTTACATCCTCTTGAATCAAATAAACAAAGACATATCTTTTTTTTAATTTTCTTTTAGTAGCAACCCTTCTCCACTGTTCCAATGTCAATAAAAAAACCGGATCTGGCAGTATCGAAGTATCTTTAGGCAAATCTAATTTTTTTATAGATGATGCTTCTCTTACAGAAATTGCATCAAAACTATTTAAATAATTCTTTAATTCATCTACTTTTTCTTTTTCCATTTCTGTAGTCCCCATACTAGCCGCATATGATATTTTTCTTTTTTCTTGTTCAACAAAATCCAAAAAATAAGTGGTATCATTGCCAGAACATCCAATATTCCAAATCTGATCACTTCCCGCTACGAATGTTGAATACATTGTATTACACTTTTTTATATTTTCTTTTTTATATTTATTACTAGATAACATTAAATTTTTTTTCCTAAAACGGTCAAAGCTATGACGTTTTATCCTATAATATAATGCTAGTGGGATTTTTTTCACAAAATTTCCACCTTGTACATATCTAGTTTTCTCTACTTCTTCACATTCATAATCAATTATTTCCGTTCTAAAATTAATTTCTTTATTTATAAACTCACATAGTGCATATGCTTGCAAAACTGCACCTAAATTATCTGCGCCATGAAAAGTTAATATTCCAATTTTCTTCATCAAAATTTCTCCATATTATTTTTTTGAATATTTATTTATCAAAATTAAGTTTGTGTAACACCACTAATTTCAAATGTTTTTTTCCATTTTACATATATAATCTTTGCTGGTAAGAAAGAAACAATAAATAAAACCTTATTCTTTGTATTTTTAAACAAATAATGTATTTTTTTCTTTGCAAATCTTCCATAAATTTGATATTGTAATGCAGATTTAACCTTTGCTTTAATATTAGAGTCTGATTCCAAAAACACTTTTGCTCTTGCTACACATCCATTCGGAGAGTTTATGTTGTGTCTTCTTCGATTATTAGTTAATCCTTCTTCAAGATAATCCGAAATATAAATAACTTTATTAAAGAATCTCATCTTATACGTCTTAGACATCTGTATCCAAACAATATCTTCTCCTAAAAATTTCTCATCTTTAAATTCCGGAAATGGATATTCTTTCAAGCAATGAGTATACCAAACTTCAGCCATATCTCCACCGATTTTCCTATTAATTCTACACTCAACATATGACTCCCTCATTCCATCTTCTGGCACTCCTGATGTGCTCAAATAACCACCATTTGATTTTCCTCTCAAAAAACTAAAGCCACAAAGATCACCTTCATCTTTATATTTTTCATATGTTTCTTGAATAGTTAAAATTGCATCATCTGTTAGTGTGTCATCACTATCAACAATAAACACCAATTTAGTTTTAACATATTGGCATCCATAATTAAGAGCCGTGTGCTTCCCCCCATTATTTTTTTTATAATACCTAATGGGAAAATCTGCTTTCTTCTGTATTGTCTCAATATACTCGTCTGTATTGTCACTGCTTCCATCGTCAACAACAATCCACTCAAACTCTTTATCTTTCTGATTACATAAGGACTTGTACAGTTTGTGCAGAAGCTTCTCTCTATTATAAGTAGGTGTTAGAATTGTAATATCACTCATTTGCGTCCTCGCTTTTTTAGTTAAATCTATTATTTGAACTTACTTATTACTCTTTTAATTATCTTATAGGCATATGCTTTAGGTCTATTAAATTTAAAATCAATAAACCATGATAATTCAGTATCTTTCCAATAACCCTTCTCTTTCACAAACATATGTTGTGTCGTTTCCCAATAACTTAATTTTATCGGTGTTGTTTCTAAGAATGTTCTTATTTCTTTCATTTTTTTAGTATCATATCTAAACCCAAATTTATTAGGATCCCCATGTGCCGACAAAATATTCATCATTGTTCTATAGCATTTTTCACATTTGCAGCAATTCATTCCCTCCTGTTTATTCCAGCAAACCTGTAATTCGAAATACTTGTTTGTTTTAGAAGAATAATCTACTATCTTTTTAACCTTCTCATTTCTATCCAAGTCCGCATCAGCTGATATAAATTTACAACCACAATAATTAATTGCATTAATTATTTCTTCATTATTGGCATCAAATGTGCTATCTAGTGATGAATGCGAAGATCCTATATAATGGCAATTGATATTTTTCGAATAAATCACTGGGGCTATAACAGCAGTCATCACAACTATATGTGCAACGCTTGCCCAATATCCCCACCACAGTTCTCTACAATTAGATTCAACAAAACAATAGTCTACTCCTGGAATATTATTTTTAACTTTGTTAAAATACTCCTCTAATCTGCTATGTGCTTTTTGATTTGAAAGTGCTATGTCTCCACCAACTATATTTATCAATAACGGTTTTAAATTAATTGTTTCAACCAATGCACTTGTAGCATCAACTCCACCTGTAAAGAACACCGATGTTTTGTTTGTTCCAACACTGTTCTTTTTATTTTCAATAACTCTATCTGAAATCACTTTCAATTTCAGATTTCCTTGTGGATACATCTTGTTAAAAATCAATCCTAGTTCTTGTGTTGATTTCAAATAGTCAGCATCCACTTCATCAACTTTAATAGGAATTTGATACAACATTGCAATTCCCATCATCGTCCCAATAAACGGAATCGACAATATAGATTTTGGAATTTCTTCCAATTTTGTTTCTTTTTGTGGTCTCACAAATAAAGTTCCTTGATTATGTTCATCAATATATTCCCTATTAATATGTTTTCTTAATTCTTTTGGAATATCAAACTTATATGTGATAGTATTTTTTTCTAAAATTATATTTTTTAAAGCAATAACTTTCATATGTATTTATTTCTCCCTATGTTCGCTTAATAGCACCTATTCTTCCATCTGTTTTGCAATATCTGCATCAACTATTTCTTCACCGCTCTTATCTTTAAGCTGCTCTCTTGAAGCATCACTTAATCCGTCATTAATTGTTGCGCACATATCACAAGTACTGCATTTATCTAATTCTTCTTTAGTTACCTTGCCATCTCTGTAGTCACGTACAATTTTATTCTCATACATGCTATATGGATGTTTGCTAAACAAAGCTTTAAACTTATGTTTAAGTACCCAGAACCCAGGTTTCCAAATGTACTTATGCATTGCAGGAGACACTGAACCTATCATCCAACAATCTCTATCACAGCAACGAACCTTTGCTCTAACCTGTTCTGCTTCAGGGCTATTCCATAATTCATCCCAGCTCTGGTTGTTTAAGTTACCCATCACTTCTTTATCTTTTGTTCCGTTACATGGCATTACATCTCCGTATGGATCAATAAAGAATGTGTCAAAACTCATATCACAAGGCAGTAATCTTTTCTGTCCATAAATATAATTAATAAGTCCGTGATTAAAGTAAGCTCTCATCCATTTCTTAGGACTCTTTGATCTAAGCAATTCGTTAATTAAATCTTCGAAATTCTTTGCTACCATCGGACGGTCTTTGATTATATTCTTTGCTTCTACGAAATAGAAACTGTTATGTAACGAAGCAGTTGCAAACTCCATTCCCATTTCATTAGAGATTTCATAAAGTGGTACTAAGTCAGGTGCATTCTTGTCCTGAACTGTCATGCCGAAACCAACATCCTTCATTCCCATTTCGCGTAATTTTTTAAGTGTTGTATAGCCTTTGTTATATCCGTCATCCAATCCACGGATTTCATTGTTTGTCTGTTCAAGACCTTCAATTGAAATACGAATTCCGATATTAGGAAATTCCTTGCATAAGTCAACAATTCTATCTGTGAAGAACCCATTAGTTGAAATAACGATTCTATCACTCTTCTTATATAATTCTCTAACAATGTCCTTCAAGTCTGTACGTATAAAAGGTTCCCCGCCTGTTATATTTGTAAAGTACATCTTAGGTAACTTCTTGATTGTTTCTATTGAAATTTCTTCTTCCGGTTTTGATGGTGCTTTGTATCTGTTACACATTGAACAACGTGCGTTACATCTGTATGTTACGATAACTGTACCATTTAATTTTTTCTCTGCCATTACGTTCTCTCCCTTTTCCCTTTTATTCATATATCTTAATCAATTTATTACAATATTCTTCAATCGTATCAAAGTTAATATCTTTACAGTTTTCACTGTATTTATCTAACTTTTCTTTGTGATTCCACAATTCTTCGATTTTATTCTTTAAATCTTCTCCATTACCACTTTCAAATAACTCTCCTGTACTGCCTACAGATATAAGTTCAGGAATTCCTCCAATATTAGCACCAAGAACCGGCGTTCCATACATCTGGCTTTCCATTACTGAAAATGGACAATTCTCATACCATTCTGATGGATATATAGAAAATCTTGCTTCTCTTATAAGTTTTTCAAGAGCTTCTCCCTTTTGAAAGCCTAAATTTTCAATATTGCTAATTCCATTAATCTCTTCTTCCAAAGGACCTGTTCCCGCAAATATAAACTGAATGTTCGGAAGTTTCTTACAAACATCTATAAGAGTTCCTATTCCCTTTTCCTCTGAAAATCTTCCAAAATAAAGAACATAATCCTTCTTCTCTGTTTCTTTCCATTCAACCTTATCTATGAAATTGTGTAAAGCAATTGTTTTCTTTGCAAACAATGGATTGGTGTCCAATTTTGTTTTCATAAATTCACTACAGCATATCATAGAATCAATATACTTGTATGTTCCCTTTATTTTCCAAAACATTGCTTCCATTGTTCCAACTGCTGATTTAGCTGTGCTTCCATGAATACATTTTTCTTTAAAGCAATTCATAAAATGTCCACCTAAACACTTTTCACAGTTTTCGTGTGTATTAGGATTGTTACACATATGATTTGGGCAAACCAGATTATAATCGTGTGCGGTAAATACAATCTTGCATTTATGTCCTGTTTGTTTTGACCATTTCTTTATTTCTAATATAACACTTGGAGTTATCTGATATGTAAAATTGTTTAAATGAACCACATCAGGCTGAAAGTCTTCAAGAACAAGTCTGATTTTCTTTCTTGCCTCACTTGAATATATTGTTTTAATTGGATAAGTCAGTTTAGAAAGTTTTGAACCTCCATGAAAGTCCATATCAGATGTATAGGCTTCTGTATGATTTCCAACGCATCTTCCTTCATGTTCCATTCCGAAATACTGAACTTCGTGTCCATGACTTTCTAAGTATTCACCTAACTTAAATATGTATGTTTCACTTCCTCCATTTGGATACAGAAACTTATTAACCATTAAAATCTTCATATTCTATCCTCTATACAACTCCATTGTTTTCTCAACCACATCATCCCAATTATATTTCTCACAAATGAAATCTGCAGCTTCTTCTTTATATTTCTTAACAATCTTAGGCTTATCACAAGCCTGCTGTAGTTTTTCTCTTAAGTCATCTACATCCGACTTTTTGAACACCAGTGCCTTGTCTTCTACAACAGACGCGCATTCATCTATATCTGACACAAGACAGCAGTTACCATAGCTCATTGCTTCAAGCAGGCTCAGTGGCATTCCTTCCAGGTCGCTTGGAAGTGTATATACATACGCATTACTGTATAACTCGTCCAGTTCTTCTCCCTGAACGAATCCTGTAAAGATTATTCTGTCGTCATCTTTTGCCATTTTTCTTAGTTCGTTAGCGAACTCATCTGTATCCGAACTTCCACCGGCTATTACCAATTTCTTGTCTGTTTTCACTTTCTTGAAAGCTTCAACCAGATATCTAAGTCCTTTTTCTGGAACCAATCTTCCAAGAAAGAGAATGTATTCGTCTTTGTTTAAGCCGAATTTCTCTTTGATAATCTGTGGCTCTCTTACTATAGGTCTGTTTACTCCGTTAGGAATAAACTTAGTCTCTCTTCCATATGTATCTCTGAAATAATCCTGCACGCCACGGGTCAATACTATTATTTCATCTGCATGCTTTACTGCACACTTTTCACCCATCATTATATATGTACTTGCAAGCTTGCCCCACTTAGCTCTCTGATGGTCCAGGCCGTGAATTGTTGCTATGCATCTCTTGCCGAATAACTTAGGAAGCCATAACATTGCACATGGTCCTTCCGCATGAAAATGTACAACATCATATCTTCCAAAAGACGCTTTAATGCCTGCAAAAACTGAGGCTGACATTGCTGCCAACCCTTTACAGTTTATTGTAGGCACTGTTTTCAGGTTTATTCCTTTGTAGTTTTTAATCTTCGCACTGTCAAATTCCTTACCGCTAACATGATGTCCGCCACGGTTGTAGCATGTTACTTTGTGACCTTTGTTAACCATTCTTGTACAAAGTTCTTCCACCACAATTTCCACGCCACCTTCTCTTGAAGGTATTCTCTTATGGCCTAACATTGCGATTCTTAATTTATCTTTATTCTTCTTATGCACTTTTTATCCCCTTGCATATTTTGCCAAATATTACACCGATCCCTTCTGTCCCAGCACTACCAGCACTGTTTTCAGAATTATTTTTATATCAAGTCCTATATTCCAGTTCTTAATATAATCGCTGTCCATTTTTACTATTTCTTCGAAATCAGTAAAATCACTTCTGCCGCTTACCTGCCACATTCCTGTAAGTCCCGGTTTTGCTGCCAGACGGCTCTTGTGATGTAATTCGTACTGATTGTATTCATCCATTGTTGGTGGTCTTGTTCCCACAAGACTCATATCGCCTTTTAAGATGCTCCAGAAGTTAGGGAATTCATCTATAGACAGATGTCTAAGATAATATCCAAGTCCCTTCCTTGTTCCGTCCGGACCACTTCCTATAATTCTAGGATCAGCGTCCATCTTAAACATAAGACCTTCCATCTTGTTCTTCGCCATAAGTTCCTTCTTACGTTCTTCCGCATCTACATACATAGAACGGAACTTATATATTGTAAAAGTTCTTCCGTTACGACCAACTCTCTTCTGTCCGAAGAATACAGGTCCCTTAGGATCTGCTATCTTAATTGCAGGTGCCACAAATATAAAAAGTATACCTGTAACTATACATCCAACAATGCCTGCACAGATATCCATGGCTCTCTTTAATGCCATCTCTGTTATTGTTACAGTATTGGCACTTGTTCTTATAATCTTAGTATCGTTAATGTGTCCGAACTCCTGAGTTCCACCATTAAACTTAATATTTAATTTAATATCTACGGTAATTCCTATATTAACTAAAGTTTCCACTATCTGATCAAACTTATCTGATGGATAGTTTAAATTAAGTAAAACTTCATCTACAACATTTTTGCAAACATAGTCATACATATCTGTTACTTCTGAAACTACCGGTATTCCCTGGCACTCTTTAATTCCTTCCTCATTTGTGTTTAATGCTACTCCTACTATTTCAAAACTCTTATCCGGTCCATCGTTTACTTCACTAATTACTTTCTCCATATTTTCCGGTGTAGTAATTATCAAAAGTTTGGTTTGCTTCTTCTCTCGGTAATCTCTTTTTCCTAAAAATGTTTTTAAGCAAATATGTACAAAATACATTGCAAAAATGTCCATTACCCAGAATGCAAAAATCATTAATCTTGAGTATATTGCTCCTGTATGAGTAAAGAACATAAATACCATTACACATAGCATTAATCCTGTATTATGAACAAGTACTCTTTTAAATTCCTGAAAATATCCTCTTCTTAGGATGTCTGAATATGTATTCGAGAAAAAACTTATGCAGAAATGCAGTGCCATTATTGCAAAAAGAAGTGTTCTGTACTCCTTTAGCGCATATACATTACATACTCCATTACATAGAAAATATGCAATCAATAACGTTAAATTAATGCACAACAAATCAGCCAGTATAAAGTCTAAATGCTTAACCCAGCTGTTCTTCTTCACGTACATGCAGTGAATCTCCCCTCTTATTTTTTACATAGCGTCTTTTGTATACTGTTGTCTTCCCTTTGTTGTCTATTTATAAGCTTTACATATTTATAAAGAACCTGATGTATATTCTTGTATTTATTACTTTTATCATATGCTTTGTGCATATTTATACAACTTCTATAAAAACCACTTATACCCTCATATAGCTTATAGCTAACGTTGCTTGGCTCTTTTTCCTTTCCATAATACTCTATTTTTCGTCCTTTTTCAATACTCGATATTGTCATTTTAGTAATAATTCAGCATTTTTAGTCAGTTTGTTTTCTTTTTAATAAAAACGTTTTTATGCTTATCATTTTTTACATATTTGTAAACTTTTATGACTTAAATGTAAATTCAAACCCTTTGCCATTGCTTTTATCGGGCATTGGACTTACACTCTTAATATCGACTACAATATTTCAGATGATTGGTCTTCAGTATTAAGATGACTGTTTTTTATATTGAATGATCAGTCTACAATATTCAAGATGATTGGTGAGGTGACATGTTTATGAATTGGAGAGATAGATTTTCAAAATTTATGTATGGAAGATATGGTGCAGATCAGTTTTCTAAGTTTTTGCTTGGGCTTACAATTGCGTTGTGTATTATTTCGCTTTTTGTTCCAAGAAGACTTGGTTCCCTTTTTAGTACTTTGATTTTGCTTCTTATTTTTTATACTTATTTTAGAATGTTTTCACGTAATATTTATAAGCGTGCTGCTGAAAACGAGAAGTATATGCGTATTCTCGGTAGCTGGCGCAACAAGGTTGCCAATGAGAAGAACCTTGCCAGTCAGCGCAAGTATTATCATTTCTACAAGTGTCCGGGATGTGGCCAGAGGATTCGTATTCCTAAAGGACACGGTAAGATTCAGATTCGTTGCCCTAAGTGCAACGCCACTTTTATAAGAAGAAGTTAGTTTTTTATGTTTGGATATGTTGTTATTAATAAACCGGAATTAAAATTTAAGGAGTTTGATGTTTACAAGAGTTTTTATTGTGGTTTGTGTTATTCTTTAAGGTCCCGCTATGGTTTTGTCGGGCAGTTTACACTTTCTTATGATATGACTTTTCTTGTAATGCTTCTTACTTCTTTGTACGAACCGAAGGTTGCTCATTCTGAGCACAAATGTATTCGTCATCCCCTTAAGGCACAGCCTATGTCTTCCAGTATTTACTCAGATTACGTGGCTGATATGAATATTTTATTATCTTATTATAAGGCTATGGACGACTGGAATGATGACCGCAGTGTTTTGAAGCTTGCTTTTGCCAAGCTTTTGAATACTAAGCACCCTGACGATTCTTTTGATTACGCCGCAAAGGCGGATTCTATTTCGTCTCTTCTCACCGAATTAGGTACCCGCGAAAAAGAGAATGAGACGAACATTGACGTTATGGCAGGGCTTTTCGGTCGCATTATGTCTGTCCTTTTTGTTCCAAAAGACGACCAGTGGGCTGCTTCTCTTAGCCGCATTGGTTTTTTCCTTGGTAAATTTATTTATATTCTTGATGCCTATGATGATTTGGAGGAGGATATTAAGAAGAATCATTACAATCCTTTCAAATCTATTTGCAATGAACAGGGGTTTGATGGTAGAATAAAGGGCATGCTACAGATGATGATGGCTGAATGCTCTAAGGAGTTCGAGTATCTTCCTATTTTGGAGAATGCTGAGGTTCTTAGAAATATCCTTTACGCCGGGGTTTGGACGGTCTACTATAAGACGTTGAAGGCGAGAAGGGAACAGAAGAAAGAAAATGACTAAAGGAATGTGAGCCGGATATATGTTCACCTTGATGTTACTACACTGGCGAGCCTGGGTGCGAACAACTTGTGGGGTTCGATTCAGCGAGCCGAAGGTGCGAACAACTTGTGGGGTTCGATTCAGCGAGCCGAAGGTGAGAACAACTTGTGGAGTTCGATTCAGCGAGCTGAAGGTGAGAACAACTTGTGGGGTTTGATTCAGCGAGCCGAAGGTGGTTGTGAAGCTGGTAGGCTTTGGTTTACATAACTTTGGTTTTTAGGAGTTTGATATGAGTGATCCATATAAGGTTCTTGGCATTTCACGAGATGCCACAGATGATGAAGTAAAACAGGCATATAGAAAATTAAGTCGCAAGTATCATCCCGATGCTAATATTAACAATCCTAATAAGGATAAGGCGGAGGAGATGTTTAAGTTAGTTGGTCAGGCTTACAATCAGATTATGGATGAGCGTAAGAATGGTTATTCAGGTGGCTATGGTGGCTACGGTTCCGGCAGTTATGGTTCCGGTGGCTATGGTAATGGTGGTTCTGCCTATGGTGGTTCAGGTAACGGCAACTACGGTGGTGGTTATTCCGGCAATCCTTTTGATGATTTGTTTGGTGGTTTTGGAGGCTTCGGCGGTTTTAACAGTGGGCAGGGACAGTCCAGCCAGTATTACGGTCAGGATGCTTCCTATTACACTGCTGCTTCTAACTACATCAACAATAGGCGTTTTCAGGAAGCTTTAAATGTCCTGAGCAATATTCAGGACCGTACCGCTCAGTGGTATTTCTTAAGTTCTTTGGCAAACAACGGTCTAGGTAACAATGTCATGGCTCTTGATTTTGCAAAAACTGCTCTTGAAATGGAGCCTAACAATCAGACATACCAGCGACTTGTCCAGACACTTGAAAGTGGTGGTCAGTGGTACAACACCCGCCAGTATTCATATGGTGGCGATTCCGGTGCAATGTGTTGCGCTGATCCTTGCACAACATTATGTTTGCTTAACATGTGTTGTTGCTAGTATTATTGCTAGTATTGTTGCTAGTATTATTCGATTTTAATATTATTGTGTTTTATTTACCCCTGCTGGGAAGCTTCTACGGTGTCCTGTCTGCCACAGGACACCGTGGTTGGTCCGGCGGGGATGTTTTGCGTAGTGGGGAGGGAGTAGAGAAGCTTGTTGTGTCGTGGGGCGGATGGGATGTAAGGCGTTAGAGGCTGTAGTGTGAGGGAGCGAAGAAGCTTGTTGTGTCGTGGGGCGGATGAGATATAAGGCGTTAGAGGCTGTAGTGTGGGGGAGTGGAGAAGCTTTCTTATGTGACCGTTGCCGATCGCGTACCTCAATATTTGAGGTTTTCGCAATATTGGGGTACGTTTTTCATTTTTGTTTTCATTATATGTTGCATTTGCAACTATTTTATTTCTTCCGTACCCCGATATTTCATTTTGTCTAATTTTCGGGGTACGTTTCTTATTTCTACATATAATATGCGTCTTAATTTTTATAGTTTTTTATGGCTTTGTACCCCAATTTTTCACAATTTTAAAATGTCGGGGTACGCTCGCCCTAATTTTAACTCGTTTCATACAACATATAGTTTGTATTCGTCAAAAACGTACCCAGACATTTCTTTTTTCTTGTTTTTTGGGGTACACATTCTCAAACTACCGCTGTTTTTGCACAACATATAGTTTGTATTTGTTAAAAATGTACCCCGACGTTTCTTCTTTCCATTTTTTGAGGTACGCATACCCAAACCACCATTCATTTCACATAACAAATACGTAGTTCAATTCACATAAAACCTATCTAAACCTTTATTTATCACCAGCTTCCACAAAAATAACCGTCCAGCCTTTCGGTCTAAACGGTTATTTTTCCAAGAATGCTTCCTTATTCAATTTCAAGTTTCACAAATTTCTTCATCAACACAAAGTTGAACGCTGCAATTACTCGACCAACGCCGATTACCGCGATTACTGTTCCAATTCCAATGCCCACTATGTGACCTATAAAAACAAGGCACATCACAGTTGTAAGACATATGTTAAACACGTCAAAACAATTCTTTACAAGGCCAACATCTTTGCCCACAAAGTCGGAAATCGCCTGCACAATTCCGTCCCCGGGATTTGGAATAATTCTCATATCAAGGGACATTGCCGCGCCAACTCCCGTCAGCACAATGGCAACCAGTAACACCAGCACTCTCACCGGCATCGTTCCCCACACGGTCCCCAGCATATCTTCCTCAAAATTTGGTATATACGCTGAAAACAAATTCATAAATCTTGTAAAAAAGAAGCTCAACGGAAACTGCAAAGCGTCCATCAATAACATTTTTTTCAAATTATAATTTTGTCCTTTGGATTTTTTGCGATGGTTAATTATCATGTGGAGTATAAATTCAATAACGACAAAAATCCCATACAGTATGAATGTCATATTTCCGAAGTTGATTTTCATAATCTGTGAA
>OFME01001285.1_pt1 | contig 14708 bp, 16 predicted proteins | sample 1541381 | NCBI WGS metagenome assembly OFME01 (sample SAMN04209243, study PRJEB22552) | human gut metagenome | biome: gut; material: feces | host: Homo sapiens | place: USA: Oklahoma
CTCTACCGCGTCTACTTCCCGGACGGCCGCATGCAGGAGGTTGTGGACCCCTACGCGCGCAGCGCCGGTGCCAATGGCCAGCGCGGCATGGTGCTGGACCTGACCCGTGCCGCCCCCGAGGGCTGGGACGCAGACGCGCGCCCCGCCATACTGCCCCACGCCCGCAGCGTGTGGGAGGTGCATGTGGCGGACTTCTCCGCCGATGCGCGCAGCGGTGTGCGCCCCGAATGGCGCGGGAAATTCATGGGCTTTACCCAGCCCGACACCACGCTGGACGGTGACGGCGCGCATCCGACCTGCCTGAACTACTTGAAGGGGCTGGGCGTCAGCCATGTGCAGCTGCAGCCGATCTTTGACTACGCCACCGTGGACGAAACTCGCCCTGACGGTGGCTACAACTGGGGCTATGACCCCCAAAACTACAATGTGCCGGAGGGCAGCTTTGCCACGGATCCGTTCCACGGCGAGGTTCGCGTGCGCGAGTGCCGCGCCATGGTGGCAGCCCTGCACCGCGCGGGGCTGGGCGTTATCATGGATGTGGTCTACAACCACACCTATTACAGTGAAAGCTGCCTTGAGCGGACAGTCCCCGGCTACTGGAACCGCCGCTGGCCCAACGACAGCATGACCAATGGCTCCGGCTGCGGCTGCGACCTTGCCAGCGAGCGCCCCATGGTGCGCAAATTCATCGTGGATTCGGTGCTGTACTGGGCTAAAACCTACCACATCGACGGCTTCCGCTTTGATCTGATGGCGCTGGAGGATGTGGACACGATGAACGCGATCCGCGCCGCGCTTGACAGCCTGCCCGGCGGCGAAAGCATCCTGATGTACGGCGAGCCATGGATGGGCGGCGGTACGAATCTGGAGGGCGGCGCACGCCCTGCCGACAAGCGCGCACTCGATGCGCTGAGCGATAGGATCGGCTTTTTCTGTGATGATACGCGCGATTGTATCAAGGGCAATGTCTTTGATGCCGCCAACGCCGGCTATGTCAACGGCGCGCCCCAGCACGGCTATGATGTCATCCACTCGATCAGTGCATGGCGCAATGGTGCGCACGGCTTTTGGCCCCGGCGCGCCGGGCAGGTGGTGCAGTATGTCTCCGCCCACGACAACTATACCCTGTGGGACAAGCTGGCCGCCGTGGCCCGCCGCGGGGATTATGACTGGCCCGATGCCGACCTGCTGGCGCAGAACCGCATGACGGCAGGCATCTACCTGACCTGTCAGGGGCTGCCCTTTATGCAGGCGGGCGAGGAATGGGGCCGTACCAAGTATGGCGACCACAACAGCTACAAGGGCCCTCTCAGCACAAACCAGCTGGACTGGGCCCGCGCCCACCGCCCGGAGTTTGCTGCGCTGACGGCCTTTTACCGCGGTATGCTGGCCATCCGCCGCGCCTACCCGCGCCTGAGCGGCGCGGCAGGGGAGCCGGAGCCGTTCCTGCTCGCGCTGCCGGGGTGGCTCATCGGCTTTGTGCCGGAGCATGACGACACTGCTGCCAAGGGTCAGCTGGCTGTCTACTACAACCCCGAGCGCACCCGCCAGTGGGCCAGTCTGCCCACCGGCACATGGCGCAAGCTCAGCGATGGTGTCCATGCGGACGCGGCACCGTTCGGCCCCTGCTTCCGCGATGCCCTTGAGCTGGCCCCGACCAGCGTGACGGTGCTGGTGGCAGAATAAAAATTTACAGCTTTTCGCCGGGAGAGGGATGACCTCTCCCGCTTTTTTATATCCCGGCAGCGGCCGCCTTGTTCACAAATTATCCATTTGACAGATTGTTCGATTTTCCGTATAATTATTCTTATACGATTTGTAAAGAATCCTGCATCTGCTACGATTTGTTTACCCACCGTGGACAAAAAAGAAAAGGGAGGCCATCAACCATGAGCGATTACGCAGCCATCGAAAAGGAAGCCCGCATTTTTACCGAGGAATGTGTCACCAACAACCGCATTGATCCCACGCTGTTTGCCCAATACGACATCAAGCGCGGTCTGCGCGACAAAAACGGCAAGGGCGTGCTGGCGGGCATCACGAACATTTCCCGCATCGACGCCTTTGAGGAGCGCGACGGCCAGAAGGTTCCCTGCGAGGGCAAGCTCTGGTACCGCGGCTACAATGTCTATGACCTGATCCGCGGTCTGCGCGGCAAGCGCTATGCGTTTGAGGGCGCGGCCTATCTGCTGCTGCTCGGCGACCTGCCGAACAAAGAGCAGCTCGAGAGCTTCACCGCCTGCCTTGCCAAATGCCGCGACCTGCCGACAAACTTTGTGCGCGACGTCATCATGAAGGCCCCCAGTCACGACCTGATGAACTCGCTGACCCGCAGCGTGCTGACGCTGGCCAACTACGATGACGACATTGGCAAGACCGACCTGCAGACCCAGCTGGAACAGTGCATCAAGCTCATCAGCGTTTTCCCGATGCTGGCGGTCTACGGCTACCACGCCTACAATTACTATGAGTGCGGCGGCAGCATGTACATCCACCGCCCCGACCCGAGCCTGTCCACGGCGGAAAACCTGCTGAAGATGCTGCGCCCCGACCAGAAGTACACCGACCTCGAGGCCCACGTGCTGGACATTGCCCTGCTGCTGCACATGGAGCACGGCGGCGGCAACAACTCGACCTTCACGACCCGCGTCGTCACCTCGTCAGGGTCGGACACCTACTCCGTCATCGCGGCGGCGCTTTCCAGCCTGAAGGGCCCCAAGCACGGCGGCGCGAACATCAAGGTCATGAAGATGATGGACGACATCCGCGCCCACGTCGTCGACCCGCTGGACGAGGAGGCCATGGCTGATTATCTGGGCCGCATTGTGGACCGCCAGGCGTTCGACCAGAAGGGCCTGATCTATGGCATGGGCCATGCGGTCTACTCGCTGAGCGACCCGCGCGCGGTGGTGTTCAAGAGCTTTGTCCACCAGCTGGCCGACGCCAAGGGCCGCAGCCGCGACTTTGAGTATTACAACACGATTGAGCGGCTGGCCCCGCAGGTCATTGCCGAGAAGCGCCATATTTATAAGGGCGTCTCGACGAACGTGGACTTCTACTCCGGCTTTGTATATGACATGCTGGGCATCCCGGTGGAGCTGTACACCCCGATCTTTGCGGTTGCGCGCATCGTCGGCTGGTCCGCCCACCGCATGGAGGAGCTTGTCAACGTGGATAAGATCATCCGCCCGGCCTACCAGAGCATCATGCAGACAAGGGAGTATGTGCCGCTGGAGGAGAGATAAAAGAGAAAAAAGAGAGAAGAATTTTCGCATAGGGCGAAGGTTCTTCTCTCTTTTTATTGCCTGCTTTAAAGCCTCCCTTGAGGGGAGCTTTTTAAGAGAATCCGTCCAAAACTACCTTCAGTTCTGCCCAGATGTTCTCCTGCGAGGCACTGTAACAAAGGCTATCCGTATAGGGGCGGCAATAGACTTGGTACAAAATGCCGTCCTGCGCAAAGTAGGCTCTGGACTGGATGTAGGGCCTCGAGTTCGGGTTGCTTGTACAGTGGGGGATCAGCGCGGTGTTGCCGTTGGCCATGGGGTAGCTTTCACATTGCCACGTTAACCCGGCACTTTTTTGCCAATACAAATCCGTTGCCATCTCCTTGGGCGCATCCCCAAGATAGGCAACTGCCATGATTTCTACATTGTAACTATCCAAAAGCACACCCGTGCGTAGGTAGAGCTTGTCCGGTGTATCGCCGCGCCCGATGGGGATAAATCCGGCGGGATATTCCTGAAATTTCGGCGTATAGGGCATACCATCGTCATATTCATCCGGGATGTCGATCATGCCGGACGGATACATGGCAATCGACGGGAAAGTGCTTGTATCTCCCTCATCCAGCAGCGTGTTCTGCGCCAGCGGCAGACCAGTCGCGGTAGTCATTTCCACCCAGCTGTCGTACCCGCGTGCAGCCCGGGCGTACCAATCGGCGTAGTCCGCGTCGGTGGGGTGCAGCTGGCCGTTTATCTTGGCGTTCATCGGCAGCCAGCCATCGTCTGACATCTCCCCATTATGGTTTGCCACCATTCCCGCCAGCAAATCCTCATCCAGCGCAAAATACTGCCGTTCATAGGTGATGGCGTACCCGGTGTTGGCCTCCGGCGCAAAGGACGGGCGCGGGTTTTCGCGTAGATTCGTGAACTCTGCCGTGCCTGCCAGCACTCCGGCGGCAATCAGCAGCGGCGCGGCCAGGCAGATTGCCAGCTTCCAGCGCGGGTGCCGTGCGGGGGGCGCGTCGGGCAGGTGCTCAGCCACGGCGGGCCATAGGTCAACGCCTGCCGGGTGCAGGCCGCCGGTCAGCTTTTCGTGCAAATACGCTTCTTCGCGGTCATACTTCATAGTGCTCCCCCTCCTTCAATCGCTGCGCCAGCTGCTTTTTGGCGCGGTGGTAGCGTGTGCGCAGATAGGCGGCGGGCCGTCCGTGAATGCACGCCAGTGCGGCGTAATCCAGCCCGTCCAGCACACGCTCTAAAATCAGGGCCCGATCCAGCGGGGCCAGCGTGTTCAGCGCCGCGCGCAGCTCTTCGCTGATGCCGGGGTCCTGCTCCAACGGCTCCGGGGTGGGGTAGGCCGCCGCGCGTTTGATTGCCCGCAGCATGTCCAGCGAGGTGCGGTAGGCGATGCGGTAGAGCCACGCGCGCTCGTTGTCGGTGCCGTCATGGCGCAGCGTGTGGCGCTGCTGCCACGCCTTGATGAAGGTTTTTTGCACAGCATCCTGTGCATCGGCCTCACACCCCAGCAGGCCAGTGCAGTACCGCAGCAGTGCAGCGGTATGGGCATGTACGAGCTTTTCTAAATCCTGTTCGTTTTGCATCGGCTCGCCTCCTTTCACCCTTATAACGCCTACGGGAGCGGGAATGTGTCACAAATCAAGCATTTTCTTGGCCCCCTCTGCAAGGGGGCTCCGCCATCGCAGAGGGAGGCAAGAAAAAAGAGCCCCGCGGGGCTCTTTTTTTACATCAATGCGCTAAGACGGCATTTTTTATTTTCTTGTACACCGCATCTGCCGCCAGCGGCAGGGCCAGACCGGCAGCCGTGTAGGCCAGCCACCAGACACCGCCGGTAAAATAGACGGGGAAAGCCGCCAGCAGGTAACTCTCCCCGCCCGTAGCCAGCAGGCCCAGCCATGTCACAAGCTTAAAGCTCAAAAAATGCAAAATCACAATCGGCATCGTGGCGCGGCCCAGATAGCCAAGCACGGCGCTGACGCGGGGCAGGGGGGGCGTCAGGCAGGCGGCGCTGCGCACCAGCACCCAGCCGGCCATGCTGGCCAACAGCAAAAACGCCGGGTTGGTATAGCCGTTGCCCGCCAGCCCGACCGAGCCGAGCCGCCGCAGCACCAGCAGCAGAACAAAGGCCGCTGCGCCAGCCGCCGCCCGGTACAGCGGGCGCACCTCCGACCGCGCAGTGCGGCGCAGCACCGTGCCAAGGTAGAACATCCAGTAGCAGCTGGCCGCAATACCCAGCCCCCAGACATTCCAGCCGATCTGATTACAGTGCCAGCCGACCCAGAGCAGCACGCCGGAAAGCAGCCCCTGCGGAATCAGCGTATCACCGCCGTGCAGCAGCTTTTGCAGCAAAACCTCGATGACAGCATACAATATGGAGATCTGGAACAGTGCCTGTATGAACCACATCGCGCCGCCCAACTGGGTGCCGCCGTCAAATACGCACCAGTGTACCGTGCGGCCAAGGATGTCCTTGATGCTCACCGGTGCTGTAACACTGTTGCCCGGGATCTCCGCGATCCGCGCATCCGCCGTCAGGATGTTCAGCCGCAGGAAAAGGTTATTGCAGACCGTAAATACCGTGTTGGCCGCCACAAAGGGCAGCCAGAGGGTCACCAGCTTGCGCCTGACAAAATGTACCAGCCCGCCGCGCAGGCTGAAAAACCACCCGCTGAGCATAAAAAACAGCGCCATGTGGAATAAATAAATATAATCCGTGCCCGGAAACCCGGAATGTCCCAGCACCATAAGCACAATGCCGATGCCGCGCATACTATCTAGTACAGGGTCGCGCTGCTTTGCCATAAGTTACAACCTCGCTTTTACAAAAATACCGCCCACGGTCGGGCGGCAAGGGTCACTGCGCGTTTTTAGCGCGGCATTTGGGGCAGATATACCGGATCGTCAGCGTGTAGCCGCGGACTTCGGTGCCGATGGCGGCCTCAATATCGCGGATCAGCCCCACGACCGGCAGGTCTGCCAGCTCGCCGCAGCTCTCACACAACAGGTGGCCGTGGGGGCTGGGGTTGGCATCGTAACGGTCGGGGCCGTCGGGCATTTCCAGATGGCCGATCTCGCCGTCCAGCTCCATCAATTTCAGGTTGCGGTACACAGTGCCGCGCGCAATGTGCGGCATGGCCTGCCGCGCATGGCAGAAGATTTCGTCAGCGGTCAGATGCTCTGGGCATTTTTCACGCATGATACCCAAAATCAGGGCGCGTTGGCGGGTCATGGGCAGACCTCCTTACCGAATTTAAGATTAACTCTTATTTAGATACTACACCATAACCGCAGCTTTGTCAACCGTCTGTTGTGTGCGGACAGCGTCGTTTCCTGCCTGCTGTACCGGTCGGGTGCAGTGCCGTGCCGCAGCAGCCACATATCAAGACTGATTCTTATTTAACGAGGAGGTATCCCTATGGAACTGAGAGGCAGCAAGACCGAGAAAAACCTGTGGGAGGCATTTGCAGGCGAGAGTCAGGCCCGCAACAAATACACGCTCTTTGCCGCCAAGGCGCGGCAGGACGGCTACGAACAGATCGGTGCGATCTTTGATGACACCGCCGACAATGAGCGTGCGCACGCCAAGATCTGGTTTGAGCTGTTGATGGAGAACGGCGAGATCCCCGACACGCTGACCTGCCTGAAGATGGCCGCCGCGGGCGAGAACGAGGAGCACACCTCGATGTACCCGCGCATGGCCGCCGAGGCAAAGGAGGAGGGCTTTACCCAGATCGCCGCCCTGTTCAAGAAGGTTGCCGCTATCGAAAAAGATCATGAAGAGCGCTACAAGGCTCTCGCCGCCAACATTGAGGCCGGTAAGGTCTTTGCGCGCGAGCATGAGCAGGTCTGGCAGTGCCGCAACTGCGGGTTTGTCTATATCGGCCGCCATGCCCCCGCCAAATGCCCCGTCTGCACCCATCCCAGAAGCTATTTTGAACTGAAAAGCAGCAATTATTGATAACGATGGGGCGGCCGCGTGCCGCCCCCGTTTTTGTTTACCGTACCTATTTGTAGGGGTCGGCGTCCCCAACGACCCGGCAGTGCGGTAGCGACTATCACGCCTCTACTTTTTTCGAGATTTTGCTTGACATCCGCTCCCTGACATGCTATATTGTCTATGTTAGTTATTGCTAACCTTGCAAATTTCCAATTTGCACTTATCACCCGCCCTGCGCGGTTCTCTCCCCGTACAGGGCGGTTTTATGGAGCGCTCGGTTAGCAAATACTAACTATCATAACGGTAAGGAGCCATCTCATGCAGGAACGCACCTACGCTACCACCAGTCCGCGCAGCTTCGCCTGTGATCTTGCCACGCTGTGCGCCCCCACGCTGGCAGGGCTCAAGCCCGCCAGTCTCTTTCGCTACCAGCCCGCCCCCGGGCAGGATGCCGCCGCTATGGCGGCTGCATGGCATACGGAGCTGTCCCCCCGCGGGGTCACTGTGCAGGTGCTCAAGCAGTGTCCGCGCACAGGGGCTGTCCTTGTCTATGTCTACCGCCCCGCGCGGGTGGCAAAGCTGTTGGCTGATGACCGCACGCTGGCATTTCTGGCAGGGGAGGGCTACACCCCCGGCACAGCGGACGAGCTGCTGGCGCAGCTGGCCGAGCGGCTCTGCTGTGAGCAGGATTTCCCGCATGAGATCGGCGTTTTTCTGGGCTACCCGCTGGCGGATGTCATCGGGTTCATCCAAAACCGCGGCAAAAACTTCACCGCGTGCGGCTATTGGAAGGTCTACACTGACCCGACCGCTGCGCAGGCGGAGTTTGACCGCTACAAAAAGTGCGAGCGCATCTACGCCCGCTGCTATTACAACGGCACCCCGATCAGCCGGCTGACCGTAGCCGCCTGACGATGCACCACATACTATCTGAAAAGGAGTCCTTTATCATGAGCAAAATTGCAGTTATTTATTGGAGCGGCACCGGCAACACCGAGGCTATGGCAGATCTGGTTGCCAGCGCAGCGGCTGCCGCCGGTGCTTCCGTTGATAAGTTCACTGCGTCCGAGTTCAACACCGCCTCCGCCGGTGATTACACCGGCTTCGCACTGGGCTGCCCCGCCATGGGTGCCGAGCAGCTGGAGGAGAGCGAGTTTGAGCCGATGTATCAGGCGCTGCGCGGTTCGCTGAGCGGCAAGCCCGTTGGGCTGTTCGGCTCCTACGGCTGGGGCGATGGCGAGTGGATCCGCACCTGGGCCGAGGATGCCGAGGCTGCCGGTGCCCGCATGGTCGTTGAGCCTGTCATGGGCAACGGCTCCCCCGATGGCGATGCCGAGACCGCCTGCGCAGCCTTGGGCACGGCACTGGCCAACGCCTGATTTTTTACGACATTACCTATCCATCCATAAACAGGAGGGGCAGCGCTGCCCCTCCTCTTTTTGCGCGGTACCCCAAAAGTGCCTGCTTGACAAAGCGGACGGAAGTTAGTATATTCTGAGTTGGATTAGAAAAAGCTAACTTGGAGGTTTTACACTATGGCAAACATTATTATCGTTCTGCTCTTAGCGGCTGCAGTCGGCTACGGCATCTACAGCTTTGTACATCATCTGCGCTGCGGCGGGGGCTGCTGCGGTGAGCATGAGGCTGCCGCCAAAAAAGTGCGGGTGGCCGACCGCGACCGCAGCCACTACCCACATCGGCTGGTGCTGGGTGTGGACGGTATGACCTGCCAGAACTGCCAGCGCCGTGTTGAAAACGCCCTCAACGCGATGCCCGGCACCTGGGCCGCCGCCGATCTGGCCGCACAGCAGGTGAGCATCCTGACCAAGGAAACGCCCGATGAGGCGGCTATCCGTCAGGCGATCCGCGATGCTGGCTACCTGCCCCTGCGCACGACCGTCAAGCAGTAAAGTACGCCGCACACTAAAAAATATGCAAAATTGCACGATTTTGGTTAGCAATAACTATCTATTCTTACAAAATGTTATCCTACACTAACTTTGCAGCTTGACATCCGCAGTTAGTGGTGCTAAACTATGCCCGTAAGCGGTTAGAGCGTTCTAACCGCAAGTTTTCAGTCAATGCGTTAGTGTGCACTAATGTGTTGCAGATTTGCCAAAAGAGGAGTGTGTGGAATGCCTTTAACCATGTCCAAAGCAGGCGATACCGTCACCATCCAGAAGATCACCGGCAAGGATGAGGTTCGCCAGCATCTGGCCGAGCTCGGCTTTGTCGTGGGCGAGACCGTTACCATCGTCAGCGAAATCAGCGGCAACCTGATCATTCAGGTCAAAGAGGCCCGCATCGCGCTGGACAAGACGCTGGCCATGCGTATCATTGTCGGCTGATAAAAAGGGAATCTCAGCCACAGGCTGTTTGATTTATTGTACCTTAAGAGGAGGAACGAAGTATGAAGACTCTGAAAGATGCACAGGTCGGCGAGACCGTTACCGTTGCCAAGCTGCACGGCGAAGGCCCTGTCAAGCGCCGTATCATGGACATGGGCCTGACCAAGGGCACCAGCGTCTATGTCCGCAAGGTGGCCCCTCTGGGCGACCCGATGGAGTTGACGGTCCGCAACTATGAGCTCAGCGTCCGCAAGGCAGACGCCGAGATGATCGAGGTTGAGTGATTGCATTTTTAAGAAAGGGGTATAACCAACATGGCAATTAAAATTGCTCTGGCAGGCAACCCGAACTGCGGTAAAACCACCCTGTTCAACAGCCTGACCGGTTCTAACCAGTATGTCGGCAACTGGCCCGGCGTTACCGTTGAGAAGAAGGAGGGCAAGCTCAAGGGTCACGATGACGTCGTGATTCAGGACCTGCCCGGTATCTACTCTCTGTCTCCCTACACGCTGGAGGAGGTCGTTGCCCGCGGCTACCTCGTCAATGAGAAGCCTGATGCCATCCTCAACATCATTGATGGCACCAACATTGAGCGCAACCTTTATCTGACCACCCAGCTTATTGAGCTGGGCATCCCCGTGGTCATGGCCGTCAACATGATCGACCTCGTCCGCAAGAACGGTGACAAGATCGACCTGAAGAAGCTGTCCAACGAGCTGGGCTGCGAGGCCATCGAGATCTCCGCCCTGAAGAACGAGGGCAGCGACAAGGCCGCCGAACTGGCCGTTGCCGCCGCCAAGAAGGGCAAGGCAGGCGAGTTGCCCCACGTCTTCACCGGCAGCGTGGAGCACGCCATCGCCCACATCGAGGAGTCCATTCAGGGCAAGGTCGATGACCGCTTCCTGCGCTGGTACGCCGTCAAGCTGTTCGAGCGTGACGACAAGGTGCAGGCTGAGCTGAACCTGAGCAAGGAGCTGCTGGACCACCTCGATGCCCACATTGCTGACTGCGAGAAGGAGATGGACGATGATGCCGAGAGCATCATCACCAACCAGCGCTATGCCTACATCAACGGCGTTGTTGACAAGGCTGTCAAGAAGAAGCCCCGCACCGAGAACCTGACCGCCTCCGATAAGATCGACCAGTTCGTCACCAACCGTATTCTGGCGCTGCCGATCTTCGCAGCCATCATGTGGCTGATGTATGCCATCGCAATGGGCACCTCCGTTGCGGACGGCGGCATCGGCATCGGCACCTTTGCCACCGACTGGACCAACGATGTTCTGTTCGGTGAGATCGTCCCCAACGCTCTGGGCGGCCTGCTGGAATCCATCGGCGTTGCTGGCTGGCTGTACGGCCTGATCATGGACGGCATCGTCGCCGGTGTCGGCGCGGTTCTGGGCTTCGTTCCCCAGATGCTTGTTCTGTTCTTCCTGCTGTCCATTCTGGAGGATGTCGGCTACATGGCCCGCGTTGCCTTCATCATGGACCGTATCTTCCGCCGCTTCGGCCTGTCCGGCAAGAGCTTCATCCCCATTCTGGTTGGTACCGGCTGCGGCGTTCCCGGTGTTATGGCCTCCCGTACCATCGAGAACGAGCGTGACCGCCGTATGACGATCATGACCACCTGCTTCATTCCCTGCGGTGCCAAGATGCCCATCATCGGCCTGATCGCAGGTGCTCTGTTCGGCGGCAGCAGCTGGGTCGCCACCTCTGCTTACTTCATCGGCTTTGCAGCCATCATCATCTCCGGCATCATCCTGAAGAAGACGAAGCTGTTCGCCGGTGATCCTGCTCCGTTCGTTATGGAGCTGCCCGCTTACCACGTGCCCGCTTGGGGCAACGTCCTGCGCGCCACTTGGGAGCGCGGCTGGTCCTTCATCAAGCGTGCCGGCACCGTCATTCTGGCTGCCACCATCATCCTGTGGTTCCTGCAGGGCTTCGGCTTCGAGAACGGCGCGTTCACGATGGTCGAGGATCAGGACAACTCCATCCTGGCTATCGTTGCAAGCGCAATTTCCTGGATCTTCATCCCGCAGGGCTTCGGCAACTGGCGTGCAACCGTCGCTTCTATCTCCGGCCTGATCGCCAAGGAGAATGTCGTGGGTACCTTCGGTGTTCTGTATCACTATGCTGACGAGCTGTCTGACAACGGCGACGAGATCTGGCCCGAGGTTGCTGCCAGCTTCACCGCCCTCTCCGCTTACAGCTTCATGATCTTCAACCTGCTGTGCGCTCCCTGCTTCGCTGCTATGGGCGCCATCAAGCGCGAGATGAACAACGGCAAGTGGACTGCCATCGCCATCGGCTATATGTGCCTGTTTGCCTACTGCGCTTCTCTGGTCGTCTATCAGATCGGCGGCCTGATCACCGGTGAGGTCGGCTTCAACTTCTTCACCATCGTTGCTGTCGCTATTATCGCCTTCACGATCTACCTGCTGTTCCGCCCCAACAAGTACGAGGGTGTCAACGAGGTTCAGTTCGATTCCAAGAAGGCTGTTGCTTCCAAGTAATTTGGGGTGTATCATGCTTCCGGAAAGGAGCGGATTTCTATGATGGAATTTTTGGCAACTAACTTCAACCTGCCTACGATCATCGTTTCGATCATCGTCTTCGGCGGTACCGGCTGGCTTATGTACCATGAGCACAAGACCGGCGGCCTTGGCTGCTGCGACGGCTCCTGCGGGGGCGGCGGATGCGGTGGTCACGGCGGCTGCACAGGGAACTGTAAAGCCTGCGGCGGTGCCTGCCACAGCAACTAAACACAATAGTGCCTGAAAAGGGGCGCGGGTCCGTTCGTGGCCTGCGCCCCTTTTTGGCGTAAAGGAGAGAGATGCCATGACCCTGACCGATTCCAACCTGCGGTATCTGCTGGCCATCCACCATCTGGCGCAGCAAAACACGGAGGTTTCCCCGCTGGCCCTCGCGCAGGTCATGGGCGTAACCAAGCCCAGCGTGACCAGCATTTTGACCAGCCTGATGAAGCAGGGGGCCATTGTTCGGCGGCGGTACGGCAAGATCTATATCACCGACCGCGGCGTGCTTTACGCGCGGTATTATGATGAACTGATCGAAAAAATATTGCAGCATTTTCCGTTGGCAGACATGGGCTTTACCCCCGAGGAATGCCGCAGCGCCGCCATCGCTATGGCAGTAGCGCTGCCTGCGAGGGAAATTGATGAGAAGTGCGAAGCGCTGTACGACAACGAGAACAAGTAAACCGACAGGACGCCATGTAGGGGCCGTACATGTGCGGCCCTCCGCCTTTCCATAGACGCTCGTCTGCCCCACACGCAAGGGCCGGGCATGCCCGGCTCCTACCGCACCGCGTAAAAACCCTATTGCACACTCGCCCGAATTGTGGTAAAGTTAGACTATATGAAGGTATAGATAAGAGGGGGACTATCATGCAGCTGAATCCGCATTACGCAGAATTGAATGAGAGCTATCTCTTCAGCACCATCGCCCACAAGGTGGCCGACTACCAGAAGGCCCACCCCGATGCTGACATCATCCGTTTGGGCATCGGCGATGTCACGCTGCCGCTGGCCGCATCGGTGACGGAGGCAATGCACCGCGCGGTCGAGGAGCAGGGCCATAAGGATACCTTCCACGGCTACATTCCCAGCGAGCAGGGCTATGAGTTCCTGCGCGATGCCATCCGCAGCTACTATGCTGACCACGGCGTTGCGCTGGATATGTCGGAAATTTTTGTGTCTGACGGTGCCAAAAGCGATCTGGGCAATCTGCTCGACCTGTTCAGTCAGGACAACACGATCCTTGTGCCCGACCCGGTCTACCCGGTCTATGTGGACGACAATGTGATGGCCGGCCGCAAAATACTCTACCTGCCCGCCACGGCAGAAAACCACTTTCTGCCGATGCCGGACGAAGCGCCCCATGCGGACATTGTCTACATCTGCAGCCCCAATAACCCCACCGGCGCAACCTATTCGGTCGAGCAGCTCAAGGCTTGGGTTGCATGGGCCAAGGCCAACGATGCCGTCATCCTGTTTGACGCCGCGTATGAGTGCTTCGTGACCGAAAAGGGTCTGGCTCGCAGCATCTTCGAGGTCGAGGGTGCCAAAGAGGTTGCCATTGAGGTCTGCAGTTTCTCCAAGATCGCGGGCTTTACCGGCACGCGCTGCGGCTACACCATCGTGCCGCAGGCGCTGGCCGGCGGCAAGCTGAACAAGATGTGGCTGCGCCGCCAGACCACCAAATTCAACGGCGTTGCCTATGTTGTGCAGCGCGGTGCCGAGGCCGTCTTTACCGAGGAGGGTATGCGGGAGATCCAGCAGAATCTGGATTACTACCGCACCAACGCCGCCGTCATCGCGTCCGCGCTGGACGAGGCCGGCATCTGGTACTGCGGCGGCAAGAACAGCCCCTACCTCTGGCTGCGCTGCCCCAACGGGATGGGCAGCTGGGAGTTCTTTGACTGGCTGCTGGAGAACGCCCATGTTGTCGGTACCCCCGGCGAGGGCTTCGGCCCCTGCGGCAAGGGATATTTCCGTCTGACTGCGTTCGGCGATGCCGCGCGCACCAGGGAGGCTGCCGCGCGCATCAAAGCGGCGCTGGCAAAACTGTGATCAAGGGAGGATGTCTGCCATGAAACCGAATGAAGAGATCCTGGAATTCCTGAAGGAGAATCCCACATTTTACCTTGCCACTGTCGATGGCTATCTGCCCCGCGTGCGTCCCATCGGCTTTGCGATGTGGTACAACGGCCACCTCTGCATTGCACTGGGCAAGCACAAGGCGGCCTACAAGCAGCTGCTTGACAACACAAATCTGGAGATCTGCGCCGCCAACGACCGCGGCGAGTGGCTGCGCGTACAGGGCACAGCCAACTTTGACAACACGCCCGAGGCTCAGGCCGCCGCGTTTCAGGTCATGCCCCAGCTGGCTGACCTGTACAACGAGGAGACCGGCAACAAGCTGGGCATCGTCTATCTGGATCATCTGTCCGCCAAACTCTTCTCCATGTCCGGCACTGTGAAGGACATTATGAGCTACTGATACTTACGTAAAGCCAATACCCCGGTGTGCGTTTCTGCGTACCGGGGCATTTTTGCGTTGCCGAGAGCGGGCACGGGCGGATATGGAATCCGCCCCTACAGTCCCTTAAAAATTGACTTGTAGGGAGGGATCTTGACCCCTCCGCGGGACGTCGAGGACGCC
>OFME01001286.1_pt1 | contig 14693 bp, 8 predicted proteins | sample 1541381 | NCBI WGS metagenome assembly OFME01 (sample SAMN04209243, study PRJEB22552) | human gut metagenome | biome: gut; material: feces | host: Homo sapiens | place: USA: Oklahoma
CAAGGCTCGGACAAGTTGCAGGAATCGCACGCATCGCAGGATATGCTGTCGAAACTTGCACAGGCACAGCTGACCATCAACAAATGCGACATGCTGATAGCCAAGCAGGCGTTGCGTATCGACGAGCTGGAACGCGTGCTGCGGAAGTTCATCCAGTGATGCGTGCGAAACGTATGAAAAACATGGAACGTACGGAAGGCGCAGAACCGTCTTTCAACGAGATAATCGACGTTTCCGACGATATGCGCAGACGGCGTGGCCGCCGCAGGAAAACCGTCGCCATGCGTGTCTCCGCTGCGCTGTTGATCGTCATTTCCATTTGCATCGGCGGTTTTCCGGCGATGCTGCAATACCGGTCGGCGCACGAACTGTCGAATACGTCGGACCAGTCCGCGCGTGCGGTTGCGGGTTGGCCGTATCCGCAGGCCGACGACGCGATCGCCGCGGCCAAGGAATACAACAAACGGCTCGCCGCATCGGGCCAGCCGATCCTCGGCGAGGCGAAGGATCCGTTCTCCCAGGCGCAGGGCAGCTCGCGGTCCAGCGAATCCGGTTCCAACGAATCAGACAGCGCCAGCGCCAAAGATACGGAATATCAAAGCCTGCTGGATTCCGGCAGCGGTGTGATGGGCACTATCCGTATTCCGAAAATCTCCGTGAAACTGCCGATTTACCATGGCACGTCGCAGTCGGCACTTGCGTCCGGTGCGGGGCATTTGTATGGCAGTAGTCTGCCGGTGGGCGGCAAGAACACGCATGCCGTAATCACCGGGCATCGCGGGCTTGTGGATGCGATGATGTTCACCCGATTGGATGAAATGCGCGTCGGCGACTACTTCTACATCGAAGTGATGGGCCGCACGCTCGGCTACCGGGTGGACCGTATTTCCGTGATCGAGCCGAACGATACGTCGAAGCTGAAGATCGTTCCCAGCGAAGACCGGGTGACGTTGATGACGTGCACCCCGTACGGCGTTAATACGCATCGACTGTTGGTTTCTGCGGTGCGCTCGCCGATTCCCGACGTGGTACCGGCGGAGCATGATGCGGCGAAGGATGCGCGAACGATTGCGACCACGGCCGCGGTGGCCACGTTGCTGCTCGGTCTGCTGCTGGCATGGTTGCGCGGGCGACCGTGGCATATCCGTAGGCATGCGGCTTGGTGGCCGAAGCGCGGATAACGACCGCTGTTTGCCGATGCCTCCTGCCGGCTTTTTATTCGGGTATCACCCATATTGTGAAACGTTGCGATTGCAACGGTTGACGATGGTATGATACCTCGACTTTCCCGCACTTAGGGTGTGCATCTCCCGACGTCTTTTCTCCTACATTCGAGGTTGGAGCGCTGGAAGTGTATCCATACTGGACATGGCATGTGCCGGTGCGTGATGCGCGGACGGTGTTAGAGACGGAAACCGCGTTGAAGCGCGGTATTAAGGGGACAATGCACATGAGGCATGTACATGAATCTGAGCCAAAGCCAAAGGGGAACTTTGCCAAGCGAATCGTAGCTGCGGTAGCCGCGGTCGCCATGCTTGGTGGCATGGGCTACGCCACCACTTCTGCCGCACTAGCCGATGACGTCAATGCCACTGTTGAGCAGCAGAATGGTATCAACATTGGTCTGCATGATTACGATCGCAACTCCATCAACAATAATCATGCGTTGCATTTTATGAGCGGAGGAAACGAAGCCGGCTATAACCGCTATGTTCAAGATGGCAGAGGTGCGTACGCGGGCATTGTGAAGCCTCTGCTGACTAACGATTATCCGACCATGGCGGATGGCAACGGATCGCTGGATTATCTCTTCGGTGGTGCGTTTGATAATGCTGTGACTAATTACATGCCGGAAGGTGGTTTGCTGACTCCGGATGGTCAAGGGAATTACAGTTTCGATGCGGCGTCGAAATATGCGAAATATAACCGCAATAGCAAACGATTCGAATTGACCAAGCAGACCCAGAGCGGGAATCGTGACCCGTTATTCACGCCGTTTGGCAATGACAGCGACGCCAATAGGTATTCGTTCGGCATGAACCTTGGGGCCGATTTCTATATGCCTAAAGATGGCAAAGTCAACAATCAGAACATGGTGTTTGATTTCACCGGTGACGACGATGTGTGGGTGTTCATCGATGGTGTGCTGGTGCTTGACTTGGGCGGTATCCATCAGGCGATACGCGGAACGATTGATTTTGCTACTGGGAATATCACGTATGATCGAAATCAAAGTTATGGTTCGGATCGCGCGACGACAATTAACCAGGCATTCAGTAATGCGGGCAAGAACTGGGATTCCGCTGCATATAAAACCCATCATTTGAGCTTCTTCTATCTGGAACGCGGCGACGGCGGATCCAACTGCAAGATCAGCTTCAATTTGCCGGTGAAGCCGTCCAAGGCCATTGACATTGAAAAGCAGACATTGGGCACTATTCCAGCCGATCAACAGTTCCAATTCCAGCTGTTCGCCAATGGCTCGCAAACGCCATATGAAGGCAAATACAGCGTTTACGATGCGTCCACCAATCAGGTTGTCAGCTCTGGTTTGAACACCGGTTCGAACGGTGTGATCACTTTGGCCAAAGGCCGATTTGCTCGTGTGCAATCCAATGATTTCTCTGATGACACAACCTATTCGGTGCGTGAGCTGAATTCCGGCAAATACACTGTTTCCGCGAATGGTGAGGCGTTGTCGCAGCACAACGATGGAAATGGTGGTTCCTATGCGGAAACCCATTCTTTCAAGGTGAGCGATACCAGCCATGTGACTGTTATCAATTCCAATGTGAAGCCACAAAACAATAAGACCATCGAAAAGGTCGATGGTGATGGCGACCAGTACGAGTTGCATTTGAATGCTTCGGGTGATAGCGCTTCTTCCGAAACCACTATCGCCACTCCGGCCGACATTGTGCTGGTTATGGATAAGTCCGGCAGTATGCAGGATAAAAACGACAATCGTGATACTAACGCGAAGAACGCGGCAAATAAGCTTGCTGAGAAATTACTGACCGAGGCGAATTCCAAATTATCGGAATCTCAACAAGTCCAAATGGCGGTTGTGACATTCAGCGACAAGGCCTCGACTAAGCAGAGCTTCACCACATCTGTCAGCAAGATTAAAACAGCTGTGTCCAGCAAACCTGATGGTGGAACCAACTGGGAGGCTGCGCTTAAGCAGGCGAATGATCTGCAAGGACGCACGGGCGTGAAGAAGCACATCATTTTCTTGTCCGATGGCAATCCGACGTTCCGTATATCCAATTATCCGATTGGGTGCAGCAAAAAAAGGTGCAATCCTGATGATGATTGGCGTACTACACCTCAGGGTGTGCATGGTGCAGGTACCGAGGGTAGTGATAATTACTACGGTTACAACTATGCTGCCGCTCTGGCCGAGGCCAACAGGCGGGAGAGTAATGTTTCGCTTTATGTGGTGAAGGCTTCGACTGACGCCAATAGAATGTCCGATTTCGCCCGTGAAGCCAAGGCAGTGAACGGTAAGGAATTCGATGGCACGAATGCTGAGAATCTGACGCAAGCATTCGGCCAGATTTATTCCAGCATCACCTCATCCGCGAAGATCAAGGTCTCCTCCATCACTGACACCTTGTCCCAGTGGGTCGACCCGGTCGATTTCGCTGGCGTGGCCGACGGTGCCGATATCACACAGTATGTGACGGTGAAAAACGGCAATAAGGCGCTGACGGGCGGATATACGGCCACGTACGGTGTCGATCAATCTGGCAATCGCACGGTGACGGTGACGTTTAACGGCACAGACGGTATCGTTGCTGAGAAAGCCGACAGCATCGACGTATCCTTCAAGGTCAAGCCAAGCGATGCCGCCTATGCCACTTATGCCGGCAACCAGCAATACCCGAATGTGGGAGAGCCGAATACTGGCACCGCATCTGCGGGCCAGCCGGGATTCTATTCCAATGTGGACGCGCGATTGAACTATTGCGTGCTTACCGAGGTTAATGGAACTACGTCATGCGCACCGACTGAAGTCGAGTATCCGCATCCTGTGGTGCAGGTGAAGCTCGGCAAGATCAAGATCGTCAAGCAATGGTCGGATGGTGCGAGCAAGCATGATGACGGTTCCGTTACGGTGCAGTTGCAGCGTAAGAAGAGCGGCGATTCCAATGCTCAGCTGGAGGACGTCGGTGGCGTAATCACGCTGAATAAGGGCAATGGTTGGCAGACGACTGTCGACAACCTGGTTCCTGGATACACGTATTCCGTGGCGGAAATCTCTGGTGATGACCGATATGACGTCTCCTATACGGGAAACAATGTCGACTTGACCAAGCAGATGGTGTGGTCTTCCAATGCCGATGCGGGCACGTTGAACGCGACCATCACTAACACGTTGAAGACGGTTGCCCTGGAGAACGCGATTTCGGTGAAGAAGGACCTGGCCGGACGCGAGTGGAAGACCTCCGACACGTTCGATTTCACTCTGGCGGCGAAGGGCAATGCGCCGTTGCCGGATAAGTGCGAAGCCGATCAACCTTGCACGGTGAAGGTGAACTCCGATTCGGGCAGCCATACCGCGTCCTTCGGCAACATCACTTACAACGCTGGCGATGCCTCTTACACGTATTACGTGACGGAGGTCAAGGGCTCTATCGCTTCATTGCATTATTCGCAGGCGAAGTATGAGGTTGTCGTGACTGTCGCGAAGGACTCCAACGGAGAGTGGAAGGCTTCCGTGAAGTCCGTGACCAAGGTGCTGGATGACAACGGTGCAGCAGTTCCCGAATCGCAAAGTGCTGCTACTGAACCTGTCACCTTCACCAACCGATATGTCGCGGTGTCGGCGCTGCCGTTGACGGGTGGTGCGACGGGACGCCAGTGGCTACTGGTCGGTGGCGTGATCGGCGGACTCGCGGTGCTGCTTATCGGCGCTGCCGAAATTTGGAATAACAAGAAGCGACTCGTCTGAGTTGCTGTGTGAGGCCGGAATGCCTACCAACTTGAGGGCATTCCGGCCGGCAAATCAAAATTTGCGGATCGCGGGAGCAAGTTGGGTTCCCGCCTCCCGCGATTGCAAAAACAAGTAATCAAACAATAAGGAAGAGAGGATTCTCATGAAGATGAGGAAACTTTTCGCCGGCATCGCCGCCGCGGCGACGCTGCTGGGTGGCATGGCCCTGGGCGCAACCAGCGCACAGGCCGATGACGCTGCTGGTACTCCGGTAACGGGCGTAGCAACGTTCACGTTCACCGCTGAAACCGCTGAACAGCTGACCAACGCCAACCTGAAAGCATACAAGATTGGCGATTATGTTCAGTATGGTTCCGGCGAGAACGTTGCTTACGGTGTGGTGACGAATTCTAACAATAAGACTGCCGTTGACTCCGCGTTGAAGGCTGCCGGTGTAGATACTACGGATTCTGAGGTGGACCATCTGGCCGCAGCCCTGAATGCCGGCCAACTGGATGTTTCTGATGTTCGCCCATGGGCTTCTCCTACGGCAACTCGTAAGTTTGCCGATGCTTTGGAGAGCGAAGGCCGTTTGACTAGCGGAACTGATGTTACGCTGAGCAACCCGGTTGCTGCACAAGACGGCTCTTATTCCGCCACCGTGTCTTTGCAGGCAGGTATCTATGTGTTCATTGACTCTGCGGTTGCTACTGGTTCTGTGACCCAGGCAATCCCGATGATTGTCGCTTCCGGCACGGTCAACACCGAAAAGAAGGTCTTGACTGATCCGATTCAGGGCGCCAACACCGTGAACATGAAGAACACCAACAACCCCGGAAAGACTAAGGAAGTCAATAATACTTCTGCTGCCATCGGCGACACTCTGACCTACACCCTTACCGGTACTATCGCGAACCCGGCTCCGACCGAGTTCAAGTTCACCGATAAGCCGGGCAAGGGTCTGACCATCAAGGCTGGTACTTTCAAGTTCTATGTGAATGGTGAGGAGATTTCTGCTGAAACTGCTGCATCTGACTTCACTGTTCCGACTGCGGATGTGACCGGTGGCGACAACGCATCTTTCAATGTCACGGTGAATAATCCGTCCAAGTATGCAGGCAAGACCATCAAGGTCACCTTCCAAGCAGTGATTAATGATGAGGCCGATGCTGAGAATGGTGTTGTCAACAAGCTTGACAACTACGGCACTGACGTTGAAGCCCCTACCAAGTTCACCGGTTTCAATTTCACCAAGGTGGATCCTGATGACAAAGGCATTAAGGACGTTACCTTCCAGGTGAAGGACGGTGACACCACGCTGTACTTTGTGAAGCAGGGGGACGGTTCCTACAAGAAGGCTGCTTCTGCTAACACTCAGGGCGCAACTACTGATGTCACGACTGGTACTAACAGCCAGTTGTCCTTCACCGGTCTTGATAAGACCAAGACCTACACCGTCACGGAAACTAAGCGTGCCAGCGATGCCTATCTCGACATCATGCCGAGCTTCACTGTGTCTTTCAACGAGGAGAACGGTTCAGCTGTTCTGGCTAAGACCACCACTTCCGATCCGTGGGGCCTGGTCAACACCACCGCCAAGACCGTGAAGAACATCAAGTCCATCACCCAGCTGCCGCTCACCGGCGCTGCGGGAACCATGCTGTTCACCGTTGTGGCTCTGCTCGTGGCTGGCGCTGGCGTGACCATCGCCATCAAGTCTCGTCAGAACGCCGAGGCCTGATCGCCCATCTCTGACGGTATTCGATAAGAACACCAATTCGGAGTGATTTAAGGTCGACCCATTATGGGTCGGCCTTTTTGTATTGCTCTGTATTTCATGTGGGATTGCTTGGATTGCGCCATATTACGTTGCTTTGGACGTGCCGCCCGATGTGGGTGGGCATTGCATTTTTCGAGGGTATAAGGAGTTTCGGTGGGATGTGTTGCAACAAACGGAATCTGGAAACGTGAACCGTTATGGGGGCTGTTAGTCAGGGGAGTGAAGTGGGGGTATTGCGCGGAAGGAGGGCCATAGAATCGCAGGCACATCCGCAAAAGAAAGCAACGAAGCATCAATGGGAGGTATTGCGATGCGCAGTGGGGGAGCATTCAGTGACGAGGAGATTCAGCTGTTGCGTGGATTGCCGGCTGTTTCCAATGTGACTCGTGATCGTATCACCTATTCCGACACATTCAGACAGGTGTGCACTATCCGATATCTTGCGGGGGAGTCGCCCACCAAGATCTTCCGCGAAGCGGGTCTGCCGCCGGAATTGGTTGGTTACAAGCGTATCGAGCGCAGTGTGGCGCGGTGGAAGGATGCGGCCATCAAGTCGGTGAGCGGCAGCGACACCATGACCGATGGTGAGATCATAGCGCAGCTTGCGGCGCGGTATAAGCGTGCGTTGGCGACGAGGCGGAGTCTTGAAGACATCGCCAATACGGCCACTGAGCCGAAGCCTGCCGCAACGGCTGCGTCGAATGACGTTCATCCGTTGTCTCTCGGACTGTTCGACGGTGATACGGCCGGCATTATTATCAGGCAGCAGGCTCGTCGTATCGACGAGCTCGAGCGCGATGTGGTGAGGTTGCGCAACAAGCTGGACAAGGAAGTCGGGCCCAATCCTGCCTCCGCTGAGGCCTGACTTATGCTATCTAGCTTATAGATGGCGGATGGTGCGCCTTATTTGCCAGTTCAGGGGTACAAAACATGCCCCCGAACTGTCTATTCCCGTCCAACACCCGCCATCTATAAGCCAGACGGGCCCGGGGATCGGTCCGATCAGGAGATCAAAGCCTCGAGACTGTCGAAGTCCAGCACTTTGCCGTGCCGTGTGGGGAAGGATTCGCTGCCGCCATAGACGACGAACCGATGGTCTGTGTCCACTCCCATGATCGGCGCGAGATCCTCCAGGTTCTCGAAAGCGCTCGGCCGGTACGTGGCGGACGATTTGACCTCGATTGCGTACAGTGGCCTGTCACCCTTCCGATGTCCAGCAGATTGGCCGCCAAGCCAGTGTCATAGAAGTATAGTTTTAGAAAATCGCTCATGCTTAAGCGCACTAGGTAGGGTGCAAAGTCCGTCCGGAACGCCATATAATGTCCCTGTACTAGGTGGTTCAAGGGGGCTTAGACTGATGGCAGGCATTTTGCGAGGGGGCACGTGCGGCGGGTCGAGAAGCAGCGGGTCGCAAGATACACGCACCTACGTTCCGCCGACGTTCGCCGAGGCGGCCGATGTGTCCGAAGAGATTCGCGAGCGTCGCGCCGACGTGGGTAGATCCATTGCCATGCGCGTGCTTGCGGCGGTGCTGATTTTCTCCGCAATCGGCATTGGTCTTTTCCCGAAAGTGCTGCAATACCAGTCCGCGCAAAAGCTGGCGAGCACGTCCGCCCGTTCCGAGCAGAGCGTCGCGGGCTGGCCGTATCCGCAGGCCGACGAGGCATTCGCCGCAGCTGGGGCGTACAACAAGCGTCTCGCCGAATCGGGGCAGCCGGTGATTGGCGAGGCTGAGGATCCGCTCGCCGAGTTGTACAACAACAATCAGTCCGACTCCGGCGACGGTTCCGGTTCCAGCTCGACGGGCGCAGGCGCCACTGGCGATGGTAACAAGGATTCCGCTAGCTCCAAAGACGCGGAATACCAGCGTTTGCTGGATACTGGCGATGGCGTGATGGGTTCCATCCGCATTCCAAAGATTTCTGTGGATTTGCCGATCTACCATGGCACGTCGGAGCAGACGCTTGCGTCCGGTGCGGGGCATTTGTATGGCAGTAGTCTGCCGGTGGGTGGCAAGGATACGCATGCGGTGATTACCGGACATCGGGGTTTGGTTGAAGCCTCAATGTTTACGCGTTTGGATGAGATGCGGGTTGGCGATTACTTCTATATCGATGTGATGGGCCATACGCTTGGCTATATGGTGGATCGTATTACCGAAATCGAACCTAACGACACATCGCAATTGAAGATTACCTCTGGCGAGGATCGGGTCACGTTGATGACATGCACTCCGTACGGTGTGAATACGCATCGTCTGTTGGTTTCGGCATTACGTTCCGCCATTCCCGAAGAGATTCCCGCGGAGGATGATGCGGCAAAAGATGTGCGTGTGATTGCGGGCGTGGTGTCAGCTGCCACGTTGCTGGTCGGTTTGTTGTTGGTTTGGCTGCTCCGCTGTCCGTGGTATGTCCGTAGGCATGCCGCTTGGTGGCCAAAGCGCAACTAGGGGTTGATGGCGTTAATGTTGCACTTGACAGATGCTTTTTTGTCGGGGAAAATTCTGAAAGAGACATGACAACGTTTGCTTATAGTTTTTGCATCGCGATTTACGGGGGTAAGAATACTCTAGAATCGCGATGATATGTGCGATTTCAAGGAAAGTATATCCCCTTGATTACCTCGTTGGGAGGGTATGTATCCCTCTGTTTTTCTCCTTAAGGTTTAGGCAACGAAGCGATTGTCGGACGGTATGTGAAGCGAAGACGCATCAAATATACCGGTCGAAGGAGGAAGGTATTTCCCCGATCGCTTAACGGTACAAGGGGGTAGGCGTATGAGACACGTCTTTGAGCGAAACAGGGCGAGGGGCACAGGTCTGTTCACGCGTCGTGTCATTGCGGCCGTCGCGACGGCCGCAATGCTCGCCGGCGTGGGGTGCGTCACTGCTTCGTCAGCGGCGGCGGAAGATGCCACGGGAGCCTTGGAACAACAAATCGAGCAGCCGGTATTGCAAGAATCTGGGCAAGAGGATTCACAGCCGGTGGAACAAAATTTGATGGTGGGAGAAGAACAGCCGTCAGAGCAAGAGCAGCCGTCAGATCAAGAGGCTTACCAGCAAGTCGAACAAGAAACGGAACAAGAAACGAAAGAAGAGACTGAGCAGTGGGTTGAGCAGGAGGTTGAACAACAATCTGAACAACAATCTGAACAACCTGATGAGCAGCCAGTTACGTTGTCCGCTCAACCGATTGCGCGAGCAAATCGGGCGCAGTCGGTTGCGCAGAACGAGACCGGTTCCCAGTTGGGCGCTCCGGAGAAGCATAAGCGCATCAAGAAGAACGATAATGGCAGTTACACCGTGAACGTGGATGTGAAGGGCGCCGTCAACAGCACCACGGTCACCACCACCCAGCCGATCGACTTCACGCTGGTGTTGGACGTGTCCGGTTCGATGGATGGCCCGATGGGCTCAACGGATAGGACCAAGCGGTTAGACGCACTGAAAGAAGCGGTTAAAGCATTTCTTGATGAAGCCGCGAATACTAATACGGAGGCCGGTTCCGAACTGGTTCGCGTTGGACTGGTGAAGTTCGCCGGCGATAAAACGGACAAAATCGGGGATGACATGTACCGAAGTGGTGGGTACACCTACAACTACTCCCAAATCGTTAGCAATCTGACTGCGGATATGAACGGTCTGAAGAACAAAGTCAGCAAACTCAAAGCCGCTGGCGCCACCCGCGCCGACAATGGATTCAATCGTGCGGTCAAGGTGATGGACAGTGCTAGTGCTCGAACCGATGCGAAGAAGGTCGTTATCTTTTTCGCGGATGGTTCGCCTACATCGTCTAGTGGCTTCGAGGGTAAAGTGGCAAATAAGGCCGTCGAAGCTGCCAAAGAATTGAAAGATGGTGGCGCCACGGTGTATTCCATCGGCATCTTCGCCAGTGCCAACCCGTCCTCGCTCTCCAGCAACGAGAACCAGTTCATGCATGCGGTGTCCAGCAATTTCCCAAAGGCAACGAAATACAACCAGCGCGGTGAAGGGAATATCGAAGCCGGCTATTATAAAAGCGCGACGAACGCTTCGGAGCTGAATACCATCTTCGACGAGATTGAAAAAAGTGAGACTACCACGTCCGCATACACCAAGGTGACCATGGAGGACACGCTCTCCGGCTATGTCGAGCTTGCGGATAGCAACTACAAGGTCGTTGCCAAGGATGCTTCCGGCAAGGTGGTCTCCTTGACTAAGAATGTCGATTACACCTTGACGTATGACGCGAGCACGAAGAAATTCACGGTCGCATTCCTGAAGCCTCTGGTCAACAACGTGACATACACGCTGGAATACAACGTGAAACCCACGCAGAAAGCGTATGACGAGTATGCCGCCAACCTGAACGCCGGTAAGGATGGATATGACGGCGTAAAGGGTAACGCGAACACCGATCTGCCGGGAAACGCCACGTCCTCGAACCAGCCGGGTTTCCATACGAACGATTCCGCGTGCCTGGCGTACTCGGCCGATGGCGTGGATCATGCATGCGGCGGCAATCCGTATCCGCATCCGGTGATCCAGGTGGTTTCCTCGACGCTGCATATCGAAAAGCAGTGGAGTGGAGACGGTGACAAGCCGGAAAGCATCACGGTGGATATCAAACAGGGCAACGATACCTATAAGACGGTCACGCTGAAGCGTGACGATAGCGGCAAATGGTCCACCGACGTGATTATTCCGGCAGGCGCCCAAAAGACGTACACGGTGACGGAAGTCGAACCGGACAGCCACTTGTGGAAGGCCTCCTACCAGCACAAAGTCGGCAATGGTGCTCTCGCTGACGGCAATGTGGTGACGGTGCCGGAATCCATGGCATCGCAGAACGCCACAGTAGTCATCACCAACACGTTGAAGCAGACCATGCTGACGCATGCGATTGGCGTGCAGAAGGAGCTGGTCGGCCGCGATTGGAAGGATTCCGACGAGTTCACTTTCAAGCTGAAGGCAGACGATTCCAATCCAGACGCGCCGATGCCAGCTTCCTGCAAGAACCAGTCGGCGTGCACGGTGACGGTGAAACGCGATTCGTCTGACGATCACGTTGCTTACTTCGGCGACATCACGTATGACGCAGGTGAAGCCGAGTACACATATCTTGTGACGGAGAACGCTGGTAATGTTTCCGCAATGTATTACTCGCAGGCGGAATACCGGGTGGTCGTGTCCGTGATGAAAGACGGAACGTCCGGTGAATGGAGGGCCGTTGTCGAATCCGTGACCCAGCTGAAAACCGATTATGGTGCCGCTGGTTCGAATTGGGACGAGACCCAGCCAATGCTGTTCACCAACCAATACATTTCGGCATCGTCACTGCCATTGACGGGCCGCATGGGCGCGGAACGATGGTGGCAACTGGCGGCGAGCGGGATTGGCGTGCTGGCATTGCTGGCCGTCGCTGCGGCCGACCAGTGGAGACGCAAGAAGCGGCTCGGCTGAACAACACAGGATTTGCGGATCGCGGGGGCATGTTGGGTTCCCGCCTCCCGCGATTGCAGAACACAGTAACCAACAATTAGGAAGAGGAGATTCTCATGAAGATGAGGAAGCTTTTTGCAGGGCTGGCCGCCGCGGCAACGTTGCTGAGCGGCATGGCCATCGGCGTCGCCGCCGCACAGGCTGATGATGCTCCATTGCTGCAAGTTAACCACGCACAGGAAGGCCATACGTACACGCCATACAAGTTTGCCACGTTCGAGAATCCTGGCGATGGCTCGGTCGAAGTGAAAACGGTTGACGCATGGAAGGGAGCTGTGACCACCGCTGCTGACGTGGCTGATGGAAGCCACAACGGCATCCCGACAGAGTACAAGGATAATCCAGCCGCCTATGTGGCGACGTTCACTGCGGATCAGCTCCGTGTCTTCGCCAAGACCTTGGCTGGGATTACTCCGCCGGCAGGACCTGATGGTACTGGCCTGACCGTAACTACGGAGCAGGCAAATACGAGCCAGGCGGTCAATGTGAACGGAGAAGGCTGGTATCTGGTGAAGGATACGTTCACCAAGGCTGGCGAAACGACTGTGACGTCGGGGACTCCGGCTGTGGTGGCCACCACCGTCAATGGACTGTCCAATCTGAGGATTGCGGCCGATACGACGACCGGTCAGGGCAACATCACGACTGAAGGCCAGTTCAACGCGAAGAACGCGAATCCGACCGACGAGCCGCTCAAGTTCGCCCGGATGAATGACGTGGATGTGAACGGTAAGAGCGTAAAGGTGGGCGACACCGTGGACTTCACTGTGGCCGCGGACGTTCCTCATGCTGCGGCTGGCTGGGATGCGTACCCCTTTACCATTACCGATACCGCGTCCAAAGGTTTGCAGATTGCGGCAAAGAGTGCCTTCACGGTCCAGTTCGGAGATCATACTACTGTGGATCCCGATCTGTACACGATAACGCAGGAAGGCAATGCTCAATCCGGCACCACCACGACCATCTATTTTGCCGATGCCACAACGCTGGCCGGTAGGACGATCGTCGTGTCGTACCAGGGCACCGTCACCAAGGATGCGTTGGATGGCTTGAGCGGCAGTGTGGACAACAAGGCCACAATCACCACCAAGGATGGTACCAGCGGTGAAGGCAAGACTGTCCTTAAGACCTACGGTTTCCAGTTCACGAAGATTGGCAAGGAAGGGAATGAGGCCAAGCCTCTAGCCGGCGCCAAGTTCGTTGTCAAGAATGCGGAGGGCAAGTTCCTTAAGCAGGCTGAGGACGGTGCGTGGTCGTTTGTTTCCGATCAGAATGATGCCAAGACGTTCACTACTGAGAATGATGGTTTGGTGAAGGTCGCGGGTCTTGCGGCGGGAACCTACACGGTTGTGGAGACTCAGGCTCCGACCGGCTACGCCCAGAACTTCAGGGTCACTTTCAATGTGGAGATCACAGATGAAGGTCTCGTCACCTTCGAGCCGGATGCCCTTCGTCAGGTCCAACCGGTCGATAACACCACTGCGAATGCCACCGCTACCGTGCTGAACGTCAAGTCTGTCACTCAGCTGCCGCTGACCGGTGCCGCGGGAACCGTGTTGTTCACCGTCGTGGCGCTGCTGGTGGGTGGCGCTGGCGTGGCTGTGGCGGTCAAGAGTCGTCGCCGCACGTACTGAGCGCATGCGTTCGGTGTGAGTGAGTTGTGAATTGACTCACTCACAATAAAAGTCAATGCGGGCGGTTGTGGGTATTCCATAATCGCCCGCATTGATGTGTGACCGACCGGTTGAAGTGATATACGGTCAGCAATATTTGAAAAGCTGCTTGTGAGAAGTCGGATATACACTTGCTTCATCATGGGGTATAGCAAAGGGGGTAAAACGATGCGCGGTGGAGGATCATTCAGCATGGACGAGCTCCAAATGTTGCGGGATCTGCCGGCGGTGGCCAACGTATCGAAAGACCGCATCACGTACTCCAACGCTTTCAAACAGGTGTGTGTCATACGGTATCTTGCGGGGGAATCGCCGACCAAAATCTTCCGCGAGGCGGGATTGCCGCCGGAACTGATTGGGTATAAACGTATAGAACGAAGTGTGGCGCGTTGGAAGGCTGCCGTCCTCAAATCCGTGAGTGGTAGCAGTAACATGAGTAACGGCGAAATCATTACGGAGCTCGTCAACCTGTATGTTCATGCGGTGACGCGCAAGGAGAAACTCGACGACATCGCAGGAATCGCCAATCCCGATAAGGCGAACATTGGAAATGCTCCGCATCCGCTGGACAGGGCGAACGTGTCGGGGGGGGGTGTATATCCGCTGACGTGCCCGTCCCGTCCGATGCGGCTGCCATCGCCGTGCCGCCTGCACCTCTCAGCGCGAGCAGCGGCCTTGACAGCGAGACGGCGCTTGTCATCATCAAACAACAGGCTCGGCGCATCGACGAGCTGGAACGCGAAAACGAATCGCTCCGTGGCAAGCTGAAAACCTTGGCAAGCTGACTCCACCCGTCGCAAAGCGTTTTTTGGAAAAGATGCG
>OFME01001294.1_pt1 | contig 14623 bp, 6 predicted proteins | sample 1541381 | NCBI WGS metagenome assembly OFME01 (sample SAMN04209243, study PRJEB22552) | human gut metagenome | biome: gut; material: feces | host: Homo sapiens | place: USA: Oklahoma
ATGCGGAATGGACGCAGCGCCTGCGCTATAATGCCGAAGAGATCCGCACGCGCGTCGAGTCGGATTTCAACCGCATCGTCGACGTGTTGAACCAGAAGATCGCCTTGCAGTCGATTTCCGCGAAAGGCATCACCGCCGATCATATGAAGCGTTCCGCGCAATTCGTGGCTGATCTGCTGCGCGAGGTCGGCGTCGATACGAAGGTGGTGCAGTCGCACAACCCCGACGGCACGCCGGGCGCTTGGGAGGTCATCGGTTCCAAAAACGTCAGCGAGGATGCGCCGACGGTGCTGCTGTACGCGCACCATGACGTGCAGCCGGTGCCGGATCCGAGCGTATGGAACACCGACCCGTTCGTCGGCACTGAAATCGACACGCGTCTGTACGGCCGCGGAGCCGCGGACGACGGCGGTGGAATCGCCATTCATTCCGGTGCGCTGAAAGCGCTTGAAGACGATCTGAAGGTGAACATCAAGGTGTTCATCGAAGGTGAGGAGGAGATGGGTTCTCCGAGCTTCATTCCGTTCATCGAAGAGCACCGGGACGAGTTCGCTTCCGATGTGATCATTGTGGCCGATTCGGGCAACTGGTCCGCTGAGATTCCGTCGCTGACCACGTCGCTGCGTGGCAACACCGATATTGATGTGCATGTCAAGGCGTTGGAACATCCGGTGCATTCCGGCCAGTATGGCGGCCCGATTCTTGACGCGAACACGCTGGCTGCGATGTTGATTTCCTCCATGTACGATGCCAATGGCGATTTGGCCGTGCCGGGCGTTGCGTCCGAGGAACCGGTTGGCGGCCTGCAGCGTGATATGGACGAGGCGACTGTGCGTGCCGACGCGGGCATCGTCGAATCGTATCGTCTTGCCGGCACCGGTTCGCTCGCCGCGCGTCTGTGGACGAAGCCCAGCGTCACCGTCATCGGGTTCGACGCGCATCCGGTGGAAGGATCCTTCAACGTCATCTCTCCTGAAACCACGTTCCGTCTGAGCTTGCGCACCGCGCCGAACCAGCGCCCGGAAGAGGCCCAGGAGGCGTTGGCCAAGTTCATGGTGGAGCATGCGCCGTTCGGTGCCGAAGTGTGGGTCGACAAGCTCGACAACGGCATGGGCTGGGCCATGGATCCGAACGCTGAGGCCACCAAGGACGCCATGAACGCCATGGAGGAAGCGTTCGGTGTGGCTCCGGTCAACAAGGGCGAGGGTGGCTCCATCCCGTTCATTCCGGAATTGCAGCGCATCTTCCCGAAGGCGCAGGTGCTGGTCACCGGTCCGGAGGATCCGAAGGCCAACGCGCATAGCCCGAACGAGTCCATCAGTCTGCCGGCGTTGAAGAACAACGTCATCACCGAAGCGTTGCTGCTGGATAAGCTCGCCAAGTAAGAAGCCGTGTAAGGCTTGCCGAAATAGGATAAAGCTCTCTGTCATACGATTCCGATTGGAACGTATGACAGAGAGCTTTTTCATTTAGCTGCCGATTGGGGAATCATCATCCATTAGTTGGACACGTTGCTGAACGCCCAATGCCAGTAGCCGGTGTAGTATGCGGTGGCCAACGCGATTGCCGGCACCGCGATGCAGATGGCGTAGAACAGCCAGTCGACCGCATGCAGTTTCGATTCGCGCGCTTGGCTTCGTGGCGCGTCGGATCCGAATCCGCGCGCTTCCATGGCGGTGGCGAGTTTCGTTCCACGTCGGATGGATACGACGAGCAGGCTGAATGCTTGCGAGAAGACGCGTTTGATGGTGCTGCCGTCGCCGAGGCCACGCGAGCGGCGTGACTGTCCGAGTGCACGCCAATCGTCCTGCAGCAGCGTGAACATGCGCATGCCGGCAAGGCCGCCGTATACGAAACGTTGCGGCAGGCGCAGAATCTGCACGAGTCCGTCGGCCAGATCGGTCGGGTCGAGTCCCAAAGCCAGAATCACACCCGGCACGGCGATTGCGGCGACACGTAGGAATGTGGCCAACGCCAGATAGAGCGATCCTTGGGAGATGACGATGATGCCGCCCAGATTGGCCAGCACCGTGCCGGATGTCTTGCCGTACAACGCCACGGAAACGAAGCTGCCTGTGGCCGCTATCCATACCGGCCATGTCTTGCGCAAGACCGTCCAGGGAGCCACTCCGCCGATCCATAACAATAGCATCTCCAAACCAAACGCCACGGATGCCGAAACGACATCGAGGGTGAAGAACATCGGAATGCACAGGATCAACGCACCGATGAAACGGCTTACCGGGTTGATTTTCGCCACGAACCATGACGGTGACGCCGGCTTCGTTTCGTTACGACGTTCCTTGTGTGGCACCACGGTAATGGTTTCGAGCTTTTCATTGCCGTCGCGCCCACTGTTTTTGTTGGTTTCGAGCATGTCACTCCCCCTCTCTGACCAAAATACAGCGTGCGCCCAGCGCTTCGATGAGCGGCTCATCGTGCGTAATCATGATGACCGCGCAACCTTGGTCGCGCGCACCGGCGATCAATTGGACCATGCTGGTCCACGTGGTGAAATCCTGTCCGAATGTCGGCTCGTCCATGACCAGCACTTTTGGCGCGGCAGCCAGCATGGACGCCACGGACAGTCTTCTTTTCTCACCGCCCGATAGGGTGAATGGATTCGCTTTGGCGAAGCGGGAAAGATTCAGGCGTTCCAACAGCCTGTCGGCGATGGAATACGCCTCCTCGTCGGTTTTGCCCATGGATTTGGGGCCGATGGCCACCTCGTCTCGCACGGTGGATGCGGCGAACTGGTGTTCCGGCTCTTGGAACACCATGCCGATGCGTCCCAGCAAGTCGCGGCTTTTCCATATGATCACATTGTTTTCGCGATGGGGAGGTACCAGATCGTCCGCCATGCATACACGTCCTGCTATCGGTTTGAGCAGTCCTGCGAGAGTGAGTCCGAGTGTGGATTTGCCCACGCCGTTTCTGCCGGTCAACGCGGTCACCTCACCGGAATGGAATTCGAGGTCGATATGCTCGCCGAGCGGGAAATCATAGCCGAAGCTCAGATCCCGCGTGTAAAGCACGACGTCCTGCGGTTGCCGGATTTGTTCCGGTTTGGGCGCGTGGCTTTCGATGGTGCGGCCCGGCACCCACGCACCGCCGTCGGCAAGCACCTGACCCATGTGGCCGAACACTTCGTCTGGAGTGCCGTCGGCGATTACGCCGCCGACGTTCGAATCGGCTTCGGGTTTGCCCAGCACGATGACGCGGTCGACCAGGTCGAGCCACACGTCGATATGATGTTCCACCACAACCAGCGTCTCATGGGTTTGTTCGAGGACGTGGCGGACAGCGTCGTGCACTTCCTTGACACCGTCCGGGTCAAGGTTGGCGGTCGGTTCGTCAAGCAGCAGCAAGCCAGGGTGCATGGCCAGCACGCCCGCCAAGGCGAGGCGCTGACGTTGCCCGCCGGAAAGTCCTCGTGTGGAGCGGTCGAACGCCATGTAGTCGAGCCCGACGATGTCAAGGGCGGCTCGTGCCCGGTTCCAGATTTCATCTTTCGGCAGGTTCAGGTTCTCGCAGCCGAATGCGGTGTCGTCTCCGGCACGTTCGAGAATCGTCTGCGAGTCCGGGTCCTGAAGCACCAGCCCGCAACGTCCGCGCGCTTGTCTGGCGTCGACGCCGTCGATGAGCAGCTCGCCTTCCTGCTCGCCTTCGTCATCTCCACCGAGCACGCCGGCCAAACCGGACATCAGGGTTGATTTGCCTGCGCCGGACGCGCCAAGCAACAGTACCCGCTCCCCCGGTTTGATGTCGAAGTCGACGTGTCGTAGCGCGAAATCCTTACGTGAGGCGTGTCTCCATCCCCAATCATGTGCGGTCACGCCGGCCGCTGTTGTGTTCTGAACGTCAGTGGTCATTCGTCGTTCTTTCTTCTGATTGTCATGCTGTTGTTTCGTATGCCGTTGTCATGCGATGCGCCATCACAAGAAAATCCCGCACCACCTTGATGTGATGCGGGATTTGCTTGCATCGGACAATCAGACCAGTTCCTGCGTACGACCGGATTCGAAGCGGTCGAGCACGCCGGTCTTGGCGATGGCCACCTGCAGGAGGTACATCACCGCGCCGGCGAGCACCGCGCCGGAAATGGCGGAGGCGATCAGGTAGATGCTGACGCGTAGCGCGCTCCAAGCCGGATTGGTAAGCCAGTAGTACAGGCCGCAGCCGACGCCTGCAAGTGCGCCGGAGATCGTGGTGGACAGCAGGTCCCACTTCTTATAGGCGAAGATGGCAAGACCGATTTCGGCGCCGAGGCCCTGCACGATGCCGACGATCAGCGAGCCGCCGACGCCCCACTGGTTGCCCATGGTGAGTTCGAGCGCGGCCGCGAGGGTTTCCGCGAACAGTGCGGCTCCAGGCTTGCGCACGATGATGGCGGCCAGAGGGCCTGCGAACAGCCAGAAAGCGTTAAGCAGGCCTTCGAAGCCTGGAGTCACCGCCTCGAAGAGGGCCAGCGGCGCGGTGCAGACGATGTCCCAGCCCCAGAAGATCACGCCGGATGCGACGGCGATGATGGCTGCGACGACGATATCGACCACGCGCCACTTGTTGTTGTGTTTGCGAACTGCGGAAGACTGGTTTTCTTCAGTCATGGGATATGTGCCTTTCTCTTTTCGTCAAGGCACGGGAAATAGAGAGACGTCCGTGCGCCGGCATTACCCGGTATACGTTCATACGGTTGAAGCGGTTGCTTCCTCTCAGCCATTCGGCCCCCGTGTCTGCGCCTGATATTACACAGGACCCACGATTTACGTCGGTTTTGTCTCATAACGGATTCCGTATTCCGTGGCTGAGTCGCATTCCGATGTGTTGTTTTGGAGGAACGCTCCAACCGTATGGTGATTTTATTGAGGCAGTCTCATCAGCGATTCGGCAAGATTCCTGAATGTTTCTCCGATACCGTCCGACCGCAACGCGCCCTCTTTGGTTAGGACTGCGGGCCGGCCTGCTTCGCCGGTTTCGCGCAGTTCAGGCTCCAATGGGAGTTGTGCGAGCAGTGGCACTTCATAGCCGAGGCTGTGGGTCAGCTGTTCGGATACGCGTGCGCCGCCACCTTCGCCGAAGATGCGTAGCTTCTCGCCTTTGTGCTCGTAGTAGCTCATGTTTTCCACGACGCCGCGAACTTTCATCGGCACCTGCAATGCCACCAGGCCGGATCGTACCGCGATGTCGGAGGCGGATGGCTGCGGTGTGGTGACCACCACCAGTTCGGCGTTCGGCAGTGCCTGCGCCACGGAAATCGCCATGTCGCCGGTGCCGGGCGCCAGGTCGAGCAGCAATACGTCCGGCTCGCCCCACCATACGTCGGATAGGAATTGTTCCAAGGAGCGTTGCAGTCTTGGACCACGCCATAGGATGGCTCTGTCCGCGCCGGCGAACATGCCGATGGAGATCAGTTTCACACCCCATGCGGTGACGGGCATGAGCATGCCGTTGAGGTTCGTGGGCTGTGATTGCACGCCGAATAGCCTGGGCAGCGAGAAACCGTAGATGTCGGCGTCGATGGCGGCGGTATCGTAGCCGAGCGCCGCGAATGTGGCTGCCAGATTGGCGGTGACAGACGATTTGCCCACGCCGCCTTTGCCGGAGGCGATGGCGAAGATGCGGGTTTTGATGCCGGGTTTGTTGAACGGGTTCTGTTTACGTTCCGCTTTGAGGCCGGCCACCAGCTGGGTGAGTTTGTCTTGGCTCATGGAGCCGACTTCGATGCTGGGAATCAACGTGGCATCGGGATAGGAGGCGACCGCGCCGTTGATCTGGTTGGTGATGGTCTGCGACAGCGGACAGCCTTCCACGGTCAGTTCGACCCGCACCCGTACGTCGTACGTGTTGGTTTCGCCTGCCACTGGCGTGGCGTCAATGGCTGCGATCATGCCCAAGTCGGTGACGGACCTGCCCAGTTCGGGGTCAATCACTTTGCTTAGCCGTTCGTAGATGCGCGCTTCGATGGTACGCTCGTCGCTCATGCTTCCTCCTTATGCCGCGTACCACAGTAGCGGTTCGCGGCACGGCTTGCCAGATGGTGTGGCGATTATTCAACTGTTCCTGTGTCGAGCAGCTGTTTGAATTGGTCTTCGTTGAGCATGGGGATGCCCAGTTCCTCGGCTTTTGCGGCTTTTGAGCCGGCATTCTCGCCTACGACGACCCAATCGGTTTTCTTGCTGACGGATCCTGCGGCTTTGCCTCCGCGCAGGACGATGGCCTCTTTGGCGGAATCGCGGGAGAATCCTTCCAACGAGCCGGTGACCACGACCGTTTTGCCTGCCAATGTCTGTGGTAGTCCGCTGGCTTGGGCTTGTCCGACTCCTACGCCGGCGGCCTTCCATGCGTCAAGCACGGCACCGCGCCAATTGCCCGGCTCACGGGCCGCGGTGAACCATGTGACTACGGATTCCGCAATTTCCGGACCAATACCGTCGATTTGGGACAATTCGTCCACGCTGGCATGTTCGATGGCATCCAACGTACCGAACGCACTGGCGATGGTGCGTGCGGTGGGCGGTCCGAGCCTGCGGATGGACAGGGCCACCAGAACGCGCCACAGGTCGGCATGGCGGGCTTTGTCCATTTCGTCGAGCATCTTGCGGGTGTTTTCCGCCGGACGAATGTACACCGGCTGCACGCTGGACGTGCCTCCACGGGATACCTTGATTTCCTCGCGGATCACCACGGCGTCATCCGGCACCACGTATTGCGGATATTCCGCGGTCTCGTCGATGTCGGCTTCCTTGCGTTTGCGGGCGGCGGTAGGCGCGGTCCAGAATGCGGGCACCTGATGCCATAATCCGGATCCGCCCACACGTTTGCGCACTTTCTTGATCTTGCCGTTTGACCCGACGGTCTCGTGGATTTCGATGATTGGGGCCTCGCGCCAGACGCGCACATCCTTGAGGTCTGCGGACGTCAACGAGAACAGCCCGGCCTCGCTGGACAGCACAGGTGTCTGCATGGGCGGCAGTTCCAGTCCCGCCACCGGCTCGTACGGTTCAGGCTCCTCACCGGGTTTCACCACGATTTCGGTGATGTTCGGCGCATACGTGTCGATGGAATCGGGCCTGTCCTCTTCGGGATTCGTCAGCGCAATGGCTGATTGGTCGCCCAGATGTTCGATATCGAACGCCTTGCGGGACGCCAGATTGATGATCCGCTCGGTCAGCTGCGCCGGGCAGGATTCCACGTTCGGGCAGCGTATATCTTTGTCTCCCTCTTTGGCGGGAGCGAGTTCCGCGCCGCAGCTCGGGCAACGCGTGGGCATCACGAACCGGCGGATCTGGCCCTCACGTCCCTTGCGCCGCTCCAGCACCGGACCGACGAGCTCGGGAATCACGTCTCCCGCCTTGCGCACCACCACGGTGTCGCCGATGAGCACGCCTTTGCGTTCCACTTCAAAGGGGTTGTGCAGCGTGGTACGGGATACTGTGGAACCGGCCACGTACACGGGTTTCAACACCGCCACCGGAGTCACACGTCCGGTGCGCCCCACCTGCACAGTGATGTCAAGCAGCTCGGTATTGACCTCTTCCGGTGGATATTTGTAGGCGATGGCCCAGCGCGGCGCCCGCGATGTGGCGCCAAGGGAACGCTGCAATCCCAAATCGTCGACCTTCACGACGATGCCGTCAAGCGCGTGTTCGATGTCGCCTCGGTGTTCGCCGTAATAGTCGATCATGTCGAGGATTTCCTTGAACGACGTGACCTCACGGTTGTGCGGAGAGACGGGCACACCCCATTTCTTATACAATTCGTAGGCTTCGGATTGGTCGTTGACCACATCATGGCCGTTGCCGGCGTGCCCCGCACCCCAACGCAGCGATCCGATGCCGTGCGCGTAGAAGCTCAGGCGACGGGTTGCGGTGATACGCGGATCCTTCTGTCTCAGACTACCTGCGGCCGCGTTACGGGGATTGGCGAATGGCGCACGACCGGCGTCCTCGTTCTCGGCGTTCAGCTTGTTGAAATCGTCCCATCGCATGAACACTTCGCCGCGGATCTCCACGAATTCGGGAATGTCTTCCTCCGGTCCGGCAAGGTTCTGCGGAATGGTGGAGATGGTGCGCACGTTGAGAGTGATGTCCTCGCCGGTCACGCCATCGCCTCTGGTCAGCCCCTGTTCAAGCACGCCGTTGCGGTAGATGAGGTTCAGCGCAAGACCGTCGATTTTCACCTCGCAGGTCATGGGCAGTGGCTTCGATTCGGGCCAGTCCAATCCCCTGAGCACGCCGTCGTACCATTCGCGCAGCTCCTCGATGGAGAACACGTCATCGAGGCTCATCATGCGCGATGGATGACGTACGGAAGCGAAGTCGTTGGAGAACGTGCCGCCCACGCGATGGGTCGGTGACTGCGGTGAGTCAAGTGATGGGAACTGCGCCTCAAGCGATTGCAGGCAGCGCAATCTTGCGTCATATGCCGCGTCGGATGAGACGGGGGCATCGTCGATATAGTATGCGATCTGGTCTGATTCCACCCATGCGGCCACGCGCGCCCACAGCCTGGCCGCGGCTTCGGCGCTCATCGAAGCCACATCAACCTTGTCGAGGCGCATGGCGTCGGCATCGGTCGGCTGCAACGCGGCAATCCAACGTTCGCTGCCCGGAGTCAGCGAAGCCAGCCCCTCATCGGCCACGACGGCCGCGGAACTACCGTCGCTCTCCGGCGCGTCGAAATCCCATGCCAACTGTTCGGAATCATCACGATTCGTCATTGTCACCGCTTTCCCATCATTTCCGCCATGCCGCGCGGATGTCCACGCCAGCACCGATTATCGCACAAATGTTCGACTGTTTTTGTTAGTTGTTCAGAGAGCGCAGGAACTGCACCTGCACCACGTCGGCACCGTCATGGTCTTCGTAATCCATGCGCATCGCGGCCACCGACAGGGTGCGTGCGGGCACGAACATGCCTTTGTCCACGCAGACGCGGGCCGCTTGGTGCATCAGGGGCGCGACCGGCGTGTTCGGCCATACCGGCAGTCCGGCGTCGGCGAGCACGTGGATGGCTTCCTGCACGTTGGTCGGCACCGAAATGCACTGCGATTGCGCTCTTCCGATCAGTTCCTGCAGTTCGCTTTCGAGCATGGCGATACGTCCGGGGGCGATCTCCTCGCTCATGATGTATGAGGCGGCGGCAAGGTCGAAGTGGTCGCACATCCATTCCGCATAGGCGAGGCGATAGTAGGCGAATGAGGCGTCTTCCCGGTCAAGCGCGACGTTCAGCGCGTTGAGGCATGCCGCACGTGCCGGATCCCAGTCCTCGGCACGCCCCAGCTGCACGGCGAGCTTGAGATGCGACAGCGGGTATGCGGGGGCGTAACGCACCATGGCGTTCAGATGCGGCAGCGCGGCATCGACGCCTTTGACTTGGGCGAGCAGGTCGGCAAGCTCCATATGCATGTAGAACAGGTTGTCGGGGATGAGCACCGTTCTTTCGCCTTCGGTGGCGAACATGCGGTTGTAGATGACGCGTTCCGCATATGAATTGAAGTACCGCGGCACGCCCGGATTTTCAGCGAAGATCCGGTCCATGCGTTCGAGTGTGGACTGGGCGGATTCGATGGCCCGCTCGACGTCTCCGGAGAACAGCATGTCTCGTGCCTTCAGACGTTCGTCATCGAGGGATTGTGCCAGTTCGAATGAGAAGTCGGGCGTGTCTTCGCCGTCGATCAGCGCGCTGGTGACCTGCGGCGCCAATTCGGTCAATTCCGGATCGGATATGGAATTGATGATGTCCATGGCCTGTTTGGCTTTGGCCACCGATTCGAGTCCGTCGCTTTGCGCAAGACGATGGAACTCCCCCACGGCGCGCTGCAACAGGTCGACACGCTGGATGGACAGGCCCATCATGTTCTCACAGCCGAACAACTGCGCCGTGCCGTCATCAAAACGAATGTCGGACAGTTCGGGTTCTTCTTGGCTTCCCGCCGGTGAGAATCGGCTGTCACGAAGGTCGAAGGCCGCATCGATGGGTTTGAGCGCGCCTTTGCCGTCCACGTCCATTTCGGCGTCGAACATGCGGTATGTGGCGGTTGGATGGGCCAATCCGTCAGTGTCGAGCCGCTTCAGGAACTCGTCGCGGGTGAAGGTGACGGTCACCAAGTTGCGTACGGTCGGGTTTTTGCGCAGCTGCGCCATCGGATCGTCGTCATCATCATCGAGGTAGGTGTCGTACTCCGTTTTGTCGCTGGCGTCGTCCCGCATGGAGGCGTCGTCATCGTCGGCGTGTCCGTCCGGTACCGCGAACGCCATTTCGTCGAAGTCGATGTTTTTCATCAGGTCTTCGAACTGGCCGTCCACCGTATCGTCTCCAGTGCCAACGCTATCCGAGCCAGCCGAATCGTCGGAATCGATTGATTCGGATGAGATATCGGTGGTTCTCGGAGTGACGGGCCGAGCCGGATCGCCATGGTAGTCGCCGTCCTTTGGAGCGGCTTTGGATCCGGATGGCCTCATGTCTCCGGTACGGATGCGTTCGAAGGCGCTTAACGCCTCGCTCATCAACTCGCTGATGGCGGAATCCTGTTCGGCTACGGCCTCTTCCAGACCAATCGAATCGATGTGCATCGACACGCGTTTGACATTCGGATCGGCTCCGAAGCTCAGCGCGGCCATCATGAGTCCGACGCGCAGATTGTAATCGACGCTCATACGCGTGCGTTCGACGTCGGTCAGGTCGATCCACGCGCGGCGCGATACGTCGTATCGGGTGAACGGCATCATGGACACTCCAGCAGAAGTGAAGCCGATTGCGACTTCGCCGTCGCTGAGGTCGCACCGGAAGTCAACGTCGAAACGGTATGGCAGGCGCAGGCTGCGCAGCAGACGGGACATGGTCTGCCGGTACACCCATTCGGAACCTCCGTCGGCGCCGGAATCGCCTTCCAACACGTTGTCCTTGGTTGATTCGGCGACTTCACGCCGGAAGTCGGCCGCGATATCCGCCAGTCGGCTGGCGGCCTGGATGCCGTCTTCCCGGTTCGGGTCGAGGATCGCGCCGAACCGGTCGTCCGGTTTCAACGCGATCAGCGCCGGATTCTCCAGCAGGGCGAAGTCGATCTGCGCGGCTTCGGCACGCGTCACCGTGTTCTCCGTGGGGAGAGCGCCGATGCGTGCGTTACGTTCCAGCCATGAGCTGACGGCGGCGAAGCGGTTGAGGTTGCCCTCGATGTTGAGGGCGCACAGCACTGCCGAGAACGGCAGGGAGGAATCCCATGCGAAGAAGTAGCATCCGGAATAGCTGGATGTGTACAGGCGCAGCGGTTCCGCTCCGTGCACAGCTTCGAGCCCTTGATCGGTATCGAGCGCGTGGGCTTCGCGCATCAGATCGGCGAAGTAGTCTTCCAGGCCGGAGGCGCGCATGCCATGCGACCGGGCGCTCATGGTGTCTCTGATGGACCGTCGGATGGCGCCTATGGGCGCTTCGCGGTTGAGCCTGCGGAAAATGTTGCCGGAACCGAAGCCGACGAGCAGGCCGTTCATCTGTGGAAGCATGTAGGCGGCGAAGAAGGCGATGGTGATGGCGTCCCGATATTCGAGGTCGAACCGCATATTCGCTGGCAGGTTGGCGCGCATTTGCTCAAGCGTGTAACGGCTGCCGGTTTTGAGCCATGAGGCGAGCCACATCATGCGACCGCCCAGCATGCGTCCCACGACGCCGCCTTGCGTGGCGCGCACCGTTTTCGGATTGCGGCTGGCCGCATGGCCGAGTCTTGGACCGTCCGCCAACGTAAGGGTTTCCTCTTTGACGAAGACGAACCGCGGTTCGAGTTCCTGCGTGTCCATGTCCGGATCGGTGCCGGCGAAGACACGCGCTTTGCCGTCCGCGAGCGCGATTTGGGCGAAGTGGTCGCTGTCGGTGAACAATCCGATGGAGAAGGCATGGCCGTGGGTCTGCGGCAGTTGGGCCCATCCGAGGCGGAATCCTCCGGGCACGCCTTCGAATCCGTCGATGATGTGTCGTTTGATGAGCGGATTAAGCCGGATGGCGTTGCGGGTCAGTTCGTCGACGATGTCGTCGGGCTTGTCAAGCGCCTTGCCGAAGGGGTTGGCGTGGATGTGGCGCGGCGTGGCCTGGTTGACGAGTCGCCGCACATTTTGTCTGACGCGTTCGAGCATGGTCCGGTTATGTTCCGGTTGGCTGGCCGGGTCTGATGGTGTGCGGTGAGACATGTGTGCCATTCTTTCAATCCAATGCGACATGAAGCTATTAGAATAATGACGTGACTTTTTCGAAGCAGCGTTTTCAGGCACGTCGTCGTATGTGCGCAGCCATTGTAGTCGCTTTCGCGGTGATGGTGGCGGTCGAGTGCGTGTTGTGCAATATGCCGTTTTGGCGTTCCTTGACCGCATCGGGTGATTCCGCCGCCGCGTACAACGTGCTGGGCCCTGGGCTCGAACGTACTGACGAGGGGTTGTTGAAGGTCACCGATCCGACGCAGGCATATATGCAGGTCGATGCGGATGGCTCGTCGGAATATGTTCGTATGGACCCGGTGTCTTCGAAGGCGTTGGATAAGGCAGCCAGACAATCGGAGCAGGTGTTGCGCACGGTTCGTGTCCGTCCTGATGTCAATCGCAGGGCCGGTACGGTCAGTTCGGTGTCGGTGTCTTCGCCGCGTTCGCTGTATGTGCATGCGGCGGCTGCAGGTGGTTCGGTGTGCGTGCGGATTGTCGAGCCGAAGGGTTCGCTGATTCCGTTTGATGCGGTGCGTGCGAATGTGCGTGTACCGTTCGCGTTGAATCCGTTGCGTATCGGCGTGATGGTGGCCGTGTTGGCGATGGTACTGGTGTGGAGGCCTGGTTCGCGGTTGTGGCGGATGCCGTTGGATACGACGAGTGTGAGGCAGCGTGCGTGGCTGGGGGCGCTGCTGGCGGTGCCTGTTGTGGTCACTTGTGCCGTTGTGGTGTGGCAGCTGGTGGAGGCGGCTCCGTTGAGCTTCCATACGAAAGGCACGTACACGTATGATTTCGACCAGTACGATTACGTGGCAAGGGCGCTGCTTGATGGTCACGCGTGGTTGGATTTGGATGTGCCGGATGCGTTGCGTGACGCGGCGGATCCGTATGATGTGGCCACCCGGCAGCGGTTGCTTGCCGATGGCGTAAGCCCAGTGTATTGGGATTACGCGTTCTATCAGGGGCACTGGTATTCGTATTTCGGTGTGGTTCCCGCGTTGTTGTTGTTCCTGCCGTATCGGGCGGTCACATCGTTGTTCGTCGATGGCGGGCTGATGATGCCCTGCGGTGCGGCCGTGCCGCTGCTGATGCTTGGTTTTCTGGTATTCGGATGTCTGCTGGTGATTCGTGTGATATCCCGAATTCGTCCGAATGCGCCGTTGGCTGCGGTCAGTATGCTGTGCGTGTTCATGCTGTTGGCTTCCAATGGTTTGTATCTGTGGTATCGGACGAATTTCTATTCGGTGCCGATCGCCGCCTCCCTGTTTCTGAGCGTGTTGGGATTGTGGCTGTGGTTGGGCGCCGCCAAGCGGGTGCCGGTGTCAGGCGATCGGATTCGTGAGGTTGATGGCACGCAGTCGTTGTCGTTGCCCCATCTGGCTGCAGGCTCGATGTGCATTGCGGCCAATCTGGGGTGCCGTCCGCAGTTCATTCTCGTGGCGTTGCTGGCTTTCGTAATATTCTGGCCGCAGATTCAGTCGATTTTCCGTCACGCCTCCAATGATTCCTCCCTTCCCCATATGTCGGTCTGGCGTCTGATGCGCGCGCCGTTGGCCGCATTGCTTCCCGCGTTGATTGTGATCGTTCCTCTGCTGGCGTACAACGTGGTCCGGTTCGGATCACCGCTCGACTTCGGCACCTCATATCAGATGACGGTCACGGATATGACCAGTTATCGGCAGCCATTGTCGAATCTTGCGCTGACCGTCGCATATTACCTGTTCCTGCCGTTGCGGTTCACGGATGCGTTTCCGTTCCTCGCCGTCAATCCGGCGCCTCTTCCCACTTGGGGATTTACCGAGGCAATGCCTGGCGGCTTATTCACGATAGCTCCGTTGACGTTGGCCGCGCTGGCCTGCCCGTTCCTCTACCGGCGTATGCGCAAGGCCGGGCGCACGAACACATGGCTGTTGTTGACATCCAGCCTGGCATTGGGATTGCTGCTTGTGGTGATTGACTCCCGCATGGCTGGTTTGGGATGGCGGTACATCGCCGATTTCGGATGGCTGTTTGCCTTGGCCGCGTTGCCTTCGTTGCTGATCGTACTTGATTGCGGCAAGCCGCGTCTGCGTTGGGTATGTCGTGCCGGATTCCTCGCGCTGCTGCTGTTCACGCTGGTTGTCGCGCTGATGTCGTTGTTCCTGCCCGGGCGTGACGATGAGATGTTGCGCAACAATCCCGCCCTCTATCTCGACGTGCAGTCCTGGTTCATGTTGGGTTGACGTCCGACATAAGCTACATCCAGTAAAAATTCAGGTTTCTTTCCTGATTCATATAGCAGTTTTTCCGGTTTGCTCTGAGTTTCATCGGCAATCATAGTGATTGTCATCATTGTTGCTTTGAGTTATGTTCCGGGGGTCGCCGACCATGAAACCGCTTTCGCCGCCACGCAACCATCCTCAGGCCGCACGTCGGATGCCAAAGGCGACATCGTGCTG
>OFME01001309.1_pt1 | contig 14424 bp, 13 predicted proteins | sample 1541381 | NCBI WGS metagenome assembly OFME01 (sample SAMN04209243, study PRJEB22552) | human gut metagenome | biome: gut; material: feces | host: Homo sapiens | place: USA: Oklahoma
GCAGAGCACATCGAGCGCGTCCGCGTACAGCGCCCGGTTCGGGGACGCGAGCGGCGAGAACAGCTCGTCCGGCACGGCTTCAAAAAATTTCATAAACGGTATCCTCCTGCGGAAGGAGCCCTTCCGCTCGTTTTTCGTCTGATACAATTATACGGTTTCCGCGCAGATTTTACAATGTGCAGCTTGTCGGAAAAGTCCCTTTCCACGCAAAGGCAGTCCGGTCTCCACCGCCAGGGCGCACAGGGACGAGGTCGCGCTGTACGATATCCTGCTGAGCTGCCGCAGAGCGCCCTCGGCGGGCGCATCAGAAAAACGAAAGCGGCCCGCCGTCCGCGTTTTGCAGACAGCAGGCCGTTTCCGGAGGAGCATCCGCGTCAAAGTCCGGCCTCGGAGGCCGCGAGCGCGTCCATCTCCTCCTGAAGATAACGGAAGAACAGCGCAGCGTGATAGCCGTCCGCAACGGCGTGCGCGATCGACAGCGCGACCGGCATTCTGACCGCGCCGCCGCTCTCCTCATATCTTCCCATCACGATAATGGGAAAGAAGGCCGGTTCGCTGCTGCCCGTCACGCGGCTGCCGCAGCCGGTGAACGAGACCCATGGCGTGCAGGACACGCAGTAGAAGTTCGCCGGCTGACCCGGCTTCGCCTTGATGCCGTGATTGCCGCCGAAGGTCTGCATATCCGCCGTGACCGCGCGGTAGAACGTGCCGAAATCGTCGGAGAAATCCGTCCAGCAGTCGGAAAACGTGCAGTCATCCGCGTGAAAGATCGTGTAGTTGGGAACGACCCGGTCCCAGACGCACAGCTCGCCGTCCGCATTCCGGAACATGCGGAAATTCTCGATGCGGCCGAGCGTCCGGGTGACGCAGTAGATCGCCGCAGGGTAAAAGCGGTATCCGTTCGCGCGGCAGAAACCGAGCAGATTTTTCACGTTTACGGGTGCGGTCATATTGAATTCGACCTTGAGCGTCTGACTGTAATAGCGGTAGTGCTCACGGCGCGGCCAGGTTGCCATGTCGATTTTTGTGTAGTGCTCCATTTTCGGCTGTATCTCCTTTTGTACTGCGGCAGATCGGATGGATATTATACTCTCATCATACCGCAAACACGCGGAAACGCAAGCGTTTTTTGCGGCGGATCTCCCGAAGGACAGAAAAACGCCGTTTCCCGGCTGTCTCCTGCGCAATGTGGAGAACGATTGAAAAAGGGCGCACTGTCGTGCTATAATAACAGCAGAATATCCCGAAGGAGGAAGTTTGATGATTGAGGTAAATGCGATGGGCGAGGCATGCCCGATCCCGGTCGTAAAAACACTGCACGCACTGCAGGAGCTGAACGGCGCCGGCACGGTGCAGACGCTCGTGGACAACGAGATCGCGGTGCAGAATCTGACGCGCCTTGCGGAGAGCAAGGGCTGCGCCATCCGGACCGAAAAGCGCGGCGAAAAGGAGTTCTGCGTGACCATCACGACCGAGGGCGCGGTCGCGGAGAGCGGAGACGAGGAAATTTCCTGCACCGTACCGGCCGCGCAGAAAAAGACCGTCGTTGTCATTTCCGCCGACCACATGGGCGAGGGCGACGACGAGCTGGGCCGCATCCTGCTCAAGGGCTTCCTGTTCGCGCTCACCCAGCAGGAAAAGCTGCCGTCGACCCTCCTGTTCTACAACGGCGGAGCGCGCGTTACCTGCGAGGGCTCGCCGTCGCTCGAGGATCTGAAAAATCTCGCCGCGCTCGGCGTCGAGATCCTGACCTGCGGCACCTGCCTGAGCCACTACGGCCTGACCGACCGGCTTCAGGTCGGCGGCGTTACCAACATGTACGTTATCACCGAAAAGCAGATGCAGGCCGATCTGGTCCTTCGTCCGTGATGCGGCGCAGAAGGCCGGTGCTCGTGATCGCGTTTTCCTCGACCGAGCAGGCGCTTGCCGCAGAGGCGCTGTTTACGAACAGCGGCCTGCCCGGGCGCATGATCCCCATCCCGTCGCAGGTCAGCGCCGGCTGCGGTCTCGCATGGAAGGCGGAGGTCGACGAAAGGCCGCAGCTCCTTGCGGCTCTGGCGCAGGCAGGCTGCGGCTACGAAACGGACGCGGTCGTCCAAATGTACGGCTGACAAATGGAGACAGACATGATCTATCTGGATAATGCGGCGACAACGCTGCACAAGCCGCCGGAGGTTGCCGAGGCGGTGAAAAACGCGATACTGACCGCCGGGAATGCCGCGCGGGGCGCGCACGGCGCGTCGCTGTCTGCGTCGCGCATGGTATTCGAGACGCGGAGCAGACTGGCGGAGCTGTTCGGCTGTCCGCGCGCGGACCATGTCGTTTTCACGGCAAACTCGACTGAGGCGCTGAATATCGCGGTCTACGGACTGATTTCGGCGGGCGATCACGTCATTTCGACCGATCTCGAGCATAATTCCGTGCTGCGCCCGCTGTACGATATGCAGACGCGCGGTGCGGCGGTCGATTTTGTTCGCGCGGATCGCCGCGGAAACATCCGATACGAGGACATGGAGGCGCTGTTCCGCCCGAACACAAAGGCGGTCGTCTGCACCCACGCCTCCAATCTGACCGGAAATATGCTCGATATTGCCCAGATCGGCGCGATGGCGCACGCGCACGGCGCGCTTCTGGTGATCGACGCCTCGCAGACCGCCGGGGCGGCGCCGATCGATATGCAGAAAATGGGCATTGATGTGCTCTGCTTTACCGGCCACAAGGGTCTGATGGGGCCGCAGGGCACCGGCGGCCTATGCATCCGGCCGGGCGTGAAGCTGCGGCCGCTGCTGCGCGGCGGCACGGGCGTGCACTCCTACGACCGGGAACAGCCGAAGGAATATCCGGCGCGGCTCGAAGCCGGAACGCTCAACGGTCACGGCCTTGCCGGACTGCACGCGGCGCTCGATTTTATCCTGCGGCAGGGCGCGGAGTCCATCGGCGCACGGGAGCGGCAGCTGATGCGCCGGTTTTACGAGGGCGTTCGCAGCATTCCCGGCGTGACGGTCTACGGCGACTTCACCGCGCCGGAGCGCGCTGCGATCGTGACGCTCAACATCCGGGATTACGACTCGGCCGAGATCGCGGATATTCTGGCCGAGGACTACGGCATCGCGACACGGGCCGGAGCGCACTGTGCGCCGCGTATGCACGAGGCGCTCGGCACGGTACAGCAGGGCGCGGTGCGGTTCAGCTTTTCCTTTTTTAATACGGAGGAGGAAGCGGACGCCGCCGTTTCCGCCGTCCGGGAGCTTGCCGAGGAATAAAGCGCAAACCGTGGGCGTGCACCTCGGTTTTCGAACGTCCGTGTTCTGCAAAGGCAAAACACGGATTGTCGGAAGAACGAAGTTTGTCGACAATCTCAAAGCCCCCGTTCTCGTGAACGGGGGCTTTGCTGTATCAAACAGAAAAGTGAACTATGCTCCGGTTTCTGTTTTCCTTATCGATCCGCGCAGACAGAATGCAGATCATCCCGAATATGAGATTATCTGTTTTTCCGGGCGTGGCCGATCAGGTAGCAGACAGCGGCTACGATCATGCCGTTGATGGAGGCGATGCCCCAGGACACAACATTTGCAACCACGGCGCCCAGGATGACGCCTGCGACCGCATACCAGTTGACCGTCTCGGTGACTTCGACGTCCCGGTACTTCTCGCGGTCCATGAAGAAGCTCATGACGAGGATGATGCCGACCGGAGGCAGCGTGCAGTTCAGAATATTCAGCCAGCCGCAGAAGTTCCAGTACAGCCAGACGGCGAGCGCCGTGCCGACGATGCCGGAGATGAGGACCATCGGCTTTTTCTTCTGACCGAAGATATTCGCGAGACCCAGACCGGCCGAGTAGAGCGCGTTGTCGTTGGTCGTCCAGATATTGAGGCCGAGCACCAGAATAGCCAGATAGAACAGACCGAGGTTGATCATGACCTCGAAAATGTCGTTGCCGCCGACGTAGACCGAGGAGATCGCGCCGAAGAAGAACATCAGCGAGTTGCCGATGAAGAAGGCGATGACGGTCGTGATGGCGCCGATCCTGCCATTTCGCGCAAAACGGGAGAAATTCGGGGTCGCCGTGCCGCCGGAGACAAACGAGCCGATGACCAGACCCGCGCCGCCGATGACGGTCAGCGTGCCGCTGGATTTCGCGAACTAGTCGATAATCGTGCCGTCGCCGCGCGAGACCGCCATGACCATGGCGATCGTGCCGAGAATGGCGACGAGCGGAACCGCGATGTAGCTGATGAGTGTCAGCGACTTGATGCCGAAGTACGCCGAAGCGGTCATGCACGCGCCGGCGATGATGACGAGCGCCCATTCCGCCGCGGTGCTGCCGCCGAGCAGCTCGTTTGCGACCGGAATGGCGAACATGGCGATGCCGACGCCGAACCAGCCGATCTGTGTGAAGGAGATCATCGCCGAGGGCAGATACGAGCCCTTGCTGCCGAAGGCCTTGCGCGCGAGCAGGTCAAGGCTCATGCCGGTCTCCGCGCCGACGTAGCCGAGCAGGCCGGTGTACAGGCTGAGGATGAGGCCGCCGATGATGAGCGAGACGAGGAAGCCGCCGAAATCCAGACCGTCGGCCAGCTCCTGACCGACCCACATGCTCGCCGAGAAAAAGGTGAAGCCGAGCATGATCATGAACATGGTCACGATGCCGCGGCGCGCGTACTGCGGCACCGCCGCCTCCGCAAAGTCGATATCTACCGTCGTTTGTTCTTTTTTCATTGATTACCGTCCAATCTTTTGCTGTGAATCTGTTACAGGATGTACTTTTTGAGCGTCGAGGTGAACTCCTCGATTCGCTGAAGGGCGATCTGCTCGAGCGAGATGCCGCGCAGGCTCTCGACGAAGCCGCGCTCCTGCTGATACAGCCAGCGCGTCAGCTTTTCATCGAGTTTTCCGTAGTGGCAGTCCCTGACCCAGTCCTCGTAGGAGATCGGCAGAGCGTGACCGAGCTTTTCCTCGAGCAGCGCCTGCTTGTCGATCTTATCCGCACGCTCGAGAATGCCGTTCCAGAATTCGAGCACCTCGTCGATGTGCTCATGGATCTCGTAGCGGCGCGCGCCGCCGTCATAGATCGTGCACTTTTCGAACAGCGGGTTCTGCATGGAAAGTGTCTCGCGGCGGAACGCCGGGGCGATGATGCCGCCCTTCCAGTAGAAGTCGATGAGCGCGCGGTTGATGCCGGAAACGCCCTTGTCGCCTTCCTCGTAGCAGCTGAAAACGCCCTCGTAGTACACGGTGATGAAGCCCTCAAAGTCCGGCCAGTAGGTGCGGATCTCGCGGGTCAGTTTTTCGAGGATCTCGATGCCCTGCGTGCCGCCGATGGTGAACAGCACGATGTTGCGCAGCTGCGCGCCCTGTCTGCGGTAGTAGTCGGTGACGTAGCGCAGGCACTGCACGAGTGTTTCGCCCGAGGCGATGATGTCGCCGATCATGAGCGTGCTGTTGGGCACCATGGTCAGCTTGCAGTATTTGATGTCGAGCGACATCTCGTCGTTCTCGCCGAACACGCGCTCGCTGGACATGAAGCTGATGTCGTGCACGCGGATGTGCTCCTTGTAGCAGCTCTCCTCGAGCGGATAGTTGAGCGCGCCGCGCAGGATGGAGAGAATGTTGGCGGACGTAATCTTCTTCTGCTCCTTGAGGTAGTACATCATCTGCGAGGTCGCGGTGACGAGCGAGGCATAGACCTCGTAGCCGACGACCTCGGGATGGTTCATCAGCTTGCGCGTCTCCGCCTCGGAAACGATGTAGTACTCGTTGAGAAAGCTGCCGCCCTCGAGGCGGTAGCAGTCCACGCCCTGGTCGCAGAATTCCGGGACAATGTGGACGTCGTTCCAGTTTTCGATCATTTCATTTTCCTCCCACAAAAAAGGACCGGCTGCCGTTTTGGGGCAGGGGGTCCTTGGTCATACAGGTCTGTTCGGGGAAACGGGCGGGTGTCCGCATGATGTGTATTCGTGCCGCATATCCGTGCGCCTCCCTTTTTTCGACTACTTTATTATACGGGACAGAGCGTGCTGTTGTCAATAATGGGAGTGTATTATATCTATCGTAAAGAGAAGAAGCCCCCGACGGGCATCGAAATACGATAATCCGCCGGGGGGCAGCTGGTGATTAAGCCCTCAGATTGCCGTCCTTGTCAACGGTGAAGGTAAGGGTTTTATTGTCGCTGGTGGTAATGGTGATTGTGGTATCAGAAGTATCGGAGAAACCGTTTGCCGCAAGATTCAGTCTGTCGAATGCAGTAGCAGTCCAGCCTTCTGCAACACTGAGAGAGAAAGTATTATCCTCAGTCGCATTGCTTACCTTGGTATAGGTTTCAGAACCAACAGTGACGGAAGCAATGCTGTTCAGGACATTGGTCAGCTCCGTACCACTTGGATTGCTGAATTTAATCTGATAGTATTTTCCGAATAAGGAGTCCTGTAACGTGCAGGACTCTACGGCAGCATCCAGAGGCGATTCGCTATCGGAATTACCGCCGCTCGTTCCGTTGTTTTTAAGAGATACGGTTGGATCGGAGAAATAACTAGCCTGTTCGGCAATAAGAGTCAGAGTACCGTTGTTTTCTGTGGAGAGAACGATTTCGAAAGGATAATTAGCTAACGAAGACCAGAGCAAAGCAATACTGCCATTCTCAGAATTAATGAGGTAGTTGCCAGTGCTCATATCGTCGACAGAGGTAACGGTCTTGTAGGATTGTCCGCTTACGGTGATGCCAGATACCTTGCTGACCCATACCTTGTCAGACTCTTTGAAAACAAGCGAATAATAAGTGTTTCCGGACAAATTGGAGAGTTTTTCTAATGTCGGTGCAGTCGTCGGTACCTTTACCTCTCCCTCGCTCGGCTTTTCCGGCTTAGTCGGCTCAGTCGGTTCGGTCGTTTTTTCCTTCGTGACGGTGATTTTCTTGTCCTCGTAGCCGTCTGCGGAAATGACAACGGTGTTCTCGCCGTCCTTGAAAGCGCCGCCGCCGAGAACCAGCTCATAGCCGCCGTAAGTACCGGTTTTCAGCTCGTAATCGGTCGAAGTTTTGCTCGGAGCAGCAAAGGAAAAATCAGCAATCTTATCATACTGAGTACCCTGAACAGAAATCGTCTGGACTTTAGACTTCCACTCATTAATCTGCCTGTCCGTGGTCGTGTTGTTTGCTTCGTCCTTTACGCCCTGAATAGAGACGGTAAATACGCCGTCCTTCTCGCTCGAGGTTACTTTCATCTCCGGCACAGCCTTAACCTCAACCGTGCCGTCCATCGTAAACGCTGCTGTCAGCGCATCGTCATAATACTCTGCTGCAATCTTTACGGTGTAGCTGCCCGGCTTGACGTTGTGCAGGGTAAGGCTCTTGTTATCCTCCGCGACCACGTAGTAAACCTCGTCGCTGCCCCCAACGCCCTTACCGTAAACCGTATCTTCGCCGAGCTTTACGGATGTCAGATTTTTCAGAAAATCGCCATTCGAGCCGTTGACGGTCAGGGTAACGGTCTGCGCGTCCTTATTGACATCTGCCGAGAGCGAGAGATTTTCCTCGTTCACCTTGCCGTAAGTAAACTCGACCGTCTGCGTCTTATATCCGTTCGATACGATCTTGAGTGCGTTCTCGCCGACATGCAGCAGGTCCTTGCTGAGGGTAATCGTATTGTCCTTGATGGAGTAATACTTCTCGTCCAGCTCGCGCCAGTCGCCGTTCAGATAAAGCGCGGAGATTTTGCCGAGGTAGTCCGTGCCGTTTTCGAAGGTCAGCACAGCGTCACTGCCCTGCTGATTGCCGGAAACGGTCGGCACGACATAATCCAGTCGGCCGGATACGGCGCTGTCCTGAATGTCGCCGAGCAGGCCGTCCTCAAGGACTGCCTTTGTGGCGTGCGGCGGGTAAACGCCTGCCTTAGCGGTCTTGATGAACTCGGAGAACGGAACCCAGAGCGCCTTGTTCGTCGCGTCGATGTAGTCCGTGCCGTCATAATACATGGTATCGCCCTTGTTGAATACCGAGTCGAGCGTAGATGCGCTGTAATTCCAGTATTCGAGGACGGCGGCGGAGTCCGCGGTATCGCGGCCGAGCTTGTTCAGCACGCAGGCATTCGCGACAAGGTCGCTGTCGAACAGGAAATCGGTCGAGACGGCGTAGCCGCCCGAGCTGTCGCTGCTGCCGCTGCCCGAGGAAGTGCTGCCGGTTGCGCGGCTGACGGCGTCATAGGTGACGGCCTTGAGCTGAGCGGGCTGCGCGCCCTCCTTGACGTTGAAGGTGCAGGAGAAGGTCTTAAAGCCGTTCGCCTGAATGGTCAGCGTGTACTCGCCCTGATACTTCAGATGGTCGCTCGCGCCGCTTTCAGCATTGGTGTCGTTGTACAGCACGAACAGATCCTGACTGAACAGGTAGTAGTCGGTGATTTTCTCAAGCGCGGTGGTTTTTCCGGTCGGGTCGGTCAGCGTGACCTTTTCGATCGGGTCGGTGATGCCGTAGACCAGATTGCTGACAGCAAAATGCAGGTTCTTGCCCGATTCTGGATTTTCCTTGATCTTGAGGGTCGGCGCGTCATGGTTCTGCACGTGGATGGACGCGAGTGCGGAGGACTTGACGCCCTGTGCGTTCGCGGAGGTCACGCGGACGAAATAGCGGCCGTTCGAGCGGAAATTGCTCTGACCGAACGGAATGGTCAGCGTCGCGACCGTATTGCCATGGTGATCGTCAAAGCCCTTGGTGAACTGAAGGTTGCGGTTCCAGGTGTTCTTTTCCTGATCGTATGCGACCAGCTGCACCGCGCCTTCCGTGTTATCCTCGTTGAAGGCCGCAATGCTGTCGAACCACGCCTTTTCTTCCGCGGTATTGTAGTTGAACATGATAACCACGCTGCCCTCGCCCTTCTCGTCCAGAACGAGCGACTCGGAATAGCTCGGGTGCTCGTTTCGGACAGCAGAGGTGCCGAAGGTCGTCTTGGCGGGCAGGACGCGGACGCTGCCTGCGTCGTCGTAGTTGGTCAGGTAATAATCCCACATGGCGAGCGAGCCGTGCTTGATGAAGTAGTCCGGCAGGTAGTCCTCGCCGGTGTAGACGGCGTTCGCCTGCGCTGTGCCGAGAGAGATCGTCTGGGTCCTGCCGCCGGAGGTCAGCGTGACCGAGCCCGGATTTGCCGTCAGCGGCAGCTTGGAGACCGCGCCGTCATCCGTTACCTTGGAGACCGCCGCCGTCACATCCGCACCGTCGACCGTTACAGTGGTAGCGTCCGCCTTGAAGCCGTCCTTGAACGAAAGCGCAAGGTAAGCGCCTGCATCGGTGGTAACGACCTTGGCGTCCGCGATCTCGGCGTTCACGTTCTGGTCGTTATTCGAAGAACTGCCGCCGCCATTGGACGAGCCGCCATTCGAGGAACCGCCCGAAGACGAACCGCCGCCGGAGGATGCGCCGCCGGAGGACGAGCCGCCCGAAGTCTGGGAAACCGTCTCGGTCTTGCCTGCCGCAACGGTCTTGCCGCCTGCCTGCACGCCGGAAACGTCCTCGGACGCCGAAACGCGGGTGCCGGAGGTGGAAACGCTCACGTTATCGGCGTTCGCCCTGACCTCACCGACCCTGCCGGCGCCGGTGATCTTCGCGTTCTCTGCGTTTACCGTGATGGAGCCGACAGACGCGCCGCTCTGCACGGTAACGGCAGCCGCGCCGGCGACCGTGATGCTGTCCGCCGTGCCTGCGATCGAAACATCGCTGTGCACAATGATGCCCTTGCCGGCGCTCGTGTTCCCGAAGGTCACGCCGTCCGCGCCGCCGCGGATCAGGATGCGTCCGGTGACGGTGACGTTCGTCAGGTCAGCCTGTGCTGCGCCGTCTGCGAGGATGAGGTCGCCTTTGATGGTCTTGCCGGCGAGAGACGCGCCGCTGCTGCGCACGATGACGTTGCCGTCTACGGTATCGGAGAACAGGAACACATCCTGCGTGGCGATGCCGACGGAGCCGCGCAGCTTTTTGAGATCATACATACCGACAGGCGTGCCGTCCACGGAGACGGTACCGCCGGATACATCCGAAAAGCGCGGGATAAGGCTGATAAGCGACGTTTTGCCGCAGCCGGTTGGTCCCATGATGGCGATGGTCTCGCCGGGTTTGATGTCAAGATTGATGTCGTGCAGAACCTCTGTGCCGTTGCGCTTTAAGGTTACGTGGTCAAACTTCACGGCGCCCTGCACGCGGCCTTCCTTCTTCACGGCATCCTGGCGCGTGACGATGGTGGAGCGCGCGTAGTAGAGCTCGACAATCTTCGACGCAGAGGCAAAGAAACGCTGCAGGTCGTTGATGAGCATGCCGAGCGTGCTCATCGGGTTCGTCAGCGTCCAGCACAGCGAGTTAAAGAGTGCAAACGTGCCGATTGAAATGCGGCCCATGATGAGGAACGAGCCGCCGACGAGCAGAACGGCGATGGAAAGCGACTGCGAAAAGCCGTCGATATACGGCGAGAATTTGAACCACAGCAGCGACGCTTTGAGGTTCGCTTTGCGGTAATCCTCGTTTTTCTTATCAAACTGCTCGATCTCGTAGTCTTCGCGAGCAAAGGCTTTAACGACACGGTTGCCGGCAATGTTCTCCTGCGCGGCGGTGTTCATGCGCGAAAGGCGCTCGCGCAGGTCGACATACAGCGGATGCACCTGTTTTGCGAAAACCTTCGTCAGGATGAAAATAATCGGCGTTACGGCCAGCATGGCAAGCGCGAACAGCCAGTCCACACAAAGGAATGTAATGGATGTGGTGAGAAACAGCACCACGCAGTCGATGATCATGCGGATGACATAGCACGTAGTGTGGCGCACCATATCAAGGTCGCCGGTCAGGCGGGTCATTAGATCGCCGGTGCGGTTCTTTGAGAAGAATGAGCTATCCTGCGCCTGCATGTTTGCGTACAGATCGCGGCGCAGCTTAAAGAGCAGCTTCTGCGAGCACGTCTCATACGTCATGACCGAAAGATAGTTAAAGCACATTCTGAACATCGTGAAACCGATCAGAATGGAGACGAGCACAACGAGCCGATGCCAAAGCTCCGGCGTAGTGCCCTGCCCCTCTTTTACCGGCGTAAATACGGTGTCCATGATCTGCGCGGTCAAAACCGAGTTGACCAGCGCCATCATAGAAAGAACCGCGGTAGAGCACAGCGCGAAAACATATCGCTTTCGGCAGCCTTCCAGGTTTTTCCAAACCCATTTCAGCTGAAACATAGCGTTCCCTTTCCTTTCAATGCATATCCTGCTTTCTTTGTACCCTTGGTACAGTTGTACCTTTGGTACAGTCCGCACCGCACGTGCGGTTTCCTCCTCAGGCGCATGGAATATTTACACAGAAACACTTCATACGCTTGTTTAAACTATTATAACTGTATTCTGTTAAAATGGAACCCTTTTTCGCGATTTTCTCTCCGTGAGAACAAACAAACTTTGGTTGAGATTTTTAGGCAATAAAACAACCCCGCAAATCGGACTTTTCATCCGTTTGCGGGGCATGCTCTATATGCTTTTATTATATATAGTATACGTACTTTTGTAATTTAGATTTCAAAGACCGTGTAGGCGTACTCGGCTTCTTCGCCGGGCTGCAAAGTGCGCATGCCGTGCTTCTTTTCAAACACGTCGTCCTCCTGTACGGCGGTGGCGCAGCCGGTCCACGGCTCCAGCGCAACATACGGGCCGTCGTTTGCGGCAGACCAGATACCGAGCATCGGGAAGCCGGAAAACTCCATCATCACACCGCGGCCGGACTGGCGGCTTTTGAGCGAAACGCAGGTGGAGTTGAGGTTCTCGAACACGAGCGCGTCCTTATAGAACAGGCTGTGCTGCAGCGGGATGGTATCCGTATCGTCAAGCTCGAAGTTCGTCTTCTCAAAATCGATCAGGCAGCTTTCCATATCGAGCGTCGGACATTTCTGGTCTTCCTTTTCCTCGAACACGATGTCGTAATCTTCAAAAACTTCATCGGACTGAATCGGGATATTAAAGCCCGGGTGACCGCCGATGCAGAACGGCATGGGCTTCGTATCGGCATTTTTAACGGTAAATTTCGTCGTGATGCTGCTGCCGGTGAGGTAATAGGAGACCGTCAGCACAAAATCGAACGGGTACTGCTTTTTCGTCTCCTCGTTCGCCGTAAGCTGCAGGGTGACGTAGTCCTCTCCCTGCTCTGTGACGGTGAATTCCTCGTGGCGCGCGACGCCGTGGCGCTTCATCTCGTACCACTCGCCGTTGATGCATGTGCGGTTATCGCGCAGCGCGCCGACGATAGGAAACAAAACCGGCGCGTGGCCGCCCCAATATGTTTTATCACCCTGCCAAATGTGCTCAAAGCCGTCATCGCCCATAAAGGAGACGAGCTCGGCGCCGAGCGTATCAATGGCAGCAGTTTCGTTTTCGTTTTTTATGTGGATCAGCATAATTCGTCCTTTCAAATCGCGGCGCTTTTGCGCCCTGTCTTTTTGCATGCACATAACCTGATTTTCAATCAACAGTATTATAACAAACAAAACCGCTTGAAGCAAGAGCGAAAGCCTGCTATAATTGAGAAAACACCGAAGAAATCTCCCGTTTTATCGGTCAAAATCCACCAACCGGAAAGGAATTTACAATATGAGAGCAGTTATTCAGCGTATAAACGGTGCAGAGATCACCATAAACGGCGGCGAGACCCGCAAAGTCGGCGAGGGCCTTGTTGTCTTCGTCTGCGCCATGGAGGGTGACACGGACGCGCAGGCGGATTTTCTCGTGCAGAAGGTGTGCGGCCTGCGCGTATTTAAGGACGAAAACGACAAGATGAACCGCTCACTCGAAGACATCAAGGGCGATATGCTCATTGTCTCGAACATCACGCTGAGCGCCGATATGAAGCACGGCCGCCGCCCGGATTTCAGCCGTTCCGCTTCCCCGAGTGAAGCTTTGAGATTATATAACTACTTTGTGGAACAGGTGAAAAACCAGCCTATCGGCAAAGTATGCACGGGTGAATTCGGCGCGCACATGCACGTAAGTGTGGAAAACGACGGACCCGTGAACATCATCATCGACACGGAACGCATCGGAAAGTGACGGTGTGCCTATGACGCGATTTTTAACGCTGTTTGACACGGTTGTCACCGACCCGCTTGAGGACATTCCCACCGTGAACGAGCTTGAAAAATGGCTGAAAAACGTCGGCGAACAGGCGTTTTACTTCCTCATTCGCTTAGCCGCCGCAGGGCTGCTTTTGTTTATCGGCAGCAAGCTCATCAAATTTTTGATGAACCGCTTCAAGCGCTCGAAACTATATCAAAAGATGGACCCGGGGCTCGCTTCGTTCATGGCGAGCGGCAGCCGCATCGTGCTGTATATCATCCTCATTTTGATGTGCTTCGGCGTTCTTGGCATCGAGACCGCCTCGTTCCTCGCACTGTTCACCTCGGGCGGCGTTGCCATCGGCCTTGCGTTTCAGGGCGCTGTGACGAACCTTGCGGGCGGCGTGATGATTTTGCTTTTTCACCCGTTCCGCGTGGGCGATTACATTGAAACGACGGAAATTGCCGGCACGGTGAACGCCATCAGCGTTTTATACACCGTGGTGCTGACGCCGGACAACAAGCGCGTGACCGTGCCGAACGGCTCGCTGACGAACGCCGCCATCACGAATTACAGCGCGGTGGGACAGCGCCGTGTGGAGCTGACATTCTCCGTCTCCTACGATTGTGACATTGACAAGGTGAAGCAAATTTTGCTTTCCGTTGCCGAAAGCGACCCGAAATCGCTGAAAGACCCCGCCCCGCTGGCGCGCATGAAAACGCAGAGCGCGAGCTCGCTCGATTTCGTCCTGCGCGTTTGGTGCGCCCCGGAAAATTACTGGGACCTCTATTTTGACCTCAACGAAAACGTGAAAAAGGCGCTGGATGAAGCCGGCATGGAAATTCCGTTCCCGCAGATGGATGTGCACATGCGGTAAAGCACGCACGAAAATACGAATATTCCCGCAGCAGCGCCGTGAAACTTCCGTTTTCGGCGCTGAAATTTTCGTGGACTTTTAGCAGAACCCCCAAAGGAAGATTTATCCGGTCTTCCTTCGGGGGTTCTGGATCTTATTCTCATACTTTTAAAATCTTATGCACAGCCGACGGCGAAACCGTGTACTCGTGCAGATTTGACGACTAATTTATTATAAACGCAAAAAGAGGAGAAGGATCAAATCCCTCTCCTCTTCTTTTTTTAGTTATTCAGCGGGGTAAAAAGCATCTTTTCCGAGACCGCAGGTGGGGCAGACCCAATCTTCGGGGACATCTTCCCATGCCGTGCCGGGTGCAACGCCGTTTTCCGGATCGCCGAGTGCGGGGTCATAGACATAACCGCAGGGACACTCATATTTCATAAGACACACTCCTATTACTTGTCACCAAAATATCTCTTAAGGAGACCTGCGAACGCCTTGCCGTGGC